>JGI24698J34947_10001135_pt1 | contig 13803 bp, 10 predicted proteins | sample TergutMp193P3_FD_34947 | JGI IMG/M metagenome (IMG submission 34947)
CCTGCGGTTCGCCGCTTATCTGTTCCAGTATCAAGCCCCCCCCTCCCCCCCCCGGAGTCAAGGCCGCCATGTTATGCGCAATTGTAAACTCATAGCGCGTAACGGTAACGGGAGAACCTTCAAGTATCACCAGGCTCGGCGGCGCGGCTTGCGTACCCTTGCCGTCGAAGAAAAGAAAACTAAACGACTGTACGTCGTCCTTATCGGGGAACGGCCCCGCTTGCGTGGCTGCCCTGCCGCCGGTTCCGTCGGGCCTGAACTGCCAGTATTGCAAGGCAATGGTGTTGCCCCCCGTGTCCGCTTTCCAAACGCCGATAAAGGGGTTCACCAATGGAACATGGGGGTCGCCGGTCAAATCCGGCTCCGTTTTGCAGGCGGCGAGGCAGAGGGCCGCTGCCAGCAGGAGGAGCAGTGTTCGTCTCACCATGCTATTTCTTCAGGCTGAGGGTAATCATTGCGCCGCCCGAAGGGGTCAGTTCAAGACTGTTCCCCATCCGTTTGAACTGGTATTCTTTGAGGGGGAGTGTCACTAATTTGCTGCCCCGCACCAGATACCCGTATTCCCCGGAACCCGAAGGGGAGATTATCTTCAGTTCGGCATTGGAACTGAAGGTGTACTCCGTTCCGTCCGTCTGCTGCCATGTTCCCACCAGCGCATTCGATAAAACCAGCGGCGGTTGGGCGGAAGGCCCGGTAACCGCCTCTCCCCGGACAAACAATGTCTGCTGGCTCCCATTGATCCGGGTGAAAGAAGCGCCGTCTTCAGCCATAATAAAGCTGGTGACTATCAGCTCGTCATCGTCCATTTCGCTGCCGTAGGTGATAAGAATGCCGCCGCGTATTAAATAGCTGAAATTGTCCCAGCCTTCGCCGCAATGATGGATGCCGAATATGGTTCCGTTATTATTGAAGACCCATACAAAACCGTCACTCGGCTTTTCCCACTGCCACCCCAGAAACCGGGCAAGAACCGGGTCAACCGGGTCAACATCAGGCTCCCCGCTGCCGGTTGGGCCGGTTTCACCATCGCCGGGATTTGAGCCGCTGCCGGTTGCGGCGGCTACTTCACCAATGGTAACCGCGCTCAGGCTGCCGATCTGATGGGCAAAACTTAATTGTACCCTGAGCTTCTTACCTACATCGCCGGCAGTTGCGGTATAAGTGCTGGCGGCCGCGCCATTAATAAGGGCATTGGTATCCGCATGGTACCACCGCCACGTTTGCTCTCCGGTGCCGTTGCAGCGGTTATAGATGGCGGTGATAGTTTCGCCCACTTTCGGCGCATGGTTACTGAGGATGACATCCCCGATCAACTCCGATTCGGGAATATCGGCGACATCACCGCACGCGGTAAACGCCAGCGTGCAAGCGATAATTACAACGACAATGGCCATTACCTTTCTCAATTAATCCTCCCCCCTATGGCTGCAACGTCCATACTTTGTTGGCATTTGCCGTATACGTTCCCGGCGTTCCGTTGACTGAATCCGTTGCGTAAAACTTGGCACGCAAATCGCCGCAACTGTAGAACGCCCAGTCACTGATTGCCTTTACGCTTGCGGCGATGGTTACGGTGGCAAGCTTATTGCAGTTAAAGAACAGGTAGTTGCCAGGCCCTAAAGACGCCGCGGCAATAGTTGCGGTGGTAAGGCCGCTGCAACCGCTGAATGCATAGGAGTCGATTTTCGTTACGCTTGCGGGAATGGTTATGCTGATAAGGCCGGTACAACCTCTGAATGCATATTCGCCGATAGACGTTACGCCTTCGGGAATGTCTATGCTGGTAAGTTTGGTGCAATCCCAGAACGCATAGCGCTCGATTTCCTTTACGCCTTCGGCGATGGTTACGCTGGTAAGGCCGGTGCAGCCGGTGAACGCGTACGACCAGATTTTCGTTACGCTGCCGGGGATGTCTATGCTGGTAAGCTTGCTGCAGTTTTCGAACGCAGCCTGGCCGATTTCCGTTACGCCATCGGGAATGTTTACGCTGGCAAGGTTGGCGCAGCCCTCAAACGCTCTGTGGCCGATTTCCGTTACGCCATCGGGAATGGTTATGCTGGTAAGGCTTCTGCAATCCCAGAACATACCCGAACTGATTTTCGTTACGCCACGGGGAATGGTTACATTGTTAAGGCTGATACAGTCGTCGAACGCCATGCTGCCGATAGACGTTACGCTTTCGGGAATGGTTATGCTGGTAAGTCTGGTGCAGCCGGCGAACGCAGAGGTGCCGATAGACGTTACGCCATCAGAAATGACTACGCTGGTAAGGTTGGTGGAGTTTTGGAACGCACTATCGCCGATTTCCGTTACGCTCGCGGGGATGGTAATAGTACCGGTTACTGACAGACAAAGAATTATTTTTGTTTTAGCCTTATTATACAAAATGCCGCCGTCGTATGTAAGGTGGGGGTTATTCGCGTCAACCGTTAAGGTGGTAAGACTGGTGCAGCCGGTGAACGCATTGCCGCCGATTTCCTTTACGCCTGCGGCGAGGGTTACGCTGGTAAGATTTCTGCAGCTGGCGAACGCTTCGTTGCCGATTTTCGTTACGCTTGCGGGGATGTCTATGCTGGTAAGGCTGGTGCAGCCATCGAACATACGGCTGCCGATAGACGTTACGCCATCAGCAATGGTTACGCTGGTAAGACTTCTGCAGCCGCTGAACGCATAGCTGGTAGACGTTACGCTTGCGGGGATGGTTATGCTTTCAAGGCTGGTGCAGCCCTTGAACATATAGGGACCGATTTCCGTTACGCCTTCAGCAATGGTTACGCTGTCAAGGCTGGTACAGTTTTCAAACGCCAGGGTGCCGACAGACCTTATGCTTGCGGGGATGGTTACGCTGGTAAGGCTGGTACAATTATAGAACATACGGTCGCCGATTTCCGTTACGCCTTCAGCAATGGTTACGCTGGCAAGGCTGCTGCAATCGCTGAACGCATACATACCGACAGACGTTAAACTTGCGGGGATGGTTACGCCGGTAAGCCTGGCGCAGCCCTGGAACGCATAGTGACCGATAGACGTTACGCTTGCGGGAATGGTTATGTTGCCGCTCAGGTACGTGCAATACTGGAACGCGTAGTTACTGATAGTGGTAAGCGGGCTGTTTTCCGCGAAGGTTAACCTGGTGAGGGCAGTGTTTGCGCCTTCATCAGGCTTGGTTCCTCCAAACGCGTTGTTATTGCTTGAATTGGCGCTGACGCCGATGTGCGTTACGGGTTTGTAATCATCATAATTGGTAGAATTTAAGGGACGCCAATAGGCGGGTATGTGCAGTTCGCTAAATGCGTACATCGAATTTGCGCCCCTGTTGACGCGGTATGCGGTATTGTTGTCGATAAGTTCATAATTGAGCCCTGCCGTGCCGGTGGCGTAGAGGGGGTGGGTGGTCGTTGTACCGCAAATACTGCATGTTCCGGTTTCTGCGCCGTCCTCTGTTTCGGTAGCGGCTCTTATTTTCTCCCATTGGTAGTCGTGGTCGGTGCATTCCACCGTTACGGTGAATTCATCGGTTTGGGTAACGCCGTCATGGGTATAGGTTACGGTAATGGTGGCTGTACCGATGGTCAGTGTGCCGCCGCTTACACTCAGGGTATATTCGTGAGCCGACAGTATTTCTTCGCTGTCATCGCCGTACTGCGCCGTTACCGTTAAATTCGTTTTGAAACTGTCAAGCGGCATGGCCGGGTTAATTGCCGCGCCGTTATACACCGTCGTAATGCCGGTTAAGACGGGGGCGAACTCTCCCTCCTTGTACACGGTAACGTGTATGATATCTGCATCAATGCCGGTTTTGGTAATTTGTACCGCTGCCTGTCCCGCGCGGATGACGGTGATGGGCGCAAGCGTCCATGTTTTCCCCGATCCGGTTAATGTCGCCGCCGGGTCGTTTGCCGCTTTCCCGCCCACGGTGATATCGTCGGCGGTCAGGTTCAGTTTGTCAATGGACTCGCTAAAGGTAAAAACTATGCCGGTACTGTTGGCAGCGCCGTCCGTGCCGCCGGTTTGTACAATATTGTAGGTGATATCGGTAATGGAGGCGGTAACGGTTACCAAGAAGGTTGCGGTTCTTCCTCCGTAGGATACGATAATGACGGGCGTACCGACGGTCAATGCGCCGTCGTTGATGCTCAAGGTATACTCGTCCTTCGACAGCGTTTTGGTGCTGCCGTCGCTGTAGTATGCCGTTACGGTTAAGTCGTCTTTGAGTTCATCGACGGTTCTGGTCAGATGAATTGACGACTTGCCGTTATAGACCGCCGAGATGCCGGTCAGGGTTACGTCCGATAAATCGTTGAGCTGTTCGCAGCCGGTCAAAGACAGGGCGGTGAACGCCAGCGCACAAGCGATGATTACGGCGGTGATTGCCATTGCGTTTTTCATCAGCATTCTCCTCATATAAATAAACCTCCTTATTTAATCACCCTACGGTTGCAGTTCCCATACCTTGTTGGCGCCCGTACCGCTGATTACGATATACGTTCCCGGTGTTCCATAGGTGGGATTCGTTGCGTAAAACTTGGTACGCAAATTGCCGGCGTTGGTGGCGGGGAATGCGTTTGCAGGAAACGAAGCACTGATAATGGTATGTTCAAACGTTACGCTGGTAAGGGCGGTGCAACCGCTGAACGCGTTGGCGGCGATAGCGTCTGCATAGATGGTTACGGTGGCAAGTTTGTTGCAACCGCTGAATATGTACTCGCCCGTCTTGTAAAGAATTGCGCTGGTAAGGCCGGTGCAGCCGCTGAAAGACTGGGAGGCAGATGTCACGCTTGCGGGAATGGTTATGCTGGTAAGTCCGATGCAATTGGTAAACGCTTGCATGCCGATAGTTGTTACGCCTTCGGGAATGGTTATTTCGGTAAGGACGCGGCAACCGTAGAACGCCATCTGGCCGATAGACTTTACGTTTTCGGGGATGTTTACGCTGGTAAGTTTGGTGCACATATTGAACGTCGAGCTGCTGATTTCCGTTAACCCTTCGGGAAGGGTTATGCTGGTAAGGCCGCTGCAAACGTTGAACGCGCTTGGTCCGATAGACTTTACGCTTGCGGGAATGGTTATGCTGATAAGTTGGCTGCGATTCGTGAACGCACTACCAGCTATTGCAATAGTATCATTTGATATGTCGTCTATTGTGGTGTCGGCGGGCATTGTTCCTTTATAAACATATAAAATCTTGCCCAGATATACTAATCCGTCTGGCTGATTTTGATAGTGTTCTGTGTTGTGAAACGCCTCGGCGCCGATAGTTGCTACGCTTGTGGGGATGGTTATATCGGCAAGTTTGGTGCCGCCCTGAAACGCATAGGTGCCGATAGTCGTTACGCCTTCAGGAATGTCTATGCTGGTAAGGTTGGTGCAGTACCGGAACGCGTTGTTGCTGATAGTGGTAATCTGACTGTTTTCCGCGAAGGTTACCGCGGTGAGGGTACTGTTTACGCCGGCATTAGCATTGCTCCCTCCAAACGCGTTGCTGGCGGGGGTATTATTGGCGGTACCAATCTGCGTTACAGGTTTGTATTCATCATAATCGGTAGAACCTTCGGGACGATGGTAGGCGGGTATGAACAGCGCAGGAAGTTCGGTGGTTGCGGTCGTGCCCCTGTTGACGCGGTACGTGGTATTGTCGACAAGGGTATAACTGAGCCCTGGCGTGCCGGTGGCGTAGAGGGGGCGGGTGGTCGTTGCACCGCAAATACGGCATGTTCCGGTTTCCGCGCCGTCCTCTGTTGGGGCAGCGTCTTTGGTGTGCTCCCACCCCTGGTAGTCGTGGTCGGTGCATTCCACCGTTACGGTGAATGTATCGGTTTGGGTAACGCCGTCATGGATGTAGGTTACGGTAATGGTGGGTGTACCGATGGTCAGTGCGCCGCTTAACGTATACTCGTGAGCCGACAGCGTTTCTTCGCTGTCATCGCTGAACTGCGCCGTTACGGTTAAATGCGTTTTGAGGCTGTCAAGCAGAATGGTCGGGTTAATTGCCGTGCCGTTATACGCCGCCGTAATGCCGGTTAACGTGGGGGCGACTTCTCCCGCCTTGTACACGGTAACGTGTATGATATCCGCATCAATGCCGGTTTTGGTAATTTTTACCGTTGCCTGTCCCGCATGGATGACGGTGATGGGCGCAAGCGTCCATGTTTTCTCCGACCCGGTTAATGCCGCCGCCGCGCCTTTTACCGCTCTCTCGCCTACGATGATATTGGCGGCGGTCAGGTGCAGGCTGTCAATGGACTCGCTAAAGGTAAATATAATGCCGGTACTGTCGGCAACATTGTCCGTGCCGCCGGTTTGTACAACGTCCCAGGTGATGTCGCTTTCCGTGGCTGCCGTGTGCGGGACAGGGTCATTGCCGCCGTCGATCTCGTCTTCAATAGTACCGCAGCCGGTCAAAGACAGGGCGGTAAACGCCAGCGCGAAAACTACGGTGAGTGCGCCGGCAATGGTCAATACAGTTCTCATGAGAATTTTCCTTGCGTAAAAAAAATTATTGGGTAGATAGAAAATACCATGACAGCCGAAACTCGGCGGTCACATACTCTATTTATTAATACCATTAGTGCAAAATAATGTGTTGCGCCGGTTGTTCCCGCCGCTTCATGCCCCAAAACAGGAACGCCGCGCCCATAAGAGCGGCTGCACCCGCGCCGGCAATACCGCCGGACTTTGCGGCGGGGAAAAGCGGCGCCAAGACCGCCCCTTCCTCCTGCAGCGCCCTGACACAGCTTTCGTGCAGCGGGCAGCCGGGAATGTACGGGAGTTCCCCTACCGCCGCCACAATAAGACTGGCCCGTGCGGTGTGGTTTACCAGGAAAAAGACCCCTGTTCCCAGAAGCAGGCAGGGAATGACGCATAAAAGCGTTTTTTTCATTCCGTTCTCCTTGAGAAAAAATTAATACTGTTGGGAAGGGTAGAAAATACCATGACAGCCGAAACTCGGGTCACATACTCTACTTAAAAAAAAAGACACTGCGGACAAATCGTCCACAGCGCCTTTGCTGTTATATATAAAAAAAGCATAAATTTGCTTTTTTGTCAAGCGGGTTTTGGAAAAAAATTAAAAAAATATGAGTATGACACTTTTGGGGTTTTTGTCATTTTTACTTAACAACCGTAAATCCAATCTTGTCAAACACCGCCACGGCTGCCGGCGAACTTAAGTAATCCAGAAACGCTTTTGCCGCTTGCGCGTTGGGTGAATTTTTTACCACGGCGGCGGGGTAGACTACCGGCTGGTGACTGCCCTCGGGCGCGCCGGCGACGACGGTGACGTTTTTTGCCGTTGCGGCGTCGGTTGAGTAGACTACGCCGCAGTCAACGCTGCCGCTTTCCACCTGCGACAGTACCTCTTTGACGTTGGTGCCCAGCGACGCTTTGGCGCGGACAATGTCCCAGCCGTTGAGGAACTTGAATATTTCCTCTGAATACTGTCCTACCGGCACGTCGGCGTTGCCCAGCGCCATTAACGACACTTTAGGCGTCAGGCAGTCCTGGAAAGACGAAATGCCCTTGGTACTGCCTTTCGGTACTACCAGCACCACGCTGTTGACCAGCAGGTCTTTGCGCGTTGAGTCGTCAATGTAGGAGCCCGCGAGCGCGTTCATCTGGCGCTGACCCGCCGACAGGAACAGGTCGGCTTCCGCGCCGTTTTCAATCTGCGTCTGCAGCGTGCCGCTGGAATTGAAGTTAAACGAAAGCGTTACTGAAGGCGCGGTTTTTTGGTATAACTCCGCGATTTCGTTTAACGCCTCGGTCAGACTTGCGGCGGCAAACACGTTCAGCGTTACCGGCGCTGCCGCCTCTTTCTTTCCGGCTCCGGTCAGAACCATGGCGCATAACGCAATGATTCCCAATGTGGCAAAAATTCTTCTCATCTTGTCCTCCTGGTGGGTTTAATTACCCTGAAAATATGATATTGCAGGTCCCGCGATGCGGAAGCTGTCAAACCCCAATCAAACAGCGAAGCGCCGGCGTATACCAGATGCGCCAGGTTGCAGTTTCCCGCCCGCTCGCCAATGCCGCCGACGGTAACATCGGCGTAGAGGCAGCCGGCTTTCGCCGCCTCCAGCGTGTTTGCCACCGCCATACCAAAGTCGTTGTGGGTGTGTATGCCCAGTTCCGCCCTGCCGTCCAGTCTGCCGGAGAGCTCGTTGACCAGTTCGCGGCAGCGGGTAGGCGAGGCGACGCCCACAGTATCGGACAGGCGTATGCGCGTAACGCCGTAATCAAGCAGAATCTTCGCCAGGGTTACCATAAAGTCCGTATCCGAACGGAATGCGTCTTCAAACCCCACCGACAGCGGGACGCAGTTTTTATCGGCAATGTACAGACAGTCGCGCAGTTGGCTGATTACCCAGTCTTTGTCCTGGCGCAGTTTTTCGTGAATGTGCATCGGTGAAACGGGTATGCTGATGTGTATGATGTCCGGCTGCGTGTCGATGGCGTGTTCAATGTCCGACGGCATAAGCCGCGCCCATACCGATATAAGCGCGTTTTTCCGGTTTTCAATAATTTTAGTGATAATATCTTTCTCATGTTTGGATATGGCCGGGATTCCCGCTTCAATTTGATATATGCCGCTATAATCCAACAGAGACGCAATTTTGAGTTTTTGTTCCGCGGAGTAACATATACCCGGACTCTGTTCGCCTTCCCGCAGGGTGCTGTCCAAAAGATACCGCCGTTGTTTCATGATCCCTCCTTGTGGAGGTGCTCTTTAAGAAGCTTGACGAAATCCATGTCGCTTACTTCGCCGTTTTCCGCTACCGCTTTGTTTTTAATCTGTTCGAGAATAATCGGGATATTATCCTGGGAACATTTAAGATTATACTCGGACAGTTTTGCCATGATTGACGCGGTTCCGCTGTGTTTGCCCAGCACAATTTTCCGTTTCTGCCCGACAATTTCCGGCTCAAACGGTTCGTAACATTTCGGCTGTTTGAAAATTCCGTCCACATGAACGCCCGATTCCACATCGAATATCCGGCTGCCGATGATGGGTTTGTTCGGACTGACATTTTTCTTGGTGAGCCGGTGGAACAGGCGCGCCATTTCCGGGAAAAACTTGTAGACCTTGTCTTCACCGCGCAGCCGGTATTCCCGCAGGAGCATGATTAATTCTTCGGTCGGCGCAAAACCGCCTATGCCGCCAAAAGAAGTGACGACGTAATTTCCCGCGCCGCTGGTTATCCATTCCGCCGCTAAAGCGGTTGCGCAGTTGAAATGGTTGCGGGGGCAAAATTCAAGGCGTTCGGCGCTGCTATTGCTGTTAAATGTTTTTTTCAGGTACTCAAACGCGCGCATATAGTCGTCGCATATCAGGTTGTCCAGCCCCTGTACGCGCACATTCGTATAACCGGCATAGCGGTCAATGGTTTCAGAGGAATTTTTAAGCGTATTGTTGAGCAGTATCTCGGCGCGTATTTTTTCGCGCGCGTCAATGGGCGCGCTGGCGGGGACATTGCGGCAGATAAACTCTTTGATATGCGGATATTTTTTGGCGTCGGCGGGGTTTTCTATGCGCAGTATGTACGCCGGATATTCGGGCAACGGCGACAGCAGGCGGTAGATTTTCTCGGAAAGCTCAATCGCCCCCGGATCCATCCTGAGTAGAAAATGTAAAAGCCGTACCAGCGCGGATTTATCGTTAGACCGGTCGTCAACACACGATAAAGTCCTGTCTGTAATGCGAATCAAGTTTGTCCTGCCTGATCTCGTATCTCCTGCGCCGCCTGATTGACGGCTGTTTCTACCCTTTCATAAGTAGTAATAACATAAATACCATTTTCTTGCAAGCGCTTTTCGGGAGTGGGGCCGATTCGCAGCGCCAGCACCGCGTCGCAGTCGGCAACCGCGCGGATAACCGATTCCCATTTGTCCTCTTTATCGGCGGCTGAACCGTCACAGTATTTGCTGACACTGCGGGTTTCTACCAAGCGCGTGGCGGTTTCATCGCTTTCGTAGATATAAAATTTGTCCGCGTGCCCGAAGTGTAAATCCACAATCGCGCCGGTTGTGCTGGCGACGGCAAAGCGCCTGCATTTGTCCGCCTCGTTGTTTTTTTCCTGCGCCTTATAAAAGCGGTCGTACAGTTCCCCGCGAAAACCGGTCTCGGTTTTATCGATCATCGCGTTGGCGGCCCTGTCCAGTATGTTGAGCGAACCTTCAAAGCCGAGGATTCGCACCCGCTGGCCGCCGATGTGGTCGTGTATGGGGAAGGCGCAGCGTATCAGCGGGATGTCCAGTTTTCCGGCGATGCGCCTGCCGTCCGAACTGCCGATGAGCAGGTTTGCTTTTTTTTCGATACAAACCTGTTCAATCGCGGCAAAGTCGCTGTCATCAAGTACGGTTATTGCGCATTCGGCGGTTTCACGGCTGAGCATTTCGCGTAACGTTGGCGATATTGAGCCGGTTGCCGCGAGAACGGGAAGTATGCCGTTTTCAGCACAGAGCCGCACTATCGCCGCCACAAAATCAGGTTCGCCAAAAACGGCCGCCCGCGCCCGTGCGCAGTGTTTGTGGGAATCGACCATCGCGTCCAGATACCGTCCGCGTTCCTTGATGGTTTCATCGCTGATGACGGCGCCCGCGCCGGTCAGCGTATCGAGTAATTGTTCCATGCCGCGAATCCCCAAGGGCAGGGGCAGTTTGATAAATGGTACGCCGTACGCTTCTTTCAGATATTCGGCGGGCGAGTTTTTCTCACTGGTAAATTCTGAAAATTCGATGGTCAACTGCGCCCCGGCCATTGCGGCTATGTCCGCCAGGGACGTACCGCCGGTTTTCAGGCGGTGGTATTTTTTTTCGGTTGCGCCGTCCAGGTTGTCGGAAAGGTCGGGCAGCAAGATGTACGTTACGCCCATTTCGCGCAGGAAACTTTTGAGCCAGCGGGTGTCCGCCGGGCTTATCTGCGGCGTGATAATGTTGATTTTTCCGTTAGGCGTCATATTTGGTTCGATCTGTTCCAAAATGGCGCGTAACGCGATAAACCAGCCCTCGTTCTGCGTTCCGCCGTAGCCGGGGGATGCGATGTTAATAATCTTAACATTGTTAATAATTTTAACACTATTTTGCGCATTTTGCTCATGGAAATTTTTGATAATAGCGTTAACATCTTCGCCGATGGTTTCCGCGAGGCAGGTGGTACATACGCCGATTACTTCCGGCGCGTACAGGTCGATCATATTGCGCAGGCCCTTCAGTAAATTCGCCTCGCCGCCGAAGACCGTCCCTTCCTCGGTGAGCGAGGACGAGGCGATATCAACCGGTTCGTTGTAGTGCGTCGCCATGTGGCGGCGGATATAGGTCGCGCAGCCCTGCGAACCGTGCAAGATGGACATACAGCCCTTGATGCCGCATAACGCGCTGACCGCGCCCATGGGCATACACATTTTGCAGGGGTTGACGTTCAGGCTGACCAGGTTGTTACTCACACTGCGTACCTTCTCACATACTGCCAGACCGGGCTGTTAATCGAACTATGAATTTCTTTCACAAAATTCTCTATGCCCTCAAATCCGGCAAGCGGGTGTTTGCGCTCGTGGTTGTGATCGCAAAACGCCATGCCGAGTTTGTACGCCAGCGGCCGCTCTTTGACGCCGCCCACGAGGATATCGGCGCCTTTCTCCGTCATAAACCGCTCAAGTTCGGCCGGATTCGCGTCGTCAAGAATCACCGCGCCAGAGTCCACCAGCGAACCGATGGTTTCATATTCGTCTTTCTTGCCGGTCTGCGTGCCGACAACGACGGTTTCCATACCAAGCTCGTTGAATTGGCGGATTAGCGAAATCGCCTTGAAGCCGCCGCCGACAAAGATCGCCGCCTTCTTGCCCTGTAAATGCGGCCGGTATTGTTCGATAATGGGCAGTATCTGCGCCGTCTTTTCCGCCGCAAAGCGGCGCGCGTTATCTGCAATTTCGCCTCCGCCCAGGGCCTCCGCCACGCGCAGCAGGGAGGCGGTGGTGTCCTCAATGCCGAAAAAACTTACCCTGACGGATGGGATCCCCCATTCGGATTCCATGCGCTGCGCAAGATACGCCGATGAGCCGGCGCACTGCACAATGTTCAGCGCGGCGGAGGGCGCCTGAATCAATTTTTCATACGAGGAGTCTCCGGTGATGGTAGAAATAACGGGGATGCCGATCTGTTCCAGATAGCCCTTGATGATCCACATTTCGCCGGCGAGGTTATAGTCGCCCAGAATGTTCACGCCAAAGCGCCGCGCCTGATGAGAGTGGGGGAGGATCAGCGTCATGAGCGCGTCGCACGCAAGTTTATACCCCTGCGTCTTGGTGCCCGAAAAACCCGGGGCCTTAACGGGGATGACGCGGATTGCGTATTTTACTTCCGCCGCGCGGCAGGCCGCCTCAATGTCGTCGCCGATTACACCGACGATGCAGGTAGCGAACACAAATATCAGTTTGGGCGCGGGAAGCGCTTTTTCCATTAACTCGTCAATTGCCGCGGTTAATTTTTTGATGCCGCCGAATACGATGTCCGTCTCGCGCAAGTCGGTTGAGAAGCTGTTGCGGTACATCTGCGCGCCGGATGTAAGGCTGCCGCGAATGTCCCAGGTGTAACTTGCGCACCCGATTGGCCCGTGAACGATGTGGTACGCGTCGGTGATGGGGTTCAGCACCACCCGCGCGCCGCAGTAAACGCAGGCGCGCTGGCTGACCGCGCCGGAAACGCTTTCGCTCTCACAGCGGATTGAACTTCCCCGTTCGCGCCGCCGGTCAGAGATAGACGCCCTGCGTTCCTCTAATACGCTGGTATTCATTTATATCCGGTACTTTTCTACCGGCGTTCCGCCCTCTAAATGCTGCTCGCAAATTTCTTCAACGGCGGCTTCGTCGAGTTTTCCGTACCAGACGCCGCCGGGGGCATCAGAGCCGTAGATTACCGTGCAGGGGCCGTCTTTGCACATGCCAAAACAACTGGTATAGGTGACCAAACAGTCGGAGCCTAATTCACGGTCGTCAATTTCCTGCACAAATTTTTGCAAGACTTCCTGTCCGCCTTTCTTGTAACAAAAGCCGGTAGGCTCCCCTTTAACTTTGCACGCGGTGCAAACAAAAATGTGATATTTTACTGAAATCATCGTTGTCCTCCTTATAAGACAAGTTCAAAATCTTCGTCTTTGACATCCCGGTCAAACCGGTCGAGCAGCGTATTGACGATTCTTTCCGCCAGCCTGATGCCGCCGGCATAACCGACAATGGGCAGCAGCGTACCGCCGTAACGGTCGATGACCGGAAACCCCGCGCGGACAAACGGTATATCTTCCGCGCGCGCAATTTGTTTGCCGTACGATGAACCGAGCAGCAGATCCACCCGCTCATTCTTGATCCACTGATGGAGTTTGAACAAGTCGGTTCCCGCTTTAACGGTGCATTCATCGGCGACGTTGTACTTTTCAAGCAGAGCTTTGACGCTGTCCGAGAAAGCTTCTCTCGGCGTTCCGGTAATGATGTATTTCGGGATCATGCTCATTTCCAGCGCGAGGGATGTCAGCCCCAGTACCACGTCCGGGTCGCCGAAAATGGCAACTTTCTTTTTGTAGGTATACTGGTGCGAGTCGATCAATAGATCGACTAACTGCCCGCGTTCGGTTTCGATTTCACCGGGGACTTCCAGCTTGGATTGATTGCGCAGCGCCATGATAAATTGATCGGTAAAATCAATACCGACCGGCAGCGGCAGCAGGGTATAGGGAACCTTCCATTTTTTCTTTAAGAGTTCCGCGGGTTCCGTGCTGACGATCTCTCCCAGCGCGATAAGCCCTTCGCTGTCGCC
>JGI24698J34947_10001136_pt1 | contig 13801 bp, 14 predicted proteins | sample TergutMp193P3_FD_34947 | JGI IMG/M metagenome (IMG submission 34947)
AATAGGGATTTTTCATTTTCTATTTCATACAAAGAATTCTTCGCGGAAGATTTGTTCGATAAAATTAAAAAAGATATTTCCTATTCTGATGAAATGGTTGTCGCTTTCGGTTATCATCCATCTCTGAATTGAGCGGTGAACCGACAAGGGATAAAGATACTCAGCCGGTAAAACTCAATATGGACATGGAAGTTTTCAAGAAAGATTTTAACGGTGTTTATATTCTTTCAAGGGCTGAGATTTCCAACAACGACGCGCTTGGGCTTGATTTAGTGAAACGCTATTATGATGAGAAAAGTATCTATACTATTTACGTGTATAAATGTAATTAATTGTATACAAAAAAATCCATGCCCCCTTGCCATTTTCAGTCTTTTGATATATAAAATAAAACTACATTGGACAAAGATTCATCGTTTTCACAAAGAAACAACTCATCCCCCATTGCACCGGTAGAAAACCACCGTGAACGCGAAAAGGGTTTACTCGTGTACCCTGTGTACTCACGGCGTTCGGGCGGGCTATCTGTGGGGATCAACCTTTTCCCGGCCAGGAAAACCTGCCAATTTGACTGCCCGTATTGCGAGGTGTTTCCGTTTTCGAGTAACGCGGAATTTTCACTTGAACAGATGGAAAGCGATCTCCGCGCCGCAATTAAAGACGCGCATAAGCAAAATGTCCCGATCAGAGACATCTGCTTCTCCGGCAACGGAGAGCCGACCCTCTCCCCCGCTTTTGCCGACGCGCTGAAACTTGCAGGCAGTGTACGCGCACAAACGGCCCCGTCCTCGGAATTGGTTCTCATCACCAACGGCGCGGGGCTTTTACAGCCAAAGACTTTTTCCATGCTGGAAGACGCGGCGAATTCCCTGCCTCTTAACATCTGGCTAAAACTGGACGCGGGTACTTCAGGCTGGTATCAAAAGATAAACCGCTCAAGCATACCTTTTGAAGAACTCATTTCAAAGATAAAAGAATTCGCGTCCCGATCTCCTGTAACAATACAGACAATGCTCTGCATGGTAGACGGAGAATGTCCGCCGGATGACGAAGAGAGAGCATGGGAAGCTCTGGCGTGTGAGTTAGCTGCAACAACGGCAGGGCGTATTTACAAAGTACAGATTTACGGCAAGGCCCGTCCCGCTCCTGAAGACCCATTGGCCTCACCGCTTCCCGCAAGTTACCTTGAAGGGAGAGCCTCCTCCCTTCGCCGTGCGTTTGCTGAAAAAAAAACAACGACTCAGGTGGAAGTTTTTTTGTAAAGGTTCGGAAATGTCTGCGGTAAAAGAAAAAGTTTTAATTCACGCGGACATTCCACACACGGCCTGCGGCAAGGCCCCATCGCCGGTTTACATAGGAGGAAAAGGCTTCGGCTTCCGCGGTGAAGATTGACGCAAGAGAGGGCCATGTGCCGGAAGCGTTGTCTTTTGGAGGCAGTGCGGAAGCGCGCCAGGAAGACTCAAGTGTTTGAGGAAGCTGTCTGCCAAAATAATCACGCGCCTGAGAGACGCTCTGCTGTAATATGTACGCCATAAATTCATTCACCAAAAGATATTCGTCATCCGTGTCGTACTGCATATAATCAAAATACGATGTTATAAATCTTTTCGCCGGCGCGGATAACCTGTCCCAACGGTTACGTGTAAAGGTTCTGAAATCCTCGTCAATGAAAAAAAGACCGTGAAACAATTCGTGAGCCAAAAAACGGTTACGAAGAGAATCAGAAGATTCTCTTGAAATGGAAAGTATCCCTCCGCTTCCCGCCGTGATACCGCCCGCTTCTTCGCGGATAATTCCTTCGTTCAATAAAATTCTTTCAAGTTCCCTCTCTTCACCTAACAGGGGAAAATTCATCTCGCGGGCGATGCCGAAAAAACGCGCAAGATCATCGGCTTTGTAATCATGGGCGTTCCAGCCGTGAAGTCCCGCAAGCTGTGCGTCTGTCAAAATGCGCCCGCGGTAACCGGCTTTTTCAACGAAGAAGGCAAGGCGGGTTAACATCCTGTTCTGCACGGCAAAATTCGCGTAATCAAAAATCAACAACGAGGGAAATATATCCCAACGAAAAACTTCATAACCGCTATTGCGCCAATTCTCCTTGGGCCACGACAAAACAAAGCCGGGGTCGGCCTTTATTGGTTCGGGAAAAAGAGGCAGGTCGTGCAGTACGTTTACAAAAAAGAGAGCAATCTCATCGGCGGAAAGGATCGTCCGCCCTGCGGATTGCGCCAGATTGGGAGGAATGTAAAATCTTCCCCGTCCGGCAAGCGTTTCAATTTTACGGCCCGCGAATTCCAGCGATCCTTGAGCGGAGGAAAAGACGGCTTCAATTTCAAAAAAATATTTTTCAGGCAGGAAGGCATCCGGTATATCAATTACAATACCGTTATCCTGCCTGCGCACAAACGGACTTAATAAAACATATTCATCAGTATTGGCGGAAAAGCCGAACCAGCGTTCAGAAAACCGGATTGAGCGTATTTGAAAAACAGACGCTTCGTTTTTTTCAACCTTGCCGGATGATTCCAGAATAATGCTGAAATCCCCGCCAAAGGAATCATCAATGGGTATCGCGTACCGAACTCCGTTTATATCCATCGGCAGTTCCCACGAAGCCCTCCCCGTATTCAGCACAAGGGAAATATTTTCCCTTACCGCCTGCGGCGGCAGAACGTCAAAATCATATTCAATTACAAGCGAGGAGTTTGGCGTAACGGTAAAAGAATCGTCAAAGCGGTATTCGAGTTTTTTTGTTTTTGAAAAATCAAGCGTCCCCTTGAGGGCATCCTGGTTTTGCGCAAGCAGGGGGGAATTAATTCCGCCGACCGGAAACTGTACCTGCCTGTCTTTTTCGCACGAAAAAAAAGCAAGGAGAGCGAAAGAAAGGAACAACAGCCTGAAGCTGAAAAGTTTAGCCATTTTTACAGCGAGACGATTTTCTGCGCGATAAGTTTCGCGAGGTAGAACCTTGAATCCAAATCGGAACCTGAACTGTTATCCAGGAAAGTTTGAAATTCAGCCGCAAATGATTCGGGCAGTACGGAAAGTTCGCAAACCTGTTTATAATAAGCGCGGTGCGAAGGCTCAAACCGTTTATTGATGCAAAAAAGAGTGAGGCACGCGGTTTTGATAAAACCGGCGGACGCGATGAGATAATGAAACTTGTCGCCCTGAAAACTGGCCGCTCCCAAATCCGACAAAAAATGTTCCATCTTCGATTGAACCGTCCCGCGCATCTCCTGCCAGAATTTATCCCCGATTTTGGTCAGCCGTTCCCTTACTTTGTTGATCCAGTCGGTGCGGGAAAAAACAATCTCGCAGTTCGCAAGCCGGTAAAAACCGTAAGTCCCCGAATCTTTAATGAGCCAAAAGAATTCATGATTGTTGCAGGCAATGTTTACAAGCTCATCAACTTTTCCCGTTCTTTTAAATTCAAGGCGGACCGGAATATCCCCGATCAGGAAACGGTCTTTATCATTCTGTCCCGAGGTTTCAAAAGCCGCCACGTCATCGCCGTACAGACGGCAGCGTTCTTCCGCTTTTGGAATGGGCGCGGAACAAAAAACATCAAGTATGAGCGCAAAATACGGGTCCAGGGTATCGGGCAGGGCGGCTTCATTCAATGTAATGCACTCCACCCCTTCCCATGAAGAAAGGATTCCTGTAAACCGTTCTACCATCAATTTGGTCTTGTATTTCATGACTCCTCCGCCTACAGTATAAATCCCCTCGCCGATTTCATCAACCGGCTTTTTAATCTCGACATTTTTTTGAATTCGGGCAATAATACAGGGATGCCCGGAATTATAGCTGATTTAGCGCTGATACAAAAAACCGAACTGTTCGCCGGACTCTCCCAGGACGAGCTTGATTTTATCGCCTCACATTCGGGGACGCTCAAACTTTCCTCAGGCGCGTCGTTGTTTTCTGCGGGAGAAGAGGCAAAGCATTTTTACATTCTGACAAACGGGGCTATCCGCGTTTTTAACATCCTAAGCGACGGCGGTGAAGATGAATTGGCAAAGTTTACAGCGGGCGATACTATCGGCGATTTTGACTTTGCCAGGGGCGCGGAGTACGACGCGTGCGCGGAGGCGGCGCAGGATTCCGAGCTTATCGAGTTTCCCGGTTACGGGCTGACAATGGACGCTCTGGCAACGAAAGACCCCCATACTGTTTGCAGTATTCTTTTAAACGCCGTTGTAATGATGACAGGGCGGATAAAGTCCATCCACAGGCTGACTTTAAAAAACATGGCGTGGGTGCAGGAACTCCACAGAAGGGCTTACGAGGATCCCGGTACGGGCCTTTGGAAACAGACGCTCATCACCGATGAAATTACAGCGGTTTTAGCCAACCCCTCCGCACTGATCATGCTAAAGCCGGATCGCTTCAAGACGCTGGTGGACTCGCGGGGACACAGCGCGGGAGACGAGGCAATGGTCAGGATAGCCCAAATCCTGAAAAACACCGCCCGCCGTAACGGGAACGGCTGGCCTCTGCGTTTTAAGAGTAACGAGACGGGAATTATTTTTAACAACTGCGACGCCGGCACGGCGGAAAAAATAGCGGGGATTCTTTTTGACGCAATCGCCTCGATGGAACCTGTTCCGCGTCAGGGTGAAACGCCTGAGTTTGATTTTTCCGCGACAATATCCTGGACCATCTGGCCTTTAGACGGAGCCGCCTGGGAAGAGCTTTTTCAGGGGAATTATGCTTTTCTCCTTGAAGCGTGGAGAAGCGGCGGAAAAAAAATAGTCCACTACAGAGCGGAAAAACAATGAGCGAAGAAGTTTCAAACCCGGAGCCAGACTCCCTGTCCGCCGATATGTCCGCATTCTTAAAAAGCTCGTCCCTTTTTTCAGGACTGAACGAATCTGAATTTAACATTATCGGCTCTGTTTTAAAATCCCTTGTTTTAAAAAAAGGAGAGTACATTTTCAGGGAGGGAGACTCAGGAGAGGATATGTTTGTCCTTTTTTCGGGATCGCTTAACGCATACGGAGCGCAGTCTGACGGGATTCAGCGTAAATTGTTCGACATAAAGCCCGGAGATTTTTTGGGTGAAATGTCCATTATCGCCCATGAATCAAGATCGGCGACAATCATTGCCTCGGTTGATTCCATACTGATAACGCTTAAGGAATCCGATTTTTTCCGCATAATAAAAGAATACCCGGCAATCGGTTTTAAGATACTCAGGGCAATCTGCATCGTAGAAAATCAGTGGCTTGATCAGTCGTCAAAAGCGTATAACGATCTGATACGGTGGGGAGAGGCGGCGCGTCACAGGGCCATCACCGACGAAATGACCGGGCTTTACAACCGCCGTTTTCTGGAAGAGTCGATCAAACAGCGTTTCAATAACAAGTCGCTGGATTTGCGCATGATGTCCCTGTTGATGATGGATTTGGACAAAATCCACCATGTCAACGAGAAGTACGGACCCAAAGCGGGAGATTTGATAATAACCTCGGCTGCCGAAACAATCCTCTCGTGCATTCGCCCTAGCGACATTGCGACGCGCCTTTCGGGAGATGAGTTCGCGGTTCTCCTTCCCGACACCGACAGTAAAAACGCCGTCATAGTTGCCGAAAGAATCAGGGGGAAGATAGAAAAAAAGCAGATTGAAGTTCCGGCAGGCCCCTCAACTGACGAAAAAACTTTTATCGGCACCCGCATAAGCATAGGCATAGCGACAGCCCCGGTTCACGCGAAAACAGCGGATGAACTTTTCGACACTTCCGACAGCGCGTTACGCAGGGCAAAAGAGCTCGGCAGAAACCGCGTGGAAATTTACGCGCAATTGACAAATACTAAATAACTACGAAGTACAGAGAAAATAAACCTCTATGTCTTTAATCCGCGCTCTTCAACCATTTTACTTCCCATTTCGCGTAACAGGTACTTTTGTATCTTTCCGCTCGGCGTAAGCGGGTAATGATCGACAAAGAACACGTACTTGGGTGTTTTGTACCTGCCGATTTTGTCCCGGCAGTAGTCGCGTACATCTTCCTCGGTCATTTTCACATCGGGGTGCAGAATGACAAAAGCGCCGACTTCCTCACCGTATTTTTCGCTTGCGATGCCCGCTACCTGCACGTCCTTGATGCCGGGCATGGTGTACAAAAAGTCCTCGACTTCCTTGGGGGAAATATTTTCGCCTCCCCGGATGATCATGTCCTTTATGCGGCCCGTCACCCTGAAGTTGCCGTCCTTGTCCTTAACGCCCCGGTCGCCTGAATGAAGCCAGCCGTTTTTATCAATACACTGATCTGTGGCTTCGGGCATTTTGTAGTAACCCTTCATCGTGTTGTAGCCCCTGCAGCAAAACTCCCCGTGCACGCCGTCGGGACACTCCTCGCCTGTTTCCGGGTCGCGGATTGTAACTTCTACGCCGGGCAGGGCGCGTCCTACAGTTTCCACTTTTACGGTGATGTCGTCATCGTAGCGTGTCTGCGTCATCACCGGCGATGATTCCGTAAGCCCGTAGCAGATTGTAACTTCCTTCATGTGCATAAGGTCGATCACCTGACGCATTGCCTCTATGGGGCAGGGAGANCCCGCCATTATGCCGGTGCGCAAACTTGAAAGATCGAAAATCTTGAACATGGGATGGTGAAGCTCCGCGATGAACATTGTGGGTACTCCGTAAACCGCCGTGCATTTTTCTTTTTGAATAGTCGCAAGTACCAGCAACGGATCGAACCATTCAATAAGAGCGGCTGTCGCGCCGTGGGTGAGTATCGCCATCATTCCAAGCACAAGCCCGAAACAGTGGAACAACGGCACGGGCAGGCACACAATGTCTTTTTCGGTAAAACGCTGATTGTCGCCGATACCAAGCCCGTTATTCAAAATGTTCCTGTGGGTGAGCATTACGCCCTTTGGGAATCCGGTCGTGCCGGATGTGTACTGCATATTCACAACGTCGTTTGTGTCGAGGGTTGCTTCAATTTCACGTAACTGCACAGAATCGGTGTGCTGGCCCAAAAGCAAAACTTCGTTAAAACTGAACATTCCCCTGTGTTTTTGCTGTCCCACATGGATAACGTATTTCAGAAAGGGGAATTTTTCAGAGTTGATAAATCCCCTCTGCGAAGTTTTCAGTTCCGGCACAAGTTCGTTTACCATTGCCACATAATCAGAATCGCGCCAGCCGTTTGTAAGGCACAGGCACACCATGTCGGACTGCTTCAAAACATATTCAAGCTCGTGGGTTTTGTAACCTGTGTTTACCGTAACAAGAACCGCTCCAATTCTGGCGCACGCGAAAAGCGCGGTGTTCCAGTCCGGCACATTGGTAGCCCAAATCCCCACATGATCGCCCTTTTTAATACCGATACTCAGAAGCCCTTTGGCGAAATCATCGACTCTCCTGTCAAACTCAGCGTATGTAAAACGGAGGTTGCGATCTGCGTAAACCAAAAATTCATGCTCGGGGTGGGCTTGTGCCTTCTCTCTCAAAACATGGCTTAAAGTTTTTTCAATATATTCCATTTTTTTTAGGGGAGTGGGGGATGGGGAGTGGGGAGTGGGGATCGTTGTTTGTAGTCTTAGCGTATCAGTAACACGCTGCGCTCCCTAACAACAATCCCTACTCCCTACTCCCCACTCCCCGCTCCCTACTCCCTCCTTACACAGGCGTATAAATAACTGCCAGAATTTTTACCGGAGCGCTGTCAGCGGAAAACACGCGGTGAGGCACGATGGAATCGTAATAAACGGAATCCCCCTGCTTCAAAGTTTCCCTGCTCATTCCGTATTCAAGCGAAAGGTTCCCTTCCAGCACATAGATAAATTCCTCGCCCTCGTGAGCGGAAGCAGTCTGTTGAGCGTCGGCCTCGATTGTTACGATAAACGGCTCCATGTGCCTGCCGTTCTTGTCCGCGGCAAGGGCGTTAAAACTCATCCCGTGCTGTCCGCCTGCCTTCGCGTCCTCGGGAAGCCCTGTTTTGAAACGGCTTGAAGACACGGCTTCCGCAGCCCTGCAAATAACAGGCCCCAACTGTTCATGATCGTCAAGGAGCGTGCCAAGACGCACCCCAAGCCCCCTTGAAATTTTAATAAGAGGGGCGAGGTCTGGGATGTGCCCGTCGTCCTCAATTTTGGCGATTAAATCAACTGAAACGCCCGAACGTTCAGCCAGAACCTCCCTGCTGATAGAATAGGTCTTTCTTATTTCGGCGATATGCTCGCCCGGTGTATGCTTTGCCATAATGACATTATACAGTTTTTTGTCATGGGTTTCAAGCCGATTGTGTTTCCTCTGATTTTTGTGTAAACTGAACCGGTAAAGCCGTTTTCTCAAAAGTATAGAAATGGAGAAAAAGATGGTGAATAAAAAAAACATTGCTAAATACGCGAAATTGGCGGCGGCCATAGCAATCGGCGCATCGCTTATGTTTGCGCTTAATAGATATTTCGCCATTGCTACCGGAGTTCCCGATACCGATATTCAACTGGGCATCCCCGTCCTCGCCGTCTTTGCCGCCGTTTTGGGGCCCATTGCCGGGTTTTTAATCGGTCTTATAGGCCACGCTCTGGTAGATTTTAGCAAATACGGCGGCGTATGGTGGAGTTGGGTAATTGCCACCGCTCTTTTCGGCCTTTTTATCGGCCTTTTCCAGAAATCCTTCAAAATTGAGGAAGGCAAATTTGGCGTTAAACAGGCATTAATTTTTAACGGCGTTCAGGCCGTCGCCAATATCACGGCGTATGTTTTCATCAACAGAATTCTGGATCTCCTTATGTATAACGAGCCGTTTGACAAAGTAACCCTTCAGGGCTTTGTTGCCGCCGGAGTAAACATAGCGGCAGTCCTGATCCTTGGAACCATTCTTGCAATCGGCTATTCCAAAACGCTGACCAAAACCGGACACCAGAAAAAAGACGATTCTGAAAATCAGGATATGAGTTATTCCAAACGAATCAACAACCTTGCAAGAGCGGTCGTAGTCAGGCTGGTACTGGGAATGTTTTTTATCTCCGCGCTTATGACATTGCTCATCTCCGAACTGGTAAACCGCCAGACGGACAATTACCGGACAACCGTTATCGAAGTGACGGGACACCATTTGACATCGGCGGTAACGGCGCTTTCGCTTTTGGTCAGCGCAGAAGAGCTGGACCTTTTCCATACGGTTGAAGATATGAACAAGCCTGAGTATGAAGAGATACGGGAACGGCTTATGGAGTTCGGCAAAGCTCACAATGTCTTTTACGCGTATTATTGGCGTGATTGCGGTAACGGCAAATTTCAATACATAATTGACAACGATACCGATCCGGTTACTCAGGTTGGACCGGGAAACTACAATGATATTAGCCAGGATGCCGAGCGCAAAGCTCTGGCGGGGAATATCAGCGTAGCGGATCTGGGTTCATACAGCCCCGGATGGGAGGGGCTTATTTCAGGCTATGCCCCCGTATATGACAAGGCAGGAAAAATATACGCCGTTGCCGGAGTTGACATCAGCGACAGATTTATTTTTTTACAGCATCAGGACGCGCATAAGATGACGCTCTTTCAATTAATAGTCGTTCCGGTTTCTGTTGTTTTCGGCGTTCTTAATATGTTCCTGTACCGAAGAAAGGCAAAGCAGATCGAAGAAGCCCACATAAAACTCCAGTACTTCAACAACAACCTGCGCCGGGCGTTCTCCACTTATTTGTCGGAAGACGTGGTAGAGGAAATTGTTTCCGATCCTACACGGCTTCAGCTTGGCGGAATAAAACGCCACATGACCGCGCTATTTACCGATGTGCGCAGTTTCACAGGAATTGCCGAAAAACTGCCGCCGGAACATCTTGTGGATTTGCTTAACTACTATCTTTCCACGATGAGCGATGTGATATTGGAACAGAAAGGAACAATTGATAAATACGAAGGAGACGCGATTATCGCATTCTTCGGCGCGCCGCTGGAACTTCCCGATCACGCATTAAGAGCCTGCACCACCGCCGTCATCATAAAACGGCTTGAGCATGATGTAAACAAGTACGTCATGGAGAACGGCATAAGCCCGTCTCCGCTGTTGACACGCATAGGGATCAATTCAGGCGAAATGGTCGTGGGAAACATGGGAACCCAAAAGAAAATGAACTACACGATTATAAGCAACGCCGTGAATCTGGCATCCCGCCTTGAGGGAGTGAACAAACAATACGGAACATGGATTCTTACAACGGAAAATACCATAAAAGAAACGGCAGGCTGGTTCCTTACCAGACGGCTTGACCGCATACGTGTTGTGGGGATAAATGAGCCGGTGCAAATTTATGAAATACTGGAAACCATGGAATATTCAACCGAAGCGTTACGCAAAAAGGTAAATCTTTTTCACAAAGCCCTTGACCTTTTTGAATCCCGCCGCTGGAGCGACGCAGAAAAAATCTTCTCCCAGACTCTGGAACAATTCCCCGACGACGGCCCCTCCAGTTTGTATCTTGACCGCTGCCGTCAATATATTACTAAAGAGCCTTTACCCGACTGGGACGGGGTCTTTAACATGGTTGAGAAATGAGCAATGGATAGATCAAGCGGTGATTGACATTTTTGCGTTCTTTCCGTTACGCACCCCTATTTAGAAATGCCATTTGATTCCAGCGCGTTTCATTATACCGTTTGCGGTATGGCGGGCTTCGATTTCATTGTCCACCGTGATAGGCAGTTTGGTAATCGGGCTGAACCATATATCATGATCGCCCTTTCCATGCCGTACAAAATAACAACCGTTTTCGGAAAGTTTTTTCCTCACGATTCTTTCATAACTGCCCATTATGCCACAACTGCCAGACGTTCAGCCTTAAAGTGTAATTTAACCTGAGAATGCTCCGCGCTTTCATGTTCAAGAAGGTCAGGGACTGCTATTTTAACCCTTTCCACAAGAGTGTCAAAAGAGGCGGATTCAAGGATAAGCCCCGGTATATCATCACTTTCGGCTATCCAGACGGAGGCTTCATCATCCCAAGTCAACATTACGGTATACTCGTTCATTAAATAACAGTATGGGAGCTGTTTCCGCTTATGTCAAGACACAGATACAATGGACTTGTTCGGGAACTCTCAGTGTCGGTTGCCGTTCAGGTTGCCTAAACGCGCATGGTGTTTAGATAAATTAAATGATGGTTGTTACCGTTGTCATCGGCGCAATAATGATAGTCGCAATGTGCTGATTCATCTCATCGGGCGAAATAATCACGCACGGACGCGTCTTTTTTATTTCATGCCCGATAGCCGGATCAAGATTGACCAGACAGATAGCGTATTGTTCTATTACCAAACCCATTCAAAATTCACACTATCAATATTATCCGGGAGCAATAGTTTGTCCGCCTTGGCTTCAGACATTTTGGCAAAGGCTTCGCGCCAACCCTTGCCGGGGCTTTCTTTCCACACTTTTGATTATAAGCTCGTCATTATGGATAGCCATTTCCACTTTGCAATTATAACGGGATTATGTTGATCTGTCAAATGCAAACTGTTTGGACAAATCAAGCGGTAACCGTCACCGTTGCGTTCCCATTGTTGCGGTAAAATTCGTGTCTGGCATCTATGCGTTGCCCTTTAATAAGGTTTTTCTGGTATTTCTTTCCAAGGCTTTCTGTCTGGATAAAGATTTGTCCATATTCCATTGGCTGCATCTCTAGCGATCTTTCCTTGAACTTCTTTATCATCGGTTACCTGTTCAGCAATATCCCATCCCATCCTTCGTGCGTCATTTTCTTTTACTGCCATCTTTCTCTCCTCTCCGCATTCGTTATATACAGCGAACTAACAGTCCGCTTTGTTCATTTAGTACCCTAGCCCTAGCCCAATACCAAATACAATGGAGTTGGTATATATGTTTTGATACCACATTCCCCGGTATTTGAATGAAAAAGCAACTTTAATAAAGTCTGATGGAAGCATATAAGCCCCCCCTAGATCAAATCCGGGTGTTAGCCAATCAGTTATTACACCGCGCACGGAACTAAACGTTCCCATTTCAAGTATTAGGTCTGAAAATATATGTGCTGAAAGTCCATCCGAATCAAAGATGGGATACACCAATCCTGCTGTAAATGCAATACTCAAATAATGAGGTGGTAATTCTTCTTTAAAAGCATTATTTCCTCTGGCAGAAGCCCATCTGCCCTCAATACCAATGGAAGTAAACGAAATGGGAGACCAATAAAACTGTAACCCAAGGCCTTGAAAACGACTAAAATAACTATCACCTCCAAGATCAAAATAAAAAAAAGAACCCTCCACATATTCTCTTGTATTACTTCGTGTTCTTATTCTGCTGACCGATCCTGTCGTTACTTGTACCGGATATCTTGATTGATAATCAATGCGAACCGTCATGGTATCCGTGATTCTGTCTGCACCGACAGTAAATCCAAGTTTTAAAATATCACCATTTCGGCTTGTTCCGGTCTGAATTATATCCATAAATAACCCATAGTCTACAGTATCAGTAGAGGCAATTACTTGTCCGGCATCGTTTAGCAGTACGGCATTGAACTCGACGGTAAAGTCTCCCCATATATCTTCCGGGCTAAGCGGATCGAGATTCCAGTCCCGATTCCTCCCCGTTGCGCGTAGTCCCGCGTTCAGATCACGTATCATTCTGTTAACCGCCGGGGGAAAAGAAACTCCCATAATACCCAATGAAAAAGTAAATTCTGCGGTACGCGTGTTATAGTTGATTTTGCCCAGTTTGAGATTGGGGTTGTAGATTATCCTTGCCATGACAGGGGGATTTGCCCGTAAATACCTTCTCCCTTCGGCAAGGATTCTTTCCCATTCATTCCGCAAGGCGATTTCGTTGCGTATGTTCTCGCGTATGTCATCGCCCAATCTGCCGGTGCGTACAGTCGCCGACATGGTATTGGCGCGGGTTACGGCTTCGGTGAGGGAGGGGTCATAACTCGCCGCTTCGTAAAACCGCATCATCGCTTCCATTCTGTTGCCCTGCCTCTGGGCGACAATGCCCTGCGCCTGCGCGGTCTGGGCGTTTACACGGTTGGCTGCCGCAGCTACGGTCAGCTCCGTTCTTGTCCGCTCAGTAACCTGTACGCCCATTTTTACAAGCAGGTCAAGCGAAGCCCGCCGTACCCCTGTCAGGTTGTCCAGATCGACAATCGAAACAGTCCCCGAATACGCGGCAACGGTTGTTTTGTTGCTGTTGCTGTTCACCGTCAATTGCAGGACGTAGCCGGTTGATGTTCTGGTTATGGTTCCCAAAAGCATATAGTCGGTAGACTCAAGATGCCCAAGGTCAAGGCCCGCCGCGTCATCATCGGCATAGAGGCCCGACAACAGTTCGTCGTATTGCCTCTGGTTGTTGACGCGGTCAAACAATGTCATCGCGGAAAAACTGCTGAAGTTGCTAACCAGTTCACATGCCACCAAATCAGGCAGATACCCCTGGTTTTGCGCAAGACCGACGCTCCTGGGCGGAAGGATTGTTATGCTCCTTCCCTTGCCGCCGTCCCCGGTAAAATAGGTTTGCCTTGTAACCGCTCCTGTTTGATTCGCGGGCGCGATTCCCGCACAGTTAAACAGGGTAGCGGACAAAAGGACGGCGATACCTGCCACAAGCAGGTTAGTCATGCGGGACATAAGATACTCCTTTTTGGTGAGATAAATTGAGATAAAGTTTATTTACACTCCTCGATGGACTGTTATAAGTTAGCGGGCGGCTGCTACTCGGGCTAAAGCCCTCGCGCCTTAGTTCGCATACCGTGAAATTTTCTGAGCCTACGCTGTGCTGACTTGATTGATCTACGCCCTGCCGGGCGCAACTAATTA
>JGI24698J34947_10001137_pt1 | contig 13795 bp, 20 predicted proteins | sample TergutMp193P3_FD_34947 | JGI IMG/M metagenome (IMG submission 34947)
AGGATTTGCACAAGCACTTTGTCGATGAAATCACAATCCCCTGCGCCTGCGGCGGGACAATGACGAGAGTGCCCGAAGTCCTCGACTGCTGGTTTGAATCGGGGGCCATGCCATACGCTCAGAATCATTATCCTTTTAAAAACAAGGATTTTTTCGACAGCCACTTTCCCTCTGACTTTATCAGCGAGGGGCTGGATCAGACGCGGGGCTGGTTTTACACGCTTACAGTCCTTGCCGCCGCCCTTTTTAAAAAACCGGCTTTCAATAACTGCATTGTTACAGGGCTTGTCCTTGCGAGCGACGGCAAAAAAATGAGTAAGAGCCTTCGCAACTACACAGATCCAAACGAAGTGATAAACTTGTTCGGCGCGGACGCGCTTCGGCTCTTTTTGGTACACTCGGCTGTAGTCAAGGCGGACGATCTTCGTTACAGCGACGAGGGCGTGCGCGATGTGATGAAGAGCATCATCATCCCCCTTTGGAACGCGTACAGTTTTTTTGTTACCTACGCCAACATCGACAAAGTTACGGTGAAAGACGCACCCGAAAACCCCATCAACCCGCTGGATCAGTGGATACTCTCCGAGACGCAGACCCTCGTTGAAAGAGTTTCAGGCGCGTTAGACGCTTACGATCTGTCCCGCGCTGTCGATCCAATTTTAAGGTTCATCGACCTGTTGAACAACTGGTACATCCGCCGTTCCCGCAGACGTTTTTGGCGTTCGGAAAATGACAGCGACAAGATCGAAGCTTACGGCACTCTCTGTTACGCGCTAAAAACGCTGATAACTTGCGCTTCCCCCTTCATGCCCTTTACAACCGACGCTGTCTGGCAAAATCTCAGGCAGGAAGGCGACGTTCAATCTGTTCACCTTGCCGATTTTCCCGTCCCCGATGAAAAAAGACGCGACAGAGCCCTTGAGTTCCGCATGGCCTCCGTTATGACTGCTGTTTCAATAGGGCGCTCTCTTCGCTCCCAGTACAACATCAAAATGCGCCAGCCCCTTCGCAAGGCGGAACTTGTTACGCGCAATCAGGACGAAAAAAAGGCGCTTATGGAAATGGCGGACATTATCCGCGAAGAGCTGAATGTAAAGGAGCTTGTCTTTTCAGATAACGAGGAAGACCTTGTGGAGTACGAGGTAAAAGCCAACTTCCGCGTATTGGGAAAAGAACTTGGCAAGGACATGAAAACCGCAGCCGCCCGCATCGAGGCGTTAAGCCGTGCGGAGATTCGGAGCGTCATGGAAGGCTCGTCCCTTTCCATTGATATTCACTGCGAAGGCGGCACAAGGACACTCGTAATAACACAGGAAAAAATCGACGTTAGGCGGAATGAAAAAGCATCCCTGCGCGTCCTTAACGAAGGAACACTCACCGTCGGCCTTGATATGGAAATCACCCGCGAACTTTCAATGGAAGGAGACATCCGCGACCTAATCCGAGGCATACAAAACGCCCGCAAGGAGATGGGCTTCTCTGTTATTGACCGCATAGAACTGTACATCCACGGCCCGGATTCCCTTAAAGAAGCCTGGGACCGTTTCGGAGCGACCGCCGCCTCGGAGACCCTTGCTGTAAAAACCGAATGGCTAAAAACAGAAGGCCAAATCCCCCTTGAAGCCGGAGACGAAACATGGCAAGTGAAGATAAAGAAATCAGGGAGTGGGGAGTAGGGAGTAGGTTATGGGGATAGAGAAATCAGGGAGAAGTATTAAAATTATGCAAGAATCAAGAAATCAAGTCTTTAGTCAGACCCCCGCTCCCCACTCCCCACTCCCTACTCCCTACTCCCCACCCGAAAATGGCACGCGAACCGGTGAGCGTGTAGTTGAACAAAAGCAACACGGTGTAGGCCAAATAAATGCTGTTGTTACCGCAAAAGCTAACAGGCCGCCCATTCCCCACTCCCTCCGTGTAACTCCGCGTACTCCGTGGTTATTTCTTTCTCTCCTTCTTCTCTTCATCCTATCCTGTAAAACAACGCCGAATATCCCTGACGAGGCGTTGATAGAAACGGGCATTCCCCTTGATTCAGGCGCGGTTGTCTACATTGTTGCCGACGCGAAAAGGGCGCGGTCTATAATTGACATTCTGCCCATTGAGGAATTGAACGACAGCCAGACAAGGCAGATGATGGAAAGGACTGATTTTTTTGTGGCGGCTCTTTTCCCCAGGGAGAGCGGACGGCGGTTTCAGCTTGCCGCGTGGGGGAACTACCCAAGTTTCCGGGCGGGCATGGCGTTTACTTTTAACAGGCAGTGGCAAAAGCGGAAATCAGAGACGGGGCAGTCTTTCTGGTATTCAGGCGCGAACAGGCTTTCAATATCTATGGACGCAAAACAGGCGTTTGCCGCCTCCTCATTGGACGATACGCCCTACTATCCGGCAGCCGCCGCGCCCGGCATAAAACCGCCCGAAGGCTTTAACGAATTCCGCAGAAACGCCGAAGGCATTACCTCTCCTCTTTCCTGCTGGCTGGAAGACCCTGCCCCGATGATTAACCGAATGATAGGCGGCGTTGGCATTCCCATTCAGATACCGGCGAAGAAACTTATGATCAACCTTTTCCCTGCCTCCGAGGATGGGCAGTACGAAGCGTCTGTAAGGATACAATTTGAAAGCGCTATTCAGGCGCGGGGCATAGCGGCTGTCCTTTCCCTTGCCGGAAATTTTGTCTCAGGCGGTTCAGGGCAGGGTTCGATACTGGCTTTAATTTTGTTCTCCAACCCGCCGGTTCTAAACGGCAATTATATTGATATAAAAACCGACACTCTCAGTAAAGATGAGATATCTGGACTCTTTCAAATGTTTTTATTATATTAAAAATAATTATGCCTACTTATGAATACGAATGTAAAAGCTGTTCGCACAGTTTTGAGGTTTTTCAATCCATGAGCGATCCGCCGATAAAAGAATGCCCCCAATGCGGCAAGGAGGTCCGCCGTCTGATTTTTGGCGGGACCGGAGTAATTTTTAAGGGTTCCGGCTTTTATGTTACCGATAAAAGCAAGGGCTCCGGCAAGACGGAAACAAAGTCCGCTTCATCAAAGGGGCCGGACAACTCCGTTAAGGGAGATTCCGTTTCAAAACAGGATTCAGGAGGCGAGGCTTCAAAAGATCGGAGCCCTAAGGAAGTCAGTTCCAAAGAATCGAATTCCAGGGAACCGAACCCTAAGGGGCTCAGCTCTGAAAGTTCCGCTGAAAAATCCGGCCTTAAATCAAAATCGGCATAGATAAAATTGAAAGGGAAAGAGAAACCACGTTTTTTTTGCGATAATTGCGGACGGGAGGTCGGCGACAGTGAAAAGACCTGCCCGTTTTGCGGGCGTTTTTTCGCATCCGTCCGCTGTCCTGCCTGCGGTTTTTCAGGCGAGGACAAACTCTTTGCGAACGGCTGCCCTTCATGCGGTTATTCGGCTTCTCCTTCTTCAAAAAAAACAAAAGCAAAACGGCCCCGCAGGAAAAAGAAGCCTCCCGCTTCTGATCCCCTGCCCGTTTCAGCCTATATTTTTTCGGTTGTCGCCTTACTCGCGGCTCTGGCAGTACTTTCCTATTTTATCACCAAATAGGCTGCCTGTTAAAAAGGGGGAATGTAAAGTGTTTGAAAATGTACCGTTAAAAAACCCGGTAGTATTGGTACACGGGATTGCCGCGCATGACAGGGCAAGCGCTGTTAAATTCTGGGGGAGAATCCCCGAAACTCTGGCGGACAGGGGAATACAGGTATATTTGGGCGGTACAGACGCATGGGGAGGTTATGAAACAAACGCGCTGGCATTAAAATCAACCATAGAAAATATTTTGTCCGAAACAAAAAAAGAGAAGGTAAATATTATCGCCCACTCCAAAGGGGGCATAGACTCGCGCTACCTTATCTGGAAGCATGATTTTGGCGGTAAGATTGCCAGTTTGACGACAATATGCACGCCTCATCACGGCTCGGAGGTTGCCGATATGATATACAGCCAAAAGATCATCCATTCAAAATTGAGCAAGAAGGTTCTTTCAATAATCGGCGAGCTAAACGGGGACGCAAACCCCGATATGTACAATGTGAATTGCCAGCTTACAACGGCAAAGATGGAAGAATTCAACAGAAAAGTAACAATGGATAACAGGGTGTTTTTTCAAAGCCTTTACACGACGATGGACAACGCCGTAGACGACATGGCTTTTTTCAATACATATCTGTATGTCAATAAAATGAGCGGAAAAAACGACGGGATTGTCAGCGAATACTCGGCAAGATGGGGAAACAATACCGTTAAAATCGCGGAAGGAGTATCTCACGCCGAAATACTCGATCTCAAGATGAAAAAAATATCCGGCATAAACATACCCGACATATACGTGAATATTGTCGAAGGCCTAAGCAGGAATAACTGTTGAATTTCGTTTTTTTGTGGGAAAATTTGGGAAAAAAGCTGAAAAAGGCATGAAAAATGCGCCTAAAGACGCATTTGCGCTTGGAGGGGTTGCGGATTTCCCTGTCTGGAACCCCCTTGAAAAATCTTAAAAAAAATGTCAAAACCACTTGATCTTTTTTTTTCAATTTGCTAGATTTTTAATTCAAGCCCCTTTTTTTTAAGGGGAATAAAATGACCAGGAGTTTTTGACGAAATGCCTACTATTAATCAGTTGGTTCGTTTTGGGCGGCGGCAGGTAACTACCAAGACGAAATCTCCGGCCTTGCAGTCCTGCCCGCAAAAGCGGGGGGTTTGTACCCGTGTAATGACTGTAACGCCCAAAAAGCCGAATTCGGCCCTTAGGAAAGTAGCCCGCGTGCGCCTTTCCCACGGTACTGAAGTTACTGCCTATATTCCCGGAATTGGCCACAATTTGCAGGAACACTCGGTGGTTTTGGTCAGGGGCGGACGTGTAAAAGACCTTCCCGGCGTGCGCTACCACATTATCCGGGGAGCCAAGGATACTTTGGGCGTAACGGATCGCAAGCGGAGCCGTTCCAAATACGGCGCGAAACGGCCCAAGGCTTGAGGTTTTTATGGGAAGAAAGAAAAAGACCATTGACCGGGGCATTTTGCCGGATCCAAAGTACAACAGCGTTGTGGTTTCCAAGTTCGTAAACCGGATGATGTGGGAAGGCAAACGTTCCATTGGTTTACGCATAGTCCATGACGCGCTGGGGATTCTTCAGACAAAAACCGACAAGGAACCGCTTGAAGTTTTTTTGAAAGCCCTGGATAATGTAAAGCCGGTAATCGAAGTCAAGTCCCGGCGTGTCGGCGGGGCGACTTATCAGGTTCCTGTGGAAATACGCGAAACAAGGCGCGAAGCCCTTGGGATGCGCTGGATTATTAACGCCGCCCGTTCCCGTTCGGGGAAAGGGATGGGAGACCGTCTTGCTGCGGAACTGCTGGATGCGTATAATAATACGGGAACGGCCTTCAAAAAGAAGGATGACACGCATAAAATGGCAGAGGCAAACAAAGCCTTCGCTCATTATAGATGGTGAATTTGGGTTGTTCGGAAACTTCAGTTTCTGAACAACTTCCATATTAAATTGCATTTTTGCCGAACTTTAGTTCGCAGGTTGGCTTTGAAAAAGTCAAGCCTGAAAAAATGCAAGACTTGTGAGGGAACCAACTCGAACCGAAGGTTCGCAGTTCCCGAACAAGTCAGGTTTCCAAACCGATCATTGCCGGCTGAAAGGCCGCGTGGGACAGGTGGAACGGACTGTAAAGAGATTTGCGCTTTCGCGCTGAATTTCCATTATTGCTCGTTTCCCCCTCTCATTTTATTTTCATGGTATTTCGCCGGAATGTTATTCCCGCGAATTTGTATTAGTTAGATAAAGAATTTAAAGGTGCCCATAAGGAGGACACAATGGCAAAGGATAAATTCAATAGAACAAAAATCCACATGAATGTCGGAACGATTGGTCACGTTGATCACGGTAAGACCACTCTTTCCGCGGCTATTACCATGCACTGCGCCAAGAAATTTGGCAACAAGGTAATGAGTTACGATGAAATCGACAACGCCCCGGAAGAGAAGGCCCGCGGTATTACCATTAATACCCGCCACCTTGAATATGAGTCTGTAAAGCGCCACTACGCGCACATCGACTGTCCGGGACACGCCGACTACATCAAAAACATGATCACAGGAGCCGCGCAGATGGACGGCGCGATTCTCGTCGTATCCGCACCGGATTCTGTAATGCCCCAAACCCGCGAGCATATCATCCTTGCGCGTCAGGTAGGCGTTCCCCACATGATCGTATACCTCAACAAAATAGACCTGCTTGACGATCCCGACCTTGTAGAACTGGTCGAAGAAGAAGTAAAGGACGTTCTTACCGCCAACGGGTTCCCCGGCGACAAGACCCCCATTATCAAGGGTTCCGCGTTCAAGGCAATGTCCGAGCCGGACAATCCCGAAGCGACAAAATCCATTGAGGAACTGCTTGACGCAATGGACAGCTATTTCCCCGATCCGGTCCGCGATGCTGAAAAACCCTTCATCATGCCGATTGAAGACGTGTTCACAATTCAGGGGCGCGGCACTGTCGTAACCGGCAAGGTAGAACGCGGTATCCTCAAGAAAAACGACGATGTTGAAATTGTCGGAATTAAACCCACGCAGAAGACGGTCGCAACCAGCCTTGAAATGTTTAACAAAGAGCTTGACGACGTTCAGGCGGGTGAAAATGTCGGCGTGCTCCTTCGCGGTATCGACAAAAAAGAAGTTGAGCGCGGGCAGGTTCTGGCGAAACCCGGTTCCATCCAGCCTCACAAGGTTTTCAAGGGGCAGATTTACTGTCTGTCAAAGGAAGAAGGCGGACGGCACAGCCCGTTCTTTACAGGCTACCGCCCGCAGTTCTATTTCCGCACGACAGACATTACGGGAACCGTAAAACTTGCCGAGGGCAAGGAGATGGTAATGCCCGGTGATAATGCCGAAGTTATCGGCGAGCTTATCCACCCAATCGCGATGGAAAAAGGTCTTCGTTTCGCTATCCGTGAAGGCGGAAAAACGGTCGCCTCCGGTCAGGTTACCGATATAATAGAGTAAAAATCTGACCGCTTAATCTTGATTAAGCGGTTAGAGGAGGAATGATGGCAAAGGAAGGCATTCGCGTACGGCTGCGCGGCTTCGATGTAGAATTGATAGATCAGAGCGCGAAATCAATCGCCACGGCGGTACGAAAAGCCGGGGCGAAGGTAACCGGTCCGATCCCGCTGCCGACCCGAATCAACAAGGTTACGGTTCTGCGTTCACCTCATGTAAACAAAAAGAGCCGTGAACAGTTCGAGATGAGAACGCACAAGCGTTTAATTGATATTATCAACCCTTCTGCGGAAGTGATGGATTCGCTTATGAAACTTGAACTTCCCGCAGGCGTTGATGTGGAGATCAAGCAGTAGAGAACCAAATGGTTTTCAAACAATACAGCGCAGACGGTTCTGGAGTTATCCTGAATAGCGTGCGATTGGGAGCAAGACAATGTTAGGGCTATATGCCAGAAAAATTGGTATGACTCAAGTTTTTGACGATGCGGGCAATCAGATACCTGTAACGGTAATCAGAATAGACCCGAACGTGGTCATATCAAAAAAAACACAGGAAGCCGACGGTTATGCGTCTGTTATAATCGGCCTTGACGACGCGAAAAAAAATCGCGTAACAAAAGCCCGCGCCGGGCAGTTTCCTGAAAATATTCCGCCCAAAAAAACAGTCCGCGAATTGCGTGATTTTGAAAAAGAAGTTGCCGTCGGAGATTCGCTTGGAGTGGAAGTGCTTGACGGAGTCAGGTATGTTGATGTGTCCGGCGTTTCCAAGGGCAAGGGTTTTCAGGGCGTTGTAAAACGTTACGGTTTCGGGGGGGGGCGGAAGACGCACGGTTCCAAATTCCACCGTGAGCCCGGTTCGACAGGGCAGAACACATATCCGGCAAAAACTTTTAAAAATGTGAAATTGCCCGGACGCATGGGACGTGAGAAGGTAACGGTTTTAAGCCTGAGGGTTGTAAAAACCGATCCTGAAAAACAGCTTATTATGGTCAGGGGAGCCGTTCCCGGCGTAAATAAGGGTTTGGTGTTTGTCCGCGCTGCGGTCAAAAAGGGGCGGTAAACAATGAACTGTAAAGTGTATTCAAAAGACGGCAAGGAATTGCGGACAATACTACTGGATGACACAGTCTTCGGCCTTCCTGTAAATGAAGACCTGATATGGTACGCGATTAACAACGAGCTTGCGAACAGACGGCAGGGCAGCGCCAGCACAAAAGACCGGGGCGAGGTTCACGGTTCCAACGCAAAGCCCTACAAGCAAAAAGGTACGGGACGCGCCCGCAGAGGCGATAAAAAATCGCCCATCCTTGTAGGCGGAGGCGTAGTCTTCGGTCCAAAACCGAGGGACTATTCCTATTCAATGCCGAAAAAAGCGAAACGGCAGGCGCTTAAAACAATTCTCAGTTTAAAAGCGCAAAACGATATGATAAAAATTATCGAGGACTTCTCGATTGAGTCTGGAAAAACAAAAGACCTGGCCAGACTGCTTGATAATTTCCAGCCCGGTTTACGGACAGTGCTCGTTCTTAAAGACGACGATCCGATGCTCAAGCGGGCGGCGGCTAACATCCCCTGGCTAAAGTTTCTTTCATATAACCGGCTGGAAGCCCATGAGCTTTTCTATGGCCGGCAGGTGTTAATGCTGGAAACCGCCGCCAAAAACTTAAATGAGTTTTACGGTGCGAAGGAGGCCGGTAAATGATTCAGTACGAAGATATTTTGCTTGAACCTGTGCTTTCCGAAAAAGCAAATCTTCTGCGCGAAGAGGGAAAGTATGTTTTCAAAGTAGCCCAGTCGGCTACTAAAATACAGATCAAGGAAGCGGTGCGAAAGCTGTTCGATGTGCATCCCATTTCCTGTACAGTGATGGTGGTAGGCGGCAAACCAAAGAGGCTGCGCTACCGCAAGGGCTATACTTCAACATGGAAGAAAGCCATTGTCCGGCTTCCCAAGGATGAGAAGATTGCAATCTTCGAAGGCGTGTAAAGGAATAAATAATGGCTATCAAGACTTATAAACCAATTACGCCGGGAATGCGGCAATGGACAAGCCTGGATTTCTCAGACCTGACCAAGGGCGCGAAACCGGAAAAATCACTGACAAAGGGCGGCGCAGGCGGTTCCGGGCGGGATTCGTTTGGAAGGATCAGCGTCCGGCACAAGGGCGGCGGACACAAACGCCGATACCGGGACATTGACTTTAAAAGGGATAAAATCAGCATTCCGGGCAAAGTCGCTTCCATAGAATACGATCCCAACCGCAGTGCCAATATCGCTCTTATTCATTACAAAGACGGTGAAAAACGGTACATCATCGCCCCCAAAGATTTAAAAGTGGGCGCGACAGTTGTCAGCGGTCCCGGTGCGCCGATTGAGCCGGGGAACGCCCTGCCTCTTGAGAATATCCCGCTTGGCTTTACCGTTTACAATATTGAACTGACGCTCGGCAAGGGCGCGCAGATGGCGCGTTCGGCGGGAGCGGGCGCTCTTATCGCCGCCAAGGAGGGGGACTACGTTACCATAAAACTTCCTTCAGGCGAAATGCGCATGGTGTTTAAAAAGTGTTACGCGGCAATCGGCAGCGTGGGCAACGAAGACCACATGAACACAACTTTGGGCAAGGCAGGCCGTAAGCGCTGGAAGGGAGTGCGCCCGACAGTACGCGGTATGGCGATGAATCCGGTAGATCACCCCCACGGCGGCGGCGAAGGAAGGAGCAAGGGCATTCACCCTGTTACTCCCTGGGGTCAGCCGACAAAGGGATACAAGACCCGCAAAAAGCATAAACCGTCTTCAAGGTTTATAGTCAGCCGGGGTAAAAAGAAGTAGGTAGGAAGGAATTATGTCAAGATCCGTCAAGAAGGGTCCTTTTATCGAAAAGAGCCTTTATAAAAAGGTGTTGGAGTTGAACAAGTCCGGGGAAAGGAAGATGATAAAAACCTATTCCCGCTGTTCAACAATTATTCCCGAAATGGTGGGCGGAACCATCTCCGTTTACAACGGCAAAACATGGATACCCGTGTATGTTACGGAAAACCTTGTCGGCCATAAACTTGGCGAGTTTTCCCCCACCAGGATTTTCCGCGGGCACGCCGGTTCCGACAAAAAGGCTTCGGCAAAATAGGCAGGATGAATAAAATTTATGAAGAGTACTAAAACTGGTTACAGAGCCGTAAGTAAGTTCCTGATTGGCTCTCCATTTAAAGTCAGGCCGGTTGCAGATCTTGTGCGCCGTAGGCCCTACCCGGAAGCTGTTTCCATTTTGGAAAATATGCCTCACAAGGGGGCCCGTCTCATCGGCAAAACGGTAAAGTCCGCCGCCTCAAACGCGCTTTCGGATAACAAAAAACTTGACGAGGATATGCTCTATGTCCGCGAGATTTATATTGACGAAGGCCCGCGCCTGAAAAGGATTTGGTTTCGCAGTAAAGGACGGGCGGATATGCAGTTAAAGAGGATGTGCCACATAACGGTAGTGGTTGATGAAACAGCCCAGGCTTCGTCTGGCAGTGAGGCTTCGCTTGACAAGGCACCTTCCAAAAAGGCGGATAAATAATGGGACAAAAAGTAAACCCTACAGGGCTCAGGATTGGTATTAATAAAACATGGGGTTCCCGCTGGTACGTTGACCCGAAAGAATATGTCGATGCCCTCCACGAGGATTTAAAGATTCGCCGGCTCATTATGGATATGCCGGAAACCAAGGGGGCGGATATTGCCGAACTTGAAATAATACGCCACCCTCAGCGGATCACGATTACCATTCACACAGCCCGCCCCGGCGTAATCATCGGCGTAAAAGGCGCGAACATCGAAAAAATCGGCAACGATCTGCAAAAGAAAGTCAGCAAAAAAGTTCAGATCAAAATTAAAGAAGTAAGAAACGCCGACAACAACGCGCAGATCATCGCTCAGAATATCGCACGCCAGCTTTTGGCGCGTTCCTCTTTCAGGCGCACAATGAAACAGGCGATTACCAACGCGATAAAAAAAGGCAACGCCCAGGGCGTAAAAGTGCGTCTTTCAGGACGGCTTGGGGGGGCGGAAATGTCCCGTACAGAAGAAGCAAAGGAAGGGCGTATCCCCCTTCATACATTACGCGCTGATATAGATTACGGTTTCGCCGAAGCTCACACTCCCTTTGGTTCTATTGGAGTAAAGGTGTGGGTTTACAACGGCATGAAGTACGGTAAAGAACAGAAAGAAGACGCAGGCGCTCTTGTCCGCAAACGGCGGGACAGGGCTCCTGCCAGGAGTTAATATGTTAAGTCCGAAACGTGTAAAACGCAGAAAGGTGCAGAGGGGCAATATGCCCGGAAATGCCACAAGGTGCAACTCCGTCGTGTTTGGAGATTACGCGCTTGTCGCATTGGACAGGATGTGGATCACCAACCGCCAGATAGAGGCGGCCCGTATCGCCATAAACCGCCATGTAAAGCGCGGCGGCAAGATGTGGATACGCATTTTCCCCGACAAGCCGTTTTCCAAAAAACCGGCTGAAACCCGCATGGGAAAGGGAAAAGGCGCTCCTGAATACTGGGTAGCGGTTGTAAAACCGGGGACCGTAATGTTTGAACTGGGCGGCGGCATAAACCGCGACCTCGCGGAAGAAGCCATGACCCTTGCCGGGTCTAAACTTCCCATTAAAACAAAATTTGTTACCCGTTCCGAAATGGAACTTGGGGCTTTGGGGGAAAGGTGAAAAATTCATTCAAGACCCTTACGCTTCCAGAACTCAAAGCCAAGCGGGCCGAGTTAAAGAGAAAGTACATGGAATTGCGTTTTAAAATGGTTATCGGCCATGTAGACAACCCCCTGCAAAAGCGCACGATGCGCCGGCAGATTGCCAGGCTCAATACTTTGATCCATGCCCATGAGTCGGGACAGAAAGCGGCGGAGGCTAAATAATGGCGGAACATAAAAAAAGCGGTAAAAAAGAATTTGTGGGAACCGTCAAGAGCGACAAGATGGAAAAAACTATCGTTGTCTCTATTGAAACGTTAACCCTGCATCCTCTTTACAAAAAATACATTAAACGGGCCAAGAAAGTAAAAGCCCATGATGAAAAGAACGAAGCGAAGATCGGCGACCGTGTCCGTGTGATCGAGTGCCGGCCAATCAGCAAGGAAAAATGCTGGAAGCTCGTAGAAATTATTGAACGCGCCAGGTAAGGGAGAGAAAGAAAATGGTACAAGTGGAGTCCTTCCTGAATGTTGCGGATAATTCAGGAGCCAAGCTGGTTCAGTGCATCAAAGTTCTGGGCGGCACTCGCAGAAGGTATGCGGGAATTGGCGATATTGTTGTGGTGGCTGTCAAGGAAGCCTTGCCTACGTCAACCATTAAAAAAGGCACTGTAGAAAAAGCGGTTGTCGTGCGTACCCACAAGGAGTACCGCCGTCCCGATGGGACCTATATCAGGTTTGATGATAACGCCTGCGTCATCATTGACGCTGCGCTGAACCCCAAGGGAAAGCGCATTTTCGGGCCGGTAGCGCGGGAATTGAGGGAAAAGAGCGAATTTATGAAAATCGTCTCCCTTGCCCCGGAAGTTTTGTAGGAGAGGTTAGGTTATGACTCAAGCGGTGCATAAATTTAAACTTAAAAAAGAAGATACTGTCGAAGTTATCGCCGGAAAGGACAAGGGCAAGCGCGGCAGGATATTGAAAATTCTCCGGGACAAAGACCGTGTCCTTGTCCAGGGAGTGAACATCGTCAAGAAGGCGCAGAAGCGCAGGAAACAGCAGGATCGCGGAGGCATTGCCGAGATAGAGGCCGCCCTTCATTCTTCCAACTTGATGATTGTTTGCAAAAAATGCGGACCCACCCGTATCGGGTACAAGTTCGAAGGGGACAGCAAAATCAGGGTTTGCAAAAAATGCGGGGAGGCGCTGTAGCGGCAATGGATAAAAACACTGTAACTGCCATGAAAAACTATGTGCCCCGGCTCAAGAAAATTTATACAGAGCAGATAGCGCCGGAACTTTTTAAGGAGTTCAGCTACAAGTCTGTCATGCAAATACCCAAACTGGAAAAAATTGTGGTAAGCATGGGAGTAGGGGAAGCCCTTCAAAACAAAAAACTTCTGGACGCGGCTGTCGATACCCTTACTCAGATTACGGGGCAAAAAGCGGTAAAAACAAAGGCCCGCAAGAGCATAGCGAATTTCAAGATCAGGGAAGGTCAGGAAATCGGCGCGAAAGTGACTCTGCGCGGGACAATGATGTACGAGTTTTTTGACAGGCTGGTAAATGTCGCCCTTCCGCGCGTTAAGGACTTCCACGGAATAAACCAAAACGCGTTTGACGGGCACGGGAATTATTCGCTTGGTATTCAGGAGCAGATTATTTTCCCGGAGATTGATTTTGACAAAATTGAAAAGGTAGCCGGATTGAATGTCGTTATCGTTACGACGGCAAAAACCGACGCGGAAGCGAAGGCGTTCCTGTCGAAATTCGGAATGCCTTTCAGAAAATAGGGGGTAGCGTAAAGAATGGCAAGGAAAGCGATGATTATTAAGGCGTTAAGAACGCCAAAATATAAAACGCGGAAAGTTAACCGCTGCAGGATCTGCGGAAGGCCGAGGGGTTTTTTGCGGAAATATGAGATGTGCCGTCTTTGCTTCAGAAAACTCGCGAGCGAAGGGCTTATTCCCGGCGTTACAAAATCAAGCTGGTAGGAGAACAGGATGAGCGTATCAGATCCCGTTGCGGACATGCTGACAAAGATACGGAATGCCGGCATGGCAAAGCATGAAAAAGT
>JGI24698J34947_10001138_pt1 | contig 13794 bp, 10 predicted proteins | sample TergutMp193P3_FD_34947 | JGI IMG/M metagenome (IMG submission 34947)
TGAAAATTTTAATCAGTTAGAAGATACATTGAAAGACTTTTTGCTTGATCAATCAAAAAGTTTATTGAAAATACAGAAGGAAAAAAACAATAAAGACCCCGCGCTCGCCAACTTTGTTGGCGCGGATGGCGCGGAGAGACAAGTAAAAAGGCAAAATTACGAAAAAATACCGTAAATTCCAGACTATTAATTCGATTCGCCTGTCAATAGTGATTTCCATATCTCCTGTGCAATCTCTTCCGGCGTTTTTCCCCCGACTTCAATAACGATATCCGCGAACCGTAGATATGCCGCGGCCCGCCGCTCGTGCAAAGCGCGGTGGGTCTCCCGGGGATTTTCAGTTCGCAGAAATGGCGGCAGTTCCCCGACCGCGATTCTGCCCCACGCGTTTTCGGCGGAAATGTTGAGGTACACTGTTTTCGCGCCGGAATTTTTCAACGCGGCAACCGCTTCGTCGTTGTCGATGATTCCGCCGCCCGCGGCAATTACGCGCCGTTCCGCGGCATTGTCCCCGACTGCGCTGTTTGCATCTAAAATAGCCGCAACCGCTCCTGCCTCAGCTTCCTGAAAAACCGCGGGGCTTTCGCTGAAAAGCTGCCGGGGGCTTTTTCCGGTTCTTTGAAAAACCAACTCATCAAGATCGATAAAATCACAGGAGCATAAGGACGCCAGGGCTTCGCCGGCGCTTGTTTTACCCGAGTGTTTTGGACCTGTCAAAATTATAGTTTCCACATATTTTATTTTATAAGAAAATTTGATAAAATGCCATCTAATGTCCGGTATATGGGTGTTATTAATATTGATTTTAATTTCCTCGCTTCCCGTGATTGCCGTATACATCTGGTTCCGCGCCGCGAAATATCCATTTCCACTTGTCCGGTTCCTGTTCGCCTTGCTTGCGGGCGCGGCGGCTTTCTTCCCCGCCCTCTTTTTACAGGAATATTTGGTATTGTCACAGCCGTTCGGCAGAATGGCGCTGTTTTATCATTTCTTTATCCGTATCGCCCTCACCGAAGAACTAAGCCGCCTCCTCATGCTCTTCATCTTCTTCTGGATCAGCGGCCTAATTAAACCTGACGAAAAGCCAGGCCAGCCTTCCTACAACACGGTAAAAAAAGGAACGGCAACCGGCCTTGTCGCCGGTCTTGGTTTCGCAATCCTTGAAAACGCTGTTTACGCGGCTTCGAACAGCGGCTTACTGATTTTACGCATCTTTACAGCCGCCCTGCACGGAGCCTGCGGTTCGCGTATCGGAGCCGCTACGGTACTGTTCCGCACCAACCCCATACAGGCGGTTTTCCGCGTCTTTATCGCCGCAGCCATTCACGGGGTTTACAATTTCATGGTCTCCATGTCCGGCTTGCCCTCAATAGCGGCAGTCCTGATAGCCATCTCTGCCCTGATTACGGCGATTCTGACAATTCGCGGCGGATGGGAGCCGGAGAGAAAATTATCTTGAAAAATAATAGACAAAAGGAATTACATTTGTTAGTATGTCAGTATAAGTCAACAGGAGGAAAAAATGCTGGATATTTTAAGTTCCATTCATGTGAAGAAATGTGATTTAAAAGACCTTCAAAATTATATTTGCGAATATTATATAAAAAATAATATAATCGTAGATTCATTCTGGGAGGACCATGTCCGGGTAAGCAATTTTTATAGAATAGAATACGGCGAAAATACAGCCGGTTTTTTTGCCATTTATAAAGAAAACGTATTGGTATTGTTCCATGTTTTTGAAAAATACCGGAAAATTTCACAGGAATTATTTTTAATAATAAAAAAATTTGAATCGGTAAATCAGGCATTGATTCCAACCGGCGATGAATTTTTTATAAGCCATGCAATTGACAGCTATACATATATAGAAAAGCAGGCATATTTTTCTATATATACAGATGAAAATCCTAAAAAGATACTGGATATAGAATTAGAATTAGCAGATGTGGTAAAAGACAGGGAAATATTGTTCTTATGCTACGACTTCTTAAAAGAAGAACTTGAAAATATAGAAAGTACAATAAATGAGGAAATCTATACCGTAAAACATGAAAACAATATTATCGGGTTTGGGGTTATTGAATACCAAAAAATAGTCAATATATACGCAAGCACGGGAATGACTGTGCGTAATGAATACAGGCAAAGGGGATACGGAGCAAGTATTCTATACAATTTACGAAATATTGTAAGAGAAAAAGGACTCATTCCAATTTCGGGATGCTGGTATTATAACCATAACTCAAAAAAGACAATGGAAAGCGCCGGAGCGTATTCCAAGTCAAGATTATTAAAGTTTCATTTCTAATTTCGCATTATTTTTGCAGGTATCTGGTCTTAAAAAAATTCAGATTTGGGGGAAACCATGCGGGGTCTACAGAAGATCCATCATAAAGTTCAAAATCATCTAACATTCCATTTCCATTTTGTTCTTCACTATCAATTGTCATATCGTACCAAATAGACAGCCTGGAATAAACATTTCCCCTTTCATATTCATTGGTTATATTTTTCATCTCATTATCTGTTAGATATTTTTCTATAAAAATATAATAATGATTTATATTTTCATCAGACTCATGTTTTATTGCCAATGGTTCGCCCATTTTTGAGATTAATATTTCGCCGCTTTCTTCCAAATAAACCAGATTAAATTCATCATCTGAATTCCCATCCATGTCTGCCGCTTCATTAAGGTACACTGAGATATTTATTCCGTCTCTTTTTAATAAAATTTCATAATCACCAATTAGTACATTACCATTATCAAATTCAAATCTGGTAATTTGATAATCACCCATATATTGAACAGGTATACAAAAATAATGATCTTCTCCATTATTCAACAGGAATATAGATAAAGTATTTTTCAGTGAAAAATCATACTGACGCGTGTTTGTACAATTTGACAAAATAATTGCCGTAAATAAACCCATAATACATAAATAAGTATTAGTTTTACTTTTCATATATTTATTATACATAAAATTTAAATATCGTCAATAGTGGACTTATTCGGGCTGGCAGCCATCGTTTATATTTTTAAGACAGGCGATTTACAGAATTGATAATATGGTGTAATAATCAACACATGAACTCTTCTGCACAGATTGAAATAATCCGTCAATTTAATATTTACGGTGAAAATGTTGAAATCCGCCCCTTTGGCAACGGGCATATCAATGACACATTTGTTTCCCGGTGGAATCAAGCTGGAACAATGGTGCGTTACACGCATCAGAAAATCAACCACCGGGTTTTTCTCCGCCCCGATCAAGTGATGGAAAACATCCTGCGGGTTACAAACCATATCAGGGAATGGAACTACACGAATGGAGCGACTGACTGGAGCAGGCGGTCGCTTACAGTTGTTCCCGCAAAAGACGGAAAGCCCTGGGTAAGGGACAGCGAAGGGGGATGGTGGCGGACTTATCTTTTCATTGAGGGCGCACATTCAAAGGACAACGCGTCCTCTCCTGTTGAGGCGCGTTTTTTGGGCGCGAGTGTGGGTCTCTTTCAGAAACAGCTTGCCGGCCTTCCTCCGCCGAGGCTTCACGACACGATCCCTCATTTTCACGATATGGAAAAACGTTATCTGCGTTTTTATGAAGCTCTGGAAAAAGATGTTTGCGGCAGAGCAAAAGACGCGGCTGGCGAAATTGAATTCATGCGAAACAATGAGGAACGGGGCGGCATCCTGATACGCGCTCAGAGGGAAGGAAAAATCCCCGAACGGATTTGTCATAACGATACCAAGATGAATAACATACTTATCGACGACAAAGATTCAAACGCCCTTTGCATGATCGATTTGGATACAGTTATGCCCGGCACAAGCCTCTTTGACGTTGGGGATTTGATCCGTACCGTTACTACCACAGCGGCGGAGGATGAACGCGATCTTTCAAAAGTAAATTTCGACGTTTCTTTTTTTGAAGCCCTGCTTGAGGGCTACCTCTCACAAGCTCTTGAATTCCTCACCGTGGAAGAAATTAACCTGATAGCCGAATCAGGACGATACATAACCCAGATTATGGCGCTGCGTTTCCTTACCGACTACCTTGAAGGCGATCACTACTACCATACGAGCCGTCCTAATCATAACCTGGATCGATGCCGGAACCAAATCGCCCTGATTCAATCAATGGATTCAAAATGGGAAGAAGCGTTGAAAATCGTACAAAAACTCACAAAAAAGTAAAATGCATTAGTTGTAAATCTATTTATAAATTAATTTCACATAATCGTATTAATTTCACATAACTTGATGAGACAGTGAATCGGATTTTTTATCATAATACAATAGTACAGTATGAAATATAATTCCACAATTCTCCATAATATTTACCGATTCCACATGGAACATGGTGTATAAATATTTAAATTTATATCAGGAAACTTTTGTTTCTGAACATTTTATGAGGAGGAACGCAATGAAACGATTTATACTATCTTGTGTGGTATTAATCATGGCATGTTGTCTGACATTGAGCGGTTGTCAGAAAAGATCAGAGATAGCAGGAGCCAGACTGGTCTACTGGTCAATGTGGAACGAGGCTGAACCGCAGGGACAGGTGATAGCCAGAGCGGCGGAAGCCTTTACCAGAGAAACTGGAATCCCCGTGGAAATTAACTTTAACGGAAGGGATATCCGTATGACCCTGCAGCCCGCTCTGGACGCCGGTGAAACAATCGACATCTTTGACGAAGATATTGAGCGGGTGTCACAGACTTGGGGTAATTATTTACTGCCGTTGGATTCGTATGTAACCCAGAATTATTCAACCACCGGAGGCAGACCCTACAATCAAGTGGTGAACAAAACCCTTCTTGATCTGGCAAGGCAGCTCGGTAACGGACAGATCAAAAACATTCCCTACCAGCCAATGGCGTACGTTGTTATGTACAACAGGGATCTCTTTGCACTGGCGGGGATCACTGCTCTCCCAAAAACATGGGACGAAATGCTCAACGCCTGCGCCAAACTCAAATCTATCGGCGTGGCGGGCTTTACTGTAGATGACGCGTACATGGCGTGTTTATTCGGTTATACTATCGACCGCATTGCAGGGTTGGGCGCGACTCTGTCAATGGTTGCGAATAACGATTTTTCAGGCCCACAGGTGCTGCGTTTTGGTCAGATTTGGGAAAATATGGCAAGGAACGGCTACATAACCCCCACTTCAGCCTCGAATGTATGGCCTACAGGGCAGATCAACGATTTTGCAGCCAGCAGAGCGGCAATGTACCTAAACGGCACATGGCTTCCCAATGAGATCAAGGGCAATGCACCTAACATGAGATGGGGTTCTTTCGCTTTCCCCGCCATTGATCCTGCGGGTGATGGAACAAACGCCAACAATTTCGGCGCTCAGAGTTTCGGTATCAATAAAAACACAAAATATCCCGGAGAAGCTTTCCGCTTTATTGTGTGGATGACCACAGGCGAATGGGATGTTACTCTGGCGAGGGAAACCATCGGTATCCCGGTAGCCAACGATTCAGTTTGGCCTGACGCTCTCGCGGAAGCCAAAGTTGTGGTAGATACAACCACCATACGCCTGCCCTGGGCTGTCGGTATGGAGGACAAGGCGGAGATTAACGCGAAGATCAAGGAAAATTTCGCAAGGCTTATCAGGGGCGACTTTAACGCCCAGCAGTTTGCCGACGCGATGAGACGCTAACCACGAAAGGGGGTACAGAAAATGCTGAAACCTAATAAACCGGTTATCATTGCTTTTTTAGGACCGGCGATACTTTGTTATGTGCTAATCTTTCTGTACCCCACCCTCCGCACTGCGGTAATGAGTTTTTTCGCCGTGGAAAGCGTTTCCGATCCAATTTCAAAGTGGGCTTTTAACGGCTTTGCAAATTACAAAAAACTCTTTAATACACAGATTTTTTTACAGTCATTGAAAAACATCGGCAGAATCTGGTTTGTGGGCGGCGCAGGCGTTTTGCTTATAGCATTGGTTTTCGCTGTGGCTCTTACAGGTAATTTAAAGGGAACCAAATTCTTTCGCAGCGCGATCTACCTTCCCAATATTGTAAGCGCAGTAGCAATGGGAACCATGTGGCTCAACTATGTGTACAATTCTGATTATGGACTTTTGCATAACATTTTAAGTATCCTTGGGTTTGAGACGGCAAGCCAAACTCTCTGGACAGGCCCCGGTTTGCGCTTTTGGTCAATGCTCGCCGCGTATTGTTTCGGTATGGTGGGCTACCACATGTTGATCTTTATCAGCGGCATTGAACAGATACCCAGGGATTACTACGAAGCGGCTCTGATTGAGGGAGCCAATGTATTTAAACGGTTTATCATCGTAACAGTTCCCAACATAAGGGGCGTTACGCGCACAAACATTGTCATGTGGACGGTTTTCACCGTAGGTTTCTTTGTATGGGGACAGCTCTTCAGTCCTGTTAATCTTTCCAACGACACGGTAGCGCCGGTAAATTATATGTACCAATTGGTTTTTGGCGCGTCATCCGCGGCAACCACTGTCCGGGATTCCGGCTCTGGAGCGGCTATCGGGGTGATTCTGATGTTGACCATAATTATTGTTTTCTTCGCTACCAATTTCATTGTGCGAAAAGATGACGCGGAGGTGTAACATGATAAAGATCAAGCTTGAATTTTTAGGATACGCGGTTGTTTTGTCGTGGGTAATTTTCACCTTCACGATCATAGGCTGGGTCTTTTTTGCCTCCCTGTCCACTTCCGGTGAAATTTTTTCCGATCACATGTTTCAGTTTAAAACCGGTTTACATTTTGAAAATTATGTAAAAGCGTGGAATACGCAGCGGGTCTCGGTTTTTTTTATAAATTCGCTTTTATACACCGTGGTTTCCTGCACGGCGATAATTCTTATCTCATCTCCGGCGGCTTATGTCTTGTCGCGTTACAAATTTCCCGGCAATACCATTATTCAAAATATGTTCGCCGCCGCCCTGGGTATTCCGGTGATCATGATTATAATGCCTCTGTTTGGAATCGCCTCGACATTCAGGCTCGTCAATAACCGCTGGGTACTTATGTTTTTATATACAGGAATGAACGTGCCTTTCGGCGTGTTTTTCATGTTGGCGTTTTTCAAAAATTTAAGTTTCACCTACGAAGAAGCCGCCGCTATTGACGGCTGTTCGCCAATAAAAACATTCTGGAAGATCATGTTTCCATTGGTTCAGCCGGGACTCATCACGCTGACTATTTTTAATTTCATCACAATTTGGAACGAGTTTTTCATGTCACTGATTTTCGCCAACAGACCGAACGTACGGCCAGTAGCGGTGGGGCTGTACAACATGATCCAGTCCATGCGTTATACAGGCGACTGGGGAGGAATGTTCGCAAGCGTGGTCATCGTGTTCCTGCCCACATTTATTTTGTACATCTTCCTTTCAGACAAGATCATCAAGGGCGTAACTGCCGGGGCGATTAAAGGATAATGGGTGCGACAATCATCCGTCAGGACAAACTGATTCTAAAAGGTTCGCCACTTGCCGGAGGAACCGGACGTTTCAGTACGGAGAATCCACAGCCGTTTTTCAGACAGCCGGATCTTGAAGTTGCCTGCGGACCTGATTTTCCCGAAAATAAAAAATACAGTTTTGGAAGGGAAACAGGTTTACGCATCCTGCCCTATACCATGCAGGATCGTTACATACGGGAACTCGTCGATATGGAAATCTCTTCGATAGTAATGGAGAATGATTTTCTTAAAGCTGAATTCGTTCCCGCTCTTGGGGGAAGGCTCTGGTCGTTATTCGACAAACAGCGAAACCGTGACATACTCTACAGAAACCCGTTGTTCCGTCCTGCGAATCTTGCAATCAGGGACGCGTGGTTTTCAGGAGGGATTGAGTGGAATATAGGGCGTCTTGGACATACACCGCACACCTCTTCTCCAATCTTTGCCGGTATATTGGAAGAGGAGCCTGTCCTGAGGCTTTGGGAGTTTGAACGCCAAACACGTCTTTTCTGGCGTATCGAATTTTCCCTTCCCGAAGATTCTCCTGCGTTATTAATTTATACCTGTATAGAAAATTCAGATAACGAAACAAAATCTCTTTACTGGTGGACAAACGCCGCCATTCCACAAACTCCTCTTGTGCGTGTTTTCAGCGCATGTGATGAAGTGATTTACATTGTTCCCGGAACCGGAAAAATAAAAACAATGGACTACGGCTGTCTACCGGACTTACCTGTTTTGCCGGGCAGGGACGCAAGTTACCCGTCATTTTCCAATTATTCAAATGAGTATTTTTTTCAGAATGACAGAGTCTGTGACGAAAACTCCCTACCCTGGGAAGCCGCAGTTTATGAGGATGGTTATACGTTTGGTGAAATGTCAACTTTTCCGCTGTTGTACCGGAAGATGTTCTGCTGGGGAAGCGGAAGGGGAGGGCATCGCTGGCAGGATTTCCTTTCCATGCCGGGACAGGAGTATCTGGAAGTGCAGGCGGGACTTGCGCCGACCCAGCTTCACACTGCCGATATTTCAGGCAGGGAGACTGTTGACTGGGTTCAGGCTATTACCGCTTTTCAGGTTAAACCGGAGCCGGCTCATCAAAAAGATTACCGCAAGGCGGCAGCTTACGTTGCAGATCGTCTAACGCAGCAAATTAGTCCCATAGTGTTACAGGACGCTTTGGAACAGGGACGCAAACGCGCCGGAACGCAGGCAAAGATTTTAAGTATGGGAAGCGGCTGGGGCGCGCTGGAAAACAAACTGCGAAACAACTCTGTGCCGGGACTTTCGTTTCCCGATGAATCAATCGGCGGGGATGAAGCGCCGTGGGCGGAACTTTTGCGGACCGGGCTGCTTTCGATAAGGAAGCCGGAAGAAGGACCCGGAAGTTTTGTTACAGACGAAGCGTGGGAAAAACTGCTTGATGTTAAACCGTTACGTGATAATGACTGGCTTAGTCCTTATCATTTGGGGGTAATTTCTTTTGAAAAGGGAGATGTCGAAAAAGCGAGAGCTTATTGGGAAGAATCTATCAGGAGGGAAGAAAATCCCTGGGCATACAGGAACCTCGCCATAGCTGCAATTCGGGCAGGTGACACCTGTCAGGCGCTGGACTACTACCGCAAAGCCATTACACTGCCCGGCAGTCAGGATCGATCTTTCACCGAGGAATTTATCCCGCTCCTTTTGGCTGAGGGAAGAGACGATGAAGCTGAAGCGGAACTGGACTCCTATATGTTTCGTTCTGGCTCTTTGGAAGAATTATCCGTTCCCCTTTTGGAAACCGCAGCCAGAATTGCCCTGAAAAAAGGAAATGATACATTGCTGGATCGAATATTTTCTTTTGAACAGGCGCATATCAGGGAAGGCAATACCACATTAGTGGAAATTTGGATCGAAAGGGAGATTCGCAGGATTTGCGGCAATGGCGCGTCACGAGATGAAGCGGAAAAGCAGGTACAAGCGGCTTTAGCGGATGGCTTACTTGTTCCCCCAAAGGAAATTGATTTTAGAATGTATACATGTTAAAACTTTTTTATATACTCATCCGCCAGGGCGGCGGCGTTATCAAATTCACTGTGGAAGTTTTTATGCAAAACAGTTTCCAGCACTTCAAATTCAATACGGATCGTTATGATGGATTGATATATTCATCCACAAGGGCAGCGGCATTATCAAAGTCGCTGTGTAATAAATGTTCCGCGATTTTATTCAACAGTTCTTTTGTATCATGCGACCATGTTTTTTCCCTTAATTCGTTCAATGAATTCTTTGCCGTTTTTTTGTCAAACTCCGCGCACGCTTCTTTAATCACAACAAGTTTCTCACGTAAAAGGGCAAGAGCCTCTTCCGTTTCCTTGCCGGATTCACCATCTTCATCTTTCGGTTTGATCTCCTGAATAACTGCGTACAGAGCGTCAAGAAATTCGTTTGTATCTGACAGCATTATATTGATGTCTTTTTCCCTGCCCGCCTGTTCCAGTCTGAGCGCGACCGCTGACAGTTCCGTTTTGCCGATATTTGCGAGCGCGCTTTTCATTGCGTGAACATTGATAACATACATGTGTATATCGTTTTCATCACTCAATTTATTTCTCAGGCAAGTTTCCAAAACAGCGGAGGCTTTTTCCGCATCCCTTGAGAAGATTTCAGCTAACTGGGAATTTATAGGCTGATCCGTACCGGCGGAGTTCTTTTTCTCCATTTCGGCTCTCTCACGGTGAGCCGCCTCAACCACCTCCGCAGGCTGCTTGTCGCGAATCAACTTGTTAAGCGAAACATTAAGCTGGCGGATATCTATAGGTTTGGAAATAAAGCCGTCAAAACCGTTCTTCAGGAACATTTCCGCCTGTCCCGCAAGAGCGTTAGCTGTCAGGGCGACTATCGGGCGCGTATAGCCCATCTCGCGGATTATCTTTGTTGCTTCAATACCGTCCATTTTCGGCATCATGTGATCCATGAACACAATGTCGTACATATTGCCCGCTTTTATTTTCTCAACAGCCTCAACACCATTCGAGGCAAGATCGATCTTAAGTCCATAGGGAGCCATAAGCCCCTTTGCGACATACAGATTTGTTTCCACATCATCTACAATAAGAACACGTCCATAGGGCATATGTTCGTGTGTTATCTGCGATCTTTTTAATTTTACCGCATTGCCATGCCTGAACTGGCGTAAATTTTCCGCAACTTCCCTGCCCAATACGCCGCGAATACCCATACCATCCGTTTTTTGCGGCAGGCGCACTGTAACGGTCGTACCTTCGCCAACCACGCTTTTCACGCTGATTTTTCCGTACATTAAATCCACTAAATTTCGCACGATGGTCATACCCAGCCCGGCGCCTTCAGTAGTGCGGTTAGCTTCCAGATTAAAGCGCGTATACTCATCGAACAGTTTGCCCATCTGCTCCTGCGTCATTCCCTGTCCCGTATCGCTCACACGGAAAATGAGCGTGACCAAAATTCCGCCTCCGCGCGCCACACATTCGGCATTAACATCAAGCGTAACAATGCCCCGATCTGTATATTTGAAAGCGTTGGAAAGCAAATTATTCAAAATTTGTTTAATGCGAAGCTCGTCGCCAACCAGTATTAACGGCACATTTTCGTCAACCTCAAGATTGAATTCGATAGGCTTGCTTTCGTACCGGATATAATTTAACTGTACAATGTCATTAATAAGATTCGCAACTTCGTATTTTACAGGCGTTAACTCAAGTTTACCTGCCTCTATTTTGGAAAGATCCAATATGTCGTTGATTATATTGAGCAGTAAATTGCCGGAATTGTTAATTTTGACAAAAGCATCGCTTGTAGAGGGCGGATGCGAAGCGTTTTGCATCTGAATTTCCGTCATGCCAAGAATCGCGTTCAATGGCGTGCGTATTTCATGACTCATTGTAGCAAGGAAGTTGCTCTTTTGCTGTGTTCTCAAATCAGATTTTATTTTAGCCTGGGAAATTTGATACAACATGGTACAAATCGCCGCCGCCAACAGACCGCCCAGCACGACCATAAGAACCGCCATACCTATAATATTTCTGTAATATTCACCGAAAGGTATCGCAATACCAAGATACCATCCGTGTTCGATTCTGCGAAAAAAGACGATGGTATTATGAAACAAATAATTTTTTACTCTGCGTTCGAAAACTTCCAGTCCCCGATCCAAATCACCCGCTACTTTCGCAAGACTGCTGTTTACGTAGTATAAAATTCCATTTATAAGATAAGGTTCGGGGTGGGCCAGTATTTTCAATGAATTGTCAAGTAACATTCCATAACTATTTTCAGTAATATTTACATCAACAATATATTTGTAGACCCTGCTAAATTCCATGGAAAGACAAATTACTCCCAATGGCTCGTTGTCATGCGTAAGGTAGCGTGAAAATGAAATAATAATATCGCCTGTCTCCGTATCAACATACGGCTCTGAAACAGCTATTTGACCGCCTGCCGCAACAGCGTCCAAATACCAGGGACTCTCCTGAGGATCAAAATCGTCAGGAGGAGTCCAGTTCCTGCCGGCAAGATATTTCCCTCCCCACGTAAAAAAGTAACCGTGAATCATCAGAAGCCCCGCAAGGCGTTCATTGTTTCTTTTTAAAAATAAATTGGTCGTATCTTCTATATGAGCGGATACAGCTTCCTCATCATCGCCTCTTATAAGCATGTCGAGGATAGTTTCAGAGTAACCGCTCAGGAATGTTTCAGGTTCCATGAGGCTGGAAATAATTTCAGCTTCCGCAAACGCAAGCGTATTTTCCGCTTCCCGTAACAGGTGATTACGTTCAACTCTTCTGAGAAAGATAAAACTTGAGATACATATTATGGCAAATGCCACGATAATAACCAGCATCTGCGTAGAAATAGAACTGAAAACGCGTTTTTCATCCAGATACTCAAAGAAAGAACGTATTTTTTTATTTCTCCCTACAGAAGGAAAATTCTTTGCCATATTTTTTATTTAATATGAGACTTGATATAATCAAGCAACACCGGCGCTGAAAAGGGTTTTACAATAATTCCAACCGCGCCAAGTTTTAACCCCCGTTCTTCAATAGAAGCGTCGGTAGTACCTGTTAAAAAAATAACCGGTATGTTTGCCCATAAATCATTTTTTTTTAATTTTTCCAACGCCTCAAATCCGTTCATTTCCGGCATTTCTATATCCAATAAAATAAAATTTGGCGTAATTTTTTCCAGAAGGGAAAACATTTTTGCTGCGGACGGCACAGTCATCACATTGTAATGATCTTCCAGAGCTTCTTCGGCTGTAGCAAGGTTGGTATCGCTGTCATCAACAACAAAAATTGTGTCCAAAATGCTCTTTTCACTCCATACTTTGTATATTAATGTAATTATTTCATATCGTTTTGATTTGTCAAGCAAAAATTTTGTGTGGTTTTGACAAAATAAAAATAAATGTCATGGAAACACTTGTTTTATATCAGTTTTATGTTGTAAAATACCCACAAGGAGTTATCATGAATGTAATTGTGCTTGTAAAACAGGTGCCTGATACCCAAAATATTACGGGGGAGGCCATGACGCCTGAAGGGACGGTCAACCGCGCCGCGCTTCCGGCTGTTTTTAACCCCGACGACCTGTACGCGCTGGAAGCCGCGCTTCAAATAAAGGATGCTAACCCCGGGACGCGGGTAAACGTGGTAACAATGGGACCGCCCGCCGCCGCCGCCGTGCTGAAAGAGTGCCTTTTCCGTGGCGCGGATTTTACCGCCCTCGTTTCCGACCGTGGTTTTGCCGGTGCGGATACCCTTGCCACCTCTTACGCTCTCAAGTGTGCGATTGAAAAAGTCGGCGCATTTGACATTGTGCTGTGCGGACGGCAGGCAATTGACGGCGATACGGCGCAAGTCGGCCCGCAGACAGCGGAAAAGCTTGGAATAAATCAGATTACCTGCGTTTCTAAAATTGAGACGATAAACGCCGCGAAGAAAGAGATTGTCGCGGTTCGTTCCATAGAGGGAGGCTGGGAGAAGGTGAAGGCGAAACTTCCCGTCCTGCTCACCTTCACCGAGGAAGGCGAAACGCCGCGTCCCGCTTCCGCTATCAAGACCTGCGCCTACAAGCGCGTGGTTCCCGTTGCGGGTGACGCGGGCTCTCCCAGCGACCCTTTCGCGGAAAGCACACAGAGTTCCAATCCAATGGCGTTATGGGACATTGCCGCTATAAACGCAGACCCGCTGCAATGCGGCCTTTCCGGTTCGCCTACCAAGGTGAAGCACATCAATTCCGTGGTACTGACCGCCGCGGACATCCGGTACATTGAGCCGAGCGAGGCCGG
>JGI24698J34947_10001139_pt1 | contig 13790 bp, 12 predicted proteins | sample TergutMp193P3_FD_34947 | JGI IMG/M metagenome (IMG submission 34947)
TGATAATTTTCTTTTTTCCGTAAAAAATTTTTGTTTTCTTAATATCGCGAAAAATATTCTTTTTCGTTTCTCATCTTTTTCTCCTTTCTTTTCGGCTATAAGGCGTTTTCGTCAGTTTAGCAATATGTATTCAATTTTATTAAAATTTTTAAGAAAGGAGTTTCGTAATGAAACTTAATTTTTTGACCAAATTGTTGGTTAGTGCGTTTTTGACGTGCGGCGTTATGTTCTTTGTCGGTTGTAGCAATGACGACGACGAAAATGGTAACAATAACAATAACAATTCTCTCAACGGAATATGGGACGCCGATGTAAATGGCTTCAAAGGCGAATTAATATTAAATAACGGGAATTTTGAAAATAGTTTACCCGTATATGGTTTAAGAACCAAAGGAACCTATACTGCAAGCAATAATAAAATAACATTGACGATAACTCATTTTAACGGCAGATATGTTTTATATTTTCTCGGAGAATCGGATTATATTCTTGGCGCACAAGTAAGTTCCGCTCCTGTTGAAGAATCAAAATGGTATTCAAGAACCGAAGCGAAAGAAATCATTTTAAATTCTACGGAATATACTGTTTCCGAAGCGGACTTGGATAAAATGTTTGATGGAATATTTGCGCCGCAAACGGCAACGTATTCCTTAAACGGCGATATACTTACCCTTTATACCGATAGCGCGAATAGTACCTATACCAGAAGAAAATAAGTCGGGCGTTTTTATTTTGTTTTTTGTTTTCGCCAAATAGTATTTTTGCGCTATGAAACGAATAAAAACAATAATAATACTATTTCTCGTTTGCATTGCGGCGTTTTCAAAAACGCTGACAATCGCTTCGTATAACGTCGAAAATCTGTTTGATTTGAACCACGACAAAACGGAATACGACGTATATACGCCGGGAAATTGGAACTTGACTTCCTACAAAACAAAGTTGAAAAACGCCGCTTTCGTCATATCAAAAATTAACGCCGATATTATTTCGCTGCAAGAAATAGAAAGCCAAACCGCAATCGACGACCTAAATTCCCAACTCAAAAGAAACGGCTTAATTTATCATCGCGCTTTTGTGAAAAATCCAAAACAGCCAATCGGCGTGGGGCTTTTGTCAAAATATCCCGTGGTTAATATATTGCAATATTCCGTGCCGAACACTCGCCCGATTATGCGCTGCGATATTGCCGTAGAAAACGATACGATTTCGGTTTTTTCGGTGCATTTTCCCGCAAAAAGACATCCCGAATCCGAGCGAATTAAAGCGGCAAACGTTTGCAAACGCGCAATAGACGCGATGCTTGCAAATCAAAATTACGAATATTATATTACCGGCGATTTCAACAGCGATTTTGACGAATTTGCGCGCTCGCTTTCGCAGGGAACCGACAATTCAAACGGCAAAACGGGCATAAATCACGTTCTCAAAACATTGCGAAGCGCCAACGGAAAGCCGCCGCAATTATCGCTTGCGCCGCTTGATTTGGGCGAACATTTTAATCCGTGGATAGAAAAAGAAATGGACGAGCGATGGAGTTATATTTTTCGCGGGAACAAAAACACGCTCGACCACATTTTATTCGGGCAAAATATGACCGATACGACTAATTGGCGATATATTTACGGAAGTTTTTCGCATTTTATTATTCCCGAAATTATTAAGGACGGCAAACCTTACGATTGGCAGCATAATCAAAGCACAGGGGTTCATTACAACAGCGGATATTCAGACCATTTGGCTGTGTTTGCGAAAATTACAAACGAAAATATTTCGCAAAATCCAAAAATTCAAGAGCCGATTGGATTGAACGGCTGGATAACGAATCACGCGCTTGCCGAGTTGAAATTTGCGCAAAATACGCCGCAAGGATTTCCCGTTTATCAGTTAAATACGAAAAAAATTCCTTCTACCGCAAGCGTCGCGAAAATTATTGCTGTCGCCGAAAAAAATTACGCGCCGCTTGAAATGGCTGTTCGCGGACTCGGAAGTTTTTCGGTGAGAAGTCGCGTAAAAACTGCGGAGAGCGATAATAAATGGAGTTATTCTTCGCCTGCGATAAAACAGATAACGAGTCAGGCAAAATACGGCGCTTTTAAATCTGAAAATTGGACAAATTTTACGCTTTTGCCAGAAGTTTTAGCGGGCGATATTGTTGAAATAGAGATTCGCGTTCAAAAAGAAACGCCGCTTAATATTCAATTTTGCGTTGAAAACTTAAACGGCTGGTATAGGCATCCGAAAGCGAGAAAGAAGTAGGAATTTAGAAAAGTTGCTAAACGGTTCGGCGCAAATTCAAAATTATTTTCTCCCGAAATAATAATATCCGTTTGACATATTTCCGTTCATTGTCGCGTATTTTATCTCTTTAAATTCCAATTCGTTAAATATTTTAAGCATTTTTTTTACCCATTCTTTACTGTGATGCCTTAAAATTGCGCCTTCTTCCAATTCAAATACGCCGTAATTTTTATATTTTAATTCGTATTTTTTGTAACGTTTTACGTTTCTTTCGTCGTCGTTTAACAAAAAATCGTTTATGTATATTATTCCGTCGGGTTTTAATATTTTTTTGATTTTTTTCAATATTTTCTTTTGTTCTTCGTCCGAAATTATGCAGGTAAGAAGGGCTAAAAGAATAACCGCGTCAAAAGTATTTTCGTGATAATTTAATTTTTGCGTCGCTTCAAACGATAAATGCGGATACGTTTTTTTGCCGCGTTCGAGCATTTTTTCGGAAAAATCAATTCCAAAACAATTTTTATATCCGTTATCGTATAATTCGTTTAAGGTTCGTCCGTATCCGCAGCCGAAATCGAGAATTTTCGCGTTTTTATTTACGTATTTCTTAAAAATTTCCATTTGAAACGGCGTGGTAAATTCCTTTTCGCAAGCGACGTTTTCCCAATACAATTTTTGTTCCATATTTTTTTTTCTATTTCAAAATTTTGCTGTAAGTTCCAACCGTTTACTGAAATATTGATATACGAACGAAATTGCGAGTATCGTTATTCCGAGCGCAAAATAAGATAAAATACGATACCCTTGCGTCATACTTGCAATATCGATTATGAATAATTTAGCCACCGCAAAAATCGCAAGCGCAAGCCCAAATCTGCGAGTAAACGCAAAACGGCGCATAAATCCGAAAACTATAAACGCAAACGCCGCAATCACGTAAATAACGCTAATTGCCGCGCTGGAAAAACTTAAATTATACTGCGTTATAAGATTTTGCGAAAGAAGCGCGACAAAATATCCCGAAACGACAAAAGGCAAAAATTCTATTCCTTTTTTTTGTTTTGAAATAATTATTTTCATCGCGTCTTGAACGGCAAAAATAGACAAAACGCCCAATGCCGCAAGAATTATCGTTCCCGCAGCCATTACGCCGAAATCCGTCGAAATATCGTACATATAGTATTTTGATATCGGCGTATTATTCGCATTATTTATAAACATCCAGTTAATCGCGATACAATAAAATATAACCGACAGAATTTTTATTCCCGTCGAAGCAAGCGTTTTTATGCGCGCAACGACGTAAGCGATTAAAAACGTCGCCGTTATTGAAGCCGCCGAAATAAGATAGTCGATTTGAAATATCGGTTCGTTTGGATATTGAAATATCGGGTCGTTTTGATAAATCGCGTAAAATATATCTCCAAGTTTTTTATGAATAATGTAAATCGCATAAATTTGCGCGTTTATAATCGCAAAATATTTATAGCGCGAAACAAACGCGCCCGCCGTAATTTTTTTGTACATATACGAACCCAAGATAGATAAACTTCCAAGCGTGATTGCCGAATATTTCCAAACAAACAGACGCGACTGCGCAGAGTCAAGCGAAATAATCGCGTCGAACAAAACGTCGGACAAAACAAACGCGCATAGACACAACATATAAATAACAAGTCCCGCTTTTTTGAAGTTTTTTTCGTTTTTCAAAATTCCATAAACGGCAAGAATAACGCCTTCCGCAAGCCAGCCGAGCGACATCCAAGCGCGTTCAAATTGCAGGGGAATAAATAACGCCACAAAGGCGAGTCCCGTCAAATAAAATAGAACTTTTATATTTTTTTCTTCGTTTTTGAATATTTTTTCGATAAATTTGCCCAAAAACAGATAAAAAGCGGCAAAAACGACCGCAAGAAGTCCGTTAAAATCGCTTAAATCGAAGCGAGCAAATATTTGGTAAATTATCAAACTGCCGAAAATCGCGTTAATCGCAAACAGCCAAACGTCGGATTTTTTGAAAATCGTTTTTGCGCGATATGTGCTTATTATTGGTATCGCGGCGTAAATCAAAAAGGCGAACGCGGCGTAAATTATGTTAAACGCTTTGCCAAACGCGGATACGTCCGCGACGAATTCCGAAACCATAATCAGACAAATATACGCCGTTCCTATAATATTGAGCGACAAGCCCGTAAACGTCATTACGCGCCATTTGCGCTTCCACGAAACGCTCAATGCGAAAAGATTTAGGAGGGCGAAATAAGCCATAATTCCATACGTAAATACGGGAGTTTCTACGGCGAAAATAATCGGTAAATATCCGCCGACGAGCGTAAAAGTCGCGATAATTTGCGAGTTGTAGCGGTCTGATAACAAAAACGCTCCCACCGTCAGCAAAACGCAAATCGCGATTGTCGGATACATATCGATAATTTGCAAAACAAAAAAACTTGCGACAAGCGCGGTATAAAGAATGGCGACGCCTCCGGACGATATGCCAAGCGAAAAAATATTCGGCTTTTTTCTGTTTAAAATTTCCCCGAAAACCAACATTATTGCGCCGAACGCGAATATTGAAATTCCCTTAAACAAGTCGGACAAATTAGTATAAGTATAACGAATCGCCGTAATAGTTCCTATGAGCAGCAAAATTATTCCCGTTATGTTTAACACGTTAAGTCCGATAAATTTTTCAAAATTATTTTTCTTGGCGATGGCGCGTATTTGTTCTCCGCTAATTTTTTCGTTTTTAAGAGCGTCGAGTTGTTCGCGTTCTTTTTGTGAAAACGGAGTGGAAAGTTGCTCGGTTTTGAGTCGCGCTTCGGTTATGTTTTTATCGACCAAAAGCGACAATTCGTCAAGTTTTTCGCCAAATTCTTTTTCAATATCTATATTATTTTTTGCAAGATTATCTTTTATATTTTTTATTCGCGACTTGACGTTTTGTTCTATGGCGGACAATTTATTTATTTCGCCGTCTATTTCCGAGCGAAAATATATGTTAAGTTTTTCGCTTGTATTCGTAACAATGCCGCTTTTTTCGTTGAAAATGTGTTCGTAAAGCGCGTTTTTCAGTCCTGAATTTTCATCGCCGAGCGCGGCGACTTGCGCGTTTATTTTTTCAAAATCCGCGCGAAGTTTTTGTATTTCGGATTTGAGCGCGGCGTTTTCCTTTACGACGTCGCTTTCTTCGAGAGCGCGGCGTTGCGCTTCAAGATTGTCGGCAAGTTCTTTTTGAGCGCCGACAATATTTCGCAAATTTTCTATCGTATTCATCTATAACTCCCTCGTAAATACCAAAATAGTATTAACGCAAAATTATACTCACAATTTCATTATTCGTGCCGACGCGCATCGGCATTCCCCAAGTGCTTACGCCCGACGTAACTATAACGTTTGGACTTTCGGCGTTTTTTCGGTAATGTCCGTAATCCACTACAAACATTATTTTTGTGAATAAATTTCCCGGAAATATTTGTCCTTTGTGCGTGTGTCCAGCGAGTATTAAGGATATTTCGTTTCCGTATTCGCCGATGTTCGCAGGATTGTGGTCCATAACGATAATAGGAATTTCCGCGTTTTCGTTAAGAATAATTTCCGCAAATTTTTTTCTATTCATTTCGCCAAATCCGCCAATCGGCTTCGAATCCAAACGTCCAATCAAAATAAAACGGTCGTCGATGATTACGCTTTCGTCGTTTAGGAGTTTTATATTGCTCGATTCAAGAAAATTCATCATTTTTTTAAGCGTTTTTCCGCCGTCGTGATTTCCGAGAATCCCATATACGCCGTATTTCGCCGAAATATTTTTAAGTATATTTATCGCTTTGTCGGGATTGTTTATCGCGTCAAAATCGTCGTTAAAAATATCGCCCGCAACGCATACGATATCGGGATTTAAACGGTTAATATTTTGAACCATAATTTCAAGACGTTTTTCGGAATTTATCGCTCCCAAATGCAAATCGCTTATAAGAACTATTTTTAATTCCGACGACAAAACGTTTTCTTTAAGTCGAATATTATAAAAAACATTGTTAATTTTATTTGCATTATATGCGCCGTAAATAATAGTCGCGAAAGTTAATAAAATCACGGTCAAACCCGCATAAAAACGAACGCGCAGAGAAACGGGATTCGGAATTATTTTTACCAAACTTCCAAACAAAATAAGAAAATCGGCAATAACAAAATACATTAGCAAATACAAAAAAACGCCCGTATAATAAGCGTAAAACCAGCCGAGAGCATTTTTTATTATCAAAGGAATCGGCAAAAAAGCGCGTATAAATCCAAAAACGGTCAATAAAAATATAAACGCGCACGCGCCGATATAAATTTTTGCGTTTATGCGAGAAAAAATAAGAGCGAGCCACTGATATAATTTTCGCGCAATATAATAATTTGCGCCGCAATATACGGACGACATAATTATAAAACCGATAATCATATTCGTCGCGGACATAATTATTTTTCCTTTTCGCGAATTGTTTTTTCGCCGATTTTATTTCCCATTTTAACGACGGTTTCTCTGTTTTTTTGCGTGTTTTCGTATATAATATTGTCTATTTTAACAGCGTTTTTTTGAAATAACATTACGATAGTTGAACCGCCAAATTCAAACATTCCTTTTTCTTCTCCGCGACTGAAAATTCCGTTTTTCGCGTTGTTTGTTATGCGCCCGATAAAAAGTGCGCCGACTTCCATTTGAATAATTTTGCCGAAATTTTTTGTTTGCAGCACCGCGTATTCTCTCGAATTTTGCGTATATACTTTATATTTGCTCAATGCTATCGGACGAACTGCGTGAAGTACGCCTTTTATCTTTTTTGAGATAATATATTCGCCGTCGTCTATATAACAATATCTATGATAATCGTTTGGCGTTAATCTAAAAATTAGGCATATTCCGTCGATAAATTCGTCGGCAAGTTGTTTGTCGGCAAGCAAATCGCCGATGTCGTAAATTGAATTTTTTATTTTGAACGCGCTTTTATTATCGATAAAATACGCCGTAAGTTTGCCGTCGCAGCAAGCGAAAACGTCGGAAATATTTTTTGATATCGGTCTAAATTCTTTTTTTATCTCTCTCTTAAAAAAATCGTTAAAAGACGCGTATTTTATCTTTTCGTATTCGTCTAAACATATCTTATTGTTTTTTATAAAAACGGGAATTAAAATTTTGGAAATTTTAGTATCCATAAAAAAGCCGCCAAATTTGGAAATTGCGGGTTTTGTCAGCAAAAGAAGCAACATTCTTCCAAACAAAGTATTGTATAAAAAATTTACGGAAAAACTATCCTTAAAAGAAATTTCTTTTGTTTCGTATTGTGTTGCGGCGGACATTATATTAGCGCTCCTTTGGAGAGCCAAACGTAAATGACAATGGGCAATCCGATTAGGCAAAAAGCGACTAAATAGCGAAGTTTCAGTTTTGGAATTTTTATTTTCAGCACAAACGCGGCGGCAATTAAAATGAGTAAATTATTATAAACTTGCGACAAGGCGAAATCAAAATTAACGCATATCAAATACGCGACGGGAATTATAATTGCGACGCTCGTAACGGGCAATCCTTCGTAATATTTGCGATTTTTGTCCTTGCTTTGAAGTTCCATTTCTACGACGTTAAAGTGCGCAAGTCGTATAAGTGCGGCTAAAACGTATGCGGATATTATTATTACGGTAAATATAATTGAAAAATTATCATAAATTTCAGGCGCGTGATTAACGAATATCGCATATCCGATAACCGCTGGGAGTATTCCAAATCCTACTATGTCCGCCAAAGAATCAATTTGCACGCCGAAACTTTTTTCTCTGTCGTTTCGTTTTGCCAATCTTGCGACGGGACCGTCAAACATATCGCATATACCAGATAACATTAGACAGACGACGGCAAATTTTATATTCCCGTTAATTGCGAAAAATATACCAGCCATTGCCGAAATTACGCCAAGATAAGTTAATATTACCCAATAGCCGTAAAAGCCGATAAATGGTAATTTTCTAATATTATTTCTCCTTTTTTAATATATAATTATCGGCAAATTCTCCGCTAATTATATTGCCGTCCAAATCCAAATGAGTCAGCGTGTTTTCTCCAAGTTTGTAATATTTCGTAAAATCGTTTTCGCTTTCTTTTTCAAATATTACGATGTCTTTTTCTGTATTTCGGATAAATTTTCCGTTATCGGAAAAAACGCTGTCGCTTTTACCGATATATTTATACTCTATCGTATATGTTTCGTCGGCGTTTAAGGTAATTTTGACGTTTATTCCGTCGCCGCCCGCCGATGGAATTATTCCCGTATAAATTCCCGCATAATCGGGCAAAATTTCGGGTTTATTGTTTGTTGTTTTGCAGGAAATAAAGTTAAACAGCAAAAAAATCGCAAGCGCAAAAAAAATGTTTTTTTTCATTAAATTCTCCAAATTTTTAAATTTTTTCGCTATAATATAATTAAATTCCCCGACATAAATTTTGTTTGCATCTAAAAAAGCGTAAATTTATGTATAATTTTCATAAAGTTTGTTTGAAATATACGCTTAAACAAATCGCATATTGTATATTTATAAAAAAAGAAAGCGAATAAATTATGAAAAAACTCGTTGTTTTTACAGGTTCGGGAATAAGCGCCGAGTCGGGTATCGCGACGTTTAGAGGCGGCGGCGGACTTTGGGCTAATTATCGTATAGAAGACGTTTGCACTCCGCAGGCGTTGCAAAAAAATCGCAAGCGCGTCGTAGAATTTTATAACGAAAGGCGAAAAGAAACGCAAGAAAAACAGCCGAACGCCGCGCACTTAAACTTAAAAAAACTTGAAGAATATTACGACGTGCAAATAATTACGCAAAATATTGACGATTTGCACGAACGCGCAGGCAGCGGCAAAGTTTTGCATCTTCACGGCGAAATTCGCAAACTGTGCAGTTCCCGCGACGTTTCGCAAACCGTTTTGCTTGACGGATGGGAACAAAAATTGGACGCTTTGCACGAAGACGGCTCAATGCTTCGTCCGTTTGTCGTGTTTTTTGGCGAACAGGTTCCTATGTTGGAACGCGCAATAGAACTTACTTCGACAGCGGATATTTTTGTGGTTATCGGAACGTCTTTGCAGGTTTATCCTGCGGCTTCGCTTCTGCAATATGTTAATTCGAGCGTTCCCGTATATATTATCGACCCCGAAGTACCGCAAAAATTATATATAAAAAATCCTTTGCATATTATTCAAAAACCCGCGACGAGCGGAACGGAAGAATTGCTTGATTGTTTATCGGTATAAATTTATTTTTTTTACAAATTATACGAAAATTCCGTATTTCCTCAAAAACATGTATTATATTTCCCCCGAAAACTAACCCAAATTTGCCAAAAACAGGCAAAAAAGAATGAAAGGAAAATACGGTATGAAAAACAAAATTTCAAAAATACAAAATAATTTCGCTATTTTGGTACGTACCGTATTATATTTTATTCATAAAAATAATAAGGTACGAGGACACGGTATCCCCCCTCCCCCCCCCTCGAATTTTAAGTTTTTTAAATTATAGAAATATATTTTTAACACATTTCTCCAAATTTTTTCTTTTGAAAATCAAACGCGGTTTTTCGTCGCGGTTTTTCCATATTGTATTTCAAAAATTTAAACCTAAACTCAAAGGAGTGTTTTTATGAAGAAACTTGATTTTCTCAAGTATGTCGCTATTTTTGCGGCTTTTATTGCATTGTTTTTCGCAGGATGCGGCGAAAAAGACGACGAAATTGTCGACGGCACAGACCCGAACAATCCAAACAATCCAAACGGCGAAATAATTAGACCGAAAGAACCGCCGTCGATGTCGCCGTCGGATATGGATAGACAACCGACGGAATGCGGCAGTTGTGAAAATACTCCCGTAGAAACAGAAAACGTTTTAAAATTTATTTCCGCGCTTTATTCAGATTTCGACAATAATTGCAATAATTACAACGCAGGATTAAGAGCGCAAGATGAAAAACGCCCCGAAGAATACTACAAAATTTTTGACTTTATAAAAGAATTTTCTACAAAATACGGCTATACTTTCGGACACTTTTTATACACGTGGAAATATGAAAATTTAGAAGAAAACGCAGTCGATTACGGATACGAAATCGAGACGTACAACCTTTTTAATTTTTCAAACTGCGGCAATTTGTATTCGAGCGGAGCGTTCGGTTATCTTTGGACTTACGACGAAGACGAAACGGGAAAAATTAGCAGCGATACTCTAAAAATAAACGGAAAGATAAATTTTGCGGGCAAATACAAAGGAAAAGTCGTTTTCGATAACGTAACATTTGTGGACAAGCATAAAAGATATGAGTACGATGGCGATTATGGTTCTTCTCGCACGGATACTATAATATACAAAATTATAAGCGGAGAATTTTATGTTCAAAGCGAAGGCAAAGAGAAAATTAAATTATCGGATACTTTACTTCCCGAAATTATTTATCTGTATTACTATCTGTATTACGACAGACGCGACAATTACGGCGACGACCCGATAACGATAGACAAAAAAATGCCCACCGTGCCAAACGCTCCGAAAGGAAGTTTGAGCGAACGCGTCGGAGCGTCAGTAAATTCTGAAAATGTAAAGGACTTTTTTAGAGAATATACCGAAGAATTTGGCAGATATGGTGGTCCTCGCGCGGCAAACGAAATTAAATTTAACGGCGAAGAATTGTCGCACGGAAGAGATAACGGATATTTGGTACAGAAATACGTTTCAAATTCGCAGTTTAACAACAGCGACGGTTTCCGTTTGCAAAGCGGCACGGAGGAATATAACGATTATTCAAATAAAGGCGTTTTGTATTTTGGCGGCGGTTATGGACAAGCGGTTTTTTATCGTCAAGTTGGTAATTACAGCAGTGAAGAATGCGGCGGCGAACAAACGGTACAAATTACGGGAAAATTGAATTTCAACGGAAAATATAAAGGTACGCTTGATTTTCAGGATTTCAAATACAATTATGGTTTCCAAAAAAATTATACGTACAACGGAAGCGTAAAAATTGGAGACCTTGACGTTAGCGAAAAATATTTGGAGTACATAGTCAAAGAACGTCCGATATATGCCGAAAGCAAAAGCGGCGAAATCGTAGGCGTTTACGGTTATGAAAATTTTGTTAGCGGAAAAACTTATCCATATACGCTTTTTCTTGAATCGGACAAAACGGGTGTTTATCAATCGAGCGGCGAGTATCGTTTTTGCGTTAGCGGCACAGGTCGTAGTGGGGGTGTTTCGACGGGTGGCGGCGGCAATTATTTTACTTACGAATTTGACGAAACAACCAAAATCGGAATTATTTACTTTAACAACGGCGAAGACAGACAATTTACGTTTGACGGGAATAATACTATTGCTTTTGACGGTAAATCTCTCGCGAGAAAATAAATTTTGGTAAAAATTTTAGCGACAAAAAGGCAGACCTTTCGGGGGTTGCTTTTTTGTTTTTTGGCAAATAGTATTTTTATCCCGATATTTTTCTTTTTAGGAGGTTATTATGCGCTTGTCTCTATTGACAATTTTGGTTTCCGCGCTGATATTTGCCGCTTTTGCGGGCAATTCGGTGGTTTTGGACTGCGGTATAAAAATTTCGCAGGTAAAGGACGTCGCAAACGGCTCTATGGATATTGAACTTTTTAACGGCGGAACGCTTTCAAGAGAACAAAAACTCGCCTTTATGCCCGATGGAAAAGCGCCGTCTTCCGTAAATGTTTTTCTTGTGGAAACGGGAGGAAAAACTTACCTCATAGACGCGGGTTTCGGCAATGCTATAAAAGATAAAAGATTAGACGTTTCAAAAATAGATGCCGTTATAGTTTCGCACGCTCACAGCGACCACATAACGGGACTTTTGAAGGAAGATAAAACCGCCGCGTTTTCCGTTCCCGTTTTTATAAACAAAATAGAAAACGATTATTGGCTTAATCCGAAAACCGAAAATTCCGACCTGCAAAAAAACGTCGCAAAAATTTACGAAAAAGAAAAACGCTACAAAAAATTTTCGTGGGGCGATACGCTTGCGCCGGGAATTGTCGCCATTGACGCTTCGGGACACACGCCCGGACATACCGCTTTTTTAATCGGCACGGGAAAAAATAAATTGCTTATCGCGGGAGATTTTTTGCACGCGGCGGCTCTGCAATTTCCAAATCCCGACGAATCGGCGCGCTTCGATATAGACCGAAAAAAAGCGGCTGATATGCGTAAAAAACTAATCAAAATGGCGATAGATAACGATTGGCTGATAGGCGGAATGCACATCCCGGAAGGGTTCGGAAAAGTTAAAGACAACGGAAACGGCGGCTTTGAATTTTTTGGCGGAAGCGGAAAATAACGAATTTTACGCAAGTTTTATAGACAATATATTCGCTAATATCAATCGCGTATATCAAATATATATACGCATATCAAATGCGCATAATTGATGAAAATTGAAAAATTTGCGAATATTTGCCGGAGTACAAATATTATTTTACCGCTGTTCGTACATAAATATGTACTTAACAATAAATAATAATTTTTTTTGGAAGGATGGTTTTTTATGAAAAACGGACTTTTATTTTTTGCGGCTTGTTTTATTTTGTCGTCTTTTATTTTTGTAGACGGAATTTTTGCGCAGGGCGGATTTACGGGACCGAGCGCGGGGCAGGTCGTTACGGTTAAGCAGGCGAAAAAACTTCGCGACGATTCTATGGTAATATTGCAGGGAAATATTTCGCGTTCTTTGGGAAACGAAAAATACTCTTTTGTCGACGGCACGGGGGAAATAATTTTAGAAATAGACCTTGAAATTTGGAGCGGACAATCCATAAGCGAAAACGATAAAGTTGAAATTTACGGCGAAATAGAATTTGAAAAAGGAAAAAAACAAGTCGACGTAAAAACTATAAAAAAGATTTAAAAAGGAAGTTGTATTATGGCGAAAGAAAAATGCGTGCTTGCGTATTCCGGCGGTTTGGACACCTCCGTAATGGTTCGTTGGATTAAGGAAAATTACGACGTCGACGTTATTTGCGTCTGCGGAAATTTGGGACAGATGGAAGAATTGGACGGTCTCGAAGAAAAGGCGTTAAAAACCGGCGCGGTAAAGGCGTTTATCGAAGACCAGCGCGAAGAATTTATCCGCGATTTCATATATCCGACGATGAAAGCCGGCGCGATTTACGAAAACAAATATTTGCTCGGAACGTCTTTTGGAAGACCGCTTATTGCAAAAAGGCAGGTCGAAATAGCGTTGCAGGAAGGCGCGGCGTATGTAGCTCACGGAGCGACGGGAAAAGGAAACGACCAGGTGCGCTTTGAACTTACGTATATGGCTTTGGCTCCGCAACTTAAAATTATCGCGCCGTGGAAAGACAGCCGCTGGAATTTCAAATCGCGCGAAGAATGCGTGGATTACGCGAACAAATACGATATTCCCATAAGCGTTTCCAAAGAAAAAATTTATTCCGAAGACAGAAATATCTGGCATATTTCGCACGAAGGGGGAGAACTCGAAAATCCTTACA
>JGI24698J34947_10001140_pt1 | contig 13788 bp, 12 predicted proteins | sample TergutMp193P3_FD_34947 | JGI IMG/M metagenome (IMG submission 34947)
GGGGAATCGCTTTCGCCTGCATCTTTGGAGAGGGCCAGGGCGAGGTTCATTTCCTCAAGCATCCTGGGGTCGTCGGGATTGTCTTCCAAAAGGAAGATGTTTTCCGCCAAGCGGAAGTGGAAAAGTGCGTAGTCTTTTTCAAGGGAGATCGCCTCTTCAAGAAGAGGAAGGGCTTCCCGGCGTTTCCCTTCCCTAATAAGGAGGAGGGCTTCAAGAAAAGCCTGAGCGCTGTCTTTTGGAGGGGAAGGCTGCCTGCCGGTCCTAAGTTCGTCTGACTTGGCGAATTCCTTTTTCGCCATCTCCCAGTCTTCTATGGCAAAGGCCCACTTGCCCATTAGGTTCCTGGCTTCCCAGTTATTCCTCCCCACGGAAAGGAGCTTGGGGACCAGCAGCCCCAAATCGTTGTAGTTGCCTGTCTGCAAAAACGCCCTGCCGGCAAGAAGATAGTGCGCCAGGGCTTCTTTTGGTTTGCCCATTATCTCGTAAACATTGGCAGCGTTTTTGGCGAAGATGCCGCTTTGGCTTTCAAGTTCAAAAGCCTTGTTATAAGCTTCCGCCGCTCTATCATATTCCCTTAGGTTCCAGTTGGCGTGGCCCTGAAAATTCCAAAGCAGGGGCTCGCCGCTCTCGAATTTTACCGCTTCCGCACAGTAATCCCTGAGTTCNTCAAACCGTTCCCCCGAGTAAAGTATCTTGGCCATTTCAATTAGGGCTGTTTTCCCCTCGGGGCTTTCCACGTTTGCCTGGAAGCACTGGCCAATGTAACTTTCCGCGTCGGTAATAAGACCCAAAAGCTGGGCAAGCCGCCCCGCCAAAAGAAGTTCCGCCTGGGTTTTTTCGTGTCCGCTCGTGTCCCAGCACTTGCGGAGCTGTACCAGCGCAGCGTTGTTCTGGTCCATGGCGGCAAACGTTTCAGCCAGCCTGAGCCGCGCCCTGGAATCAATCTCGGGACTGTCGCGCCATTTTTCATAAAGCGCCGCAACTTTGTCGATATGGGAGTCCACCGTAAGGGATTCCAGGAAAGCCTCGGCTGAATAGAAGTTCTCATCCTCTTTGTGGATGACGCTGTAAGTAGGATCGCCTGATTCGTAAGAAGCGGCAGTAAAACAGATGGTTCCTTCAGTGAGTGACGCGTCGCTTATCTCTGCGGCCCAGTGTCCCCGAACAAGAATCACGATATGGTTGCCGTAAGCGATAATTTCAAAATCGACGCTTTGATCGGGGCTTAACTCCGTCCCTGTGGAGAGCGGCAGTTCTGTCCAGCCAATCAGGGGGAAGGGCATTCCGTTTCTTACAACATCAAGGCGAAAATAACTCTTGTTGGAAATCAGGAAAGAATAGTATGTTTCGCTGTCCACCATCCTGAAAAGCACCCCCCCCGCGCCGTAGCCGCCTACGCTGTCAATGCGGATTGTTGCGGAGATAACCAAATCGCTGTAACGGCATTCCGGGGCCTCTGTCCAGGCAATGCAGCCGGGCTTTTTCAACGCGAGCGCCAGCGAATACTCATCATCGAACAAGTTCTTGCGCAGATTGGCATCATAGGAAATTTCTGATTTGATAACGAAACGGATATGCTTTCTTTTGCTGAAGTCGGCTGTCCATATTTCTTCGATAATTTTTACGGGTTCAGGTTTTTGTTCACGCAAAAATTTGCGCCGCAATAGATTGCGAAGGTACTGTAGCTTCCTTAAAATTGCGGACATATATAGTATGTACTCCAAAACGGGAAAAAAGTCGAGGCTTTTACAATGAAGGATTTTTTTAAGAAACACGGCGACAAGGCTCTTTTCGTACTGGCCTTGGTATTCCTTGTGGCTGCCCTGCTCCGCAGGGAGAGTCTCTGGCGGCCCGCCGAGACACCCGGCATAGTCTTCACCCAGTGGTGGGAAGGCGATTTGGACGAAGATACCCTCAGGGTTCTTGTGGAGGAGTTTGAGGAACTTCACAGCGGAATAAAAGTCACCGTCAATCACTTACCCTATGATGATTTGCGGAGGGAGCTTTTTGCTTCAGCCGAAAATTCGCCGGATGGCGCCGCAAACTCTGTTGGCGACGGTAACTTCGTTGGCGATGTCATCGCCTTGGATCCCCTTTGGCTTCCTGAACTCCTCGAAATGGAAGTCATAGAGGAGGATGTGAGCCTTCTTTCGTTTATCGATGTTCTTTATTACAACGTGGAAATTTTGAAAGAGGCGGGGTTCATTAGGCCCCCAAAAAACAGAAGCGAGTTTATAGGCTATGCGAGGGCGATTGCAAGCGGGAGGGGAAGACGGCCTGGCTATGCCCTGACCCTGGCGCTGGGCGAAAACAACACACGCGGGATTTACGACGACGTTTTCCCGTGGATTTGGGCCGCCGGCGCCCGGCTGATACGGGACGGCAGCCCCGTGGTCAACTCAAGGCAGATCGTCGAAAGCCTTGCTTTTCTTGCCGCGTTGAACAGCGAGGGCCTTATCGCGCCGGACGCATTTCGGGCAGATAACGCCAGGAAACTGGGACACTTTATTTCCGGCGAGGTCGCTTTTATGGTCGCCCCCACCGTGTACATCAGGCAGGTGAGGGAACGCATGGGGGACGAGGCTTTCGGCGTCACTTCGGTACCGGTGCCTGATAATTATTTCGGGAGGCCTATATTTGCGACTGCTGGCTGGGCCTTCGGCGTTCATTCAGAGTCGCAGCGCAAGGCAGAGGCCCGGCTCTTTGCGGATTTTCTCGCGGGGAAAGCCTCCGCCTTCTCGAAACAGACAGGCGCGGTTCCCGGAAACGGCGCCCCTCCCGCCCATGATCCCTTCTATTCAAAAGTGTGGGACATAGCGATCTCCGGTGACAGCGCCAGGGACTTCGACGGTCTTCCCTGGACGGAGTTTGAAACGGTTTTCAGGGAAGGGCTGATATCGCTTTTCGCGGGGAAGACATCGCCTGCGGAGACTGCGGGGGCGATACAGGAAGCCCTAGACAAAGATTTGGTAACAGAGTAAATTTACTTCATGGATATGACTATTCGAGAATCAATAAAAACCGAGATTGACACATTATCTGATGATGCGTTACGTGAGGTGCGGGATTTCATGTTGTTCCAAAAAAACCGAAGCCTTCTTGAAATGGACGATAACACATATTTAAAAACCATCCCAGGCATGGCAGATTCAATAAAAGAAGGCAATCAAACCCCTCTTTCTGAATGTGTTCCCCTTTCTGGTGTTTGGACAGATGTATAATGTTGTCTTGACCCACCAAGCGGTAAAAGATGCACAAAAAATTGAACAGACAGGACTAAAACCAAAAGCCGCTAATCTTTTGAGGATATTAAGGCTAAATCCCTTTCAAAATCCGCCCTTCTACGAAAAATTGGAAGGTTTCGAAGATATATATTCGCGCAGAATTAATATACAGCATCGTCTGGTTTATCAAGTCTTGCCCAATGAGGATAGAGAAAGAGATCCTGATGGCGTTCCATATCAGGGAATCGTAAAAATTGTCCGAATGTGGACTCATTATGAATAATCTGATTTTAGTTTAATAATTTTAAACTAAAGTTAGTAGTTCGCCCATTGACTTATATATGCAAATGAAATGAAATAAAATACTAATAATTTTCTGAATTCGCATATAATTTTCTAAATTCCAAGGGAATTTACGCTGATCTGGCGCTGTATGACAGATCAAGTGGGTAAAATCAGGCGAAAAAGTATTTTCAGGGGGCTAATCATGGCAGGGCAATGCAAAGAATGCAGGTTTTATGACGGGAAGAACTGCGCCGTAAACAAATCGGCAAGGACTTATAACTCAACATGCGCTGCCTGGGCAAGTAGTACCTCGTCATCCCCCAAACAGTGCAAGGATTGCCGCTTCTATGACGGGAAAACCTGTTCGGCCAGCGGGGCAAGGCCGTACAATTCCACCTGTGCCAAATGGGCTGCGTATAGGTGAGCGGGAAGCAATCGGCATAAAATCGGGTTAGTATTCGCGGTTTTGGGAATTGACATTGGATCGGTAAAGAATAAGGGGGCCATATGGCTGTGGGCTGGTGGATTGGTATAGGTGTTTGTGCAGTTTTCTACTATGTATCGATATTGAAAGATATCGATCTTGAGGATACTGCAATAATAATTTTAGTTTTTAGTATTCCAGCTTCAATAAGTGGCGCTATTCTTGCAGGCAAATTGTTTAGCAGTGTCTGGTGGGTAGGTCTATTAATTGGTTTATTAGCAGGTTTTATATTAGCATTAGCATTAGAGAATTTCGGAAAACCACTTGTCGTGTTGTTGCCACTTTTCGTATCCGCAGGCGCTATTTTAGCACATGAGTATTTCGGTGGACTCCTGTGGAGCGTATTAGGGGCATTAACAGGAGGAGTGGTCTGTTATCTTCTCAATCTGCCTTTTATCATTAAGGAGAAAGCCCGGTTTGATGAGTGGCGGAGGCAGAACGAGGGAAAGCGCACAGAAGAAGAAAACCACTCGTTAACATCGCGACTTAAAGAACGAGCAGAGTTAGAAGGAATACGACTCGAAGAATATGAACGCAACCGCCCTATTGAAGAAATATTGGCTGAACAGGAAAAAAAGGCAGAAGAAACTAGGCGGATAGCCCAGCGGGAAGAAGAGCGGCGAGCGGCGGAGGAAAAGTGGCGAGTGGCTGAACTGGAAAACAGGGCGCTGACGGTCTATCAGAAGAATTTATCCGAATTACAGGAAGCAGAAAAAAACTACGCTCAGGAATTTGCGGTTCATGAATGTTCCCCACAGGATCTACTTGAGATATACAAAGACAATCAGGATGTTGAAAATATTTTTGACTCAAGTTTGTGGGACGCGGTTTCCAATTCCGGGGTAGATGAGGCAAGGAAGCGGGTTGAGGAGCTTAACGGAATCGCGATGCTGTTCGCGTCCGCGTACCGTGTTTCATCCGCCAAAGCAAAACTGGAGAGCAGGGCAACAGCATTTACTCACGAAATAGTACGGAAAAGTGAAAATCCGGATTGACGCGAGCCTTAAATATCTTGCGTTTCGTGCTAAATCGTTTTTCGGGAACAGGCGTTGCCCGTAGCCGGGACAATGCTATTTTTCTTAATATGTTCAAATTTAAAGGGGCGTTGTCTTTTCGCACTTTGGAAGCATCCTCCCTGAACAGCACATCAAGGGACCAATGCAGCCGGTTCTCAATCGACCAGTGGCCTCGAATCAGGCCGGCAAATGTTTTGGCGGAAGCAGCCATGCTGCTGATATAATATCTATCCGTCACCGTGGTCTGTTCCCCTGCCGTACGGTTGCTCCGATATCGAATAATGGCGGCCAGGTCTTTCCAAGCCTTGGCCCCAGAAAGCCAGTCCAGGCCGGTAACGACCGTTATGCTTCTTCGTTCTATCCTTCCATGGTCCTTCTCAAGTTCCCCGGTCCAACTGTCAACGGGCTCCCCTCTTCCTTCCTTGCTTTCCAGATATTCAAAGTATTCCCGAATGTCCTCGTGCAAGGCCGCCTGGTTTCCTTTCACCGCCAAAAGGTAATCCGCCTTTTTTTCCCGTATCTTTTCCGCTATTGCGGTTTGGCACCCCATGGCATCAATGGTAACCACGTCCCCTTTGATGTCTATCATGTCCAAAACCTGCGGTATGGCCGTTATTTCATTGCTTTTTTCTTCCGTGGCCAGTTGCCCGAGTACCAAATCCTGTTCTCCTACCCAGGCGCTGACCACATGAACGGCTTGCTTCCCACGTCCCCCGCTCCCTCGCAATGTTTTCCCGTCTATGTTTACTTCCCTTCCCTGTTCCGTTGTCGCCACAGGCAGCCAAAGGTTCAGGCTGTTTAACAGCTCCTTCGGGTCTATCCGCTCGAACAATCGCCTGAAAGTATCCGCGTCAGGTATCCTGTTCGGCAGTTCCAGAAACCCGCCAAACCATTCCTCCCGCTCCTTCCCCCAATCCTCCATCGCCTCAAATTCGTCTTCTCCTATGATGATGCTGCTCAAGGCGATGACAAGAATATCCACCAGTTTGTGTCTTAAATTGCCCCATTTTCGTCGCGGGTCTTGTATCGCTCCCAGGCTTTCATGCATTTTCATGATATCGGTTTCTGTGATTTCCATGGGTTCCCCCCCATGGTATTATCATCGTCTTGTTTTTAGAAACCTATACTTATCGGTTCTTTCTCCCGTCCCCTATAGAAAAAAGTAAATGCTGTCGCCCTGACTGGAGAGTGATAAATATACCCATAACCGGAAAAAAGCGCTTTTATTCGCCGAGCAAATCAAGGAAATATACGAAAAACTGACTCCAAAGCAAAAAGAACGAAAAATTGAGGACGCGGCAAAAGCTTTGAATATCGGTGGCTTAAAAATAGAAATACCGGATACTCTAAAGAATATTGGCGCGTTGGATTCTCAGCTTAGAAGCGCGCGAACAGACGCCGTATTTAAAAGCTTCGACGGGTTTTCCAAATTCAACAAGCAATTCAAGAAAGCGACAAATCTGTCGGATAAAGAAAGTTTGGTGGTATATTTTGGCGCGGTGGCAATTAACGCGGCCATTTCAAAGTACCAGGACAGTCAAGAACTGAAAAAGCAATTCCAGAAAGGTGAGATGGAACTTTTCAGGAAGATAGAGGAAATGGGAGAAGTGTGTTTACAGGCGGACGCTTTTTCTGAACGAGCCGGGGAACTAAACCGGGCGCTCGAAGGGACCATGGATGCCTATGGAAAGATGTTTGTAGAAATTTATAATACCCTTTACCCTCCGGGAGACGAATCAAAATCAAAAGCGGCCAGGGCGGAAAATGAAGATAATGGTGGCAGCTATTTCAATGACGACGAAGCGGACGCGGTAATACAGCTTCGTACAACCGGGCAATTATTGTTAAATCAGGTTGACACTAAATTTGAAGGAGAAGACGATGAGTGATGAGGATGAGGATGAGGATGAGTACGAAGATGAATCTGAAGAAAAACAAGTTGCCGTACAGGGGATAGGAGGTTTACTCACAAAAGTAGATCCGCAAGAAGCTGTCGCGTTTGTGGGTAAATTTCTTGACTTAGCAAGAGAATCCAAAATAACCGAACGCGAAGTAGAACGTTACCGCGCGATGAGGGATATCGCCATAACGGAAATTACCGAAAAGTATAAGTTTGCCCATGAATTGATGAACAAAACCTTCGAAGAACGGCGCAAGATTATCGAAAAGGATTTTGAGCTTGTTGATAAAGGAATAGAGCAACATGATTACCAGCTTGTTAATTCAGGGTTACAGCATATCACAACAACAATCAAGGATAATCCGTTCAAATTATTCCAGGTAACGACGGCGGATCAGCGCAGAAAAATGCTTGAAGACGGCGACTTGGCCCTTGAATAAAACAGACAACACACCATAAAGGAGTTAAAAAATGGAAAACGAACTGAAATGCCGTAACTGCGGCGCGGTATTAAAGCCAAATTGGAAGATCTGCCCCGAATGCGAGACGCCGGTTGGGCCTCCCAAATGCGCCAACTGCGGGATGGAATTGAAGGAACACTGGAAAGCCTGCCCCGAGTGCGGCACGCCCGTGGGGGAGAAACCAAATGCCGCGGCGTCAGAGGATGCAAAAAAGGCAGTTTCCCCGGAACCTGTCAAGGCAAGCGCGGCGGGTGAGATGACCGCTGAAGATTATTTTGATAAAGCAGATAAGCTGATAGATAAAGAAAACTATGAAGATGCCAGGAAGGTGTATGATGAAGGTATAAATAAGTACCCTGACAGCATCTTGTTATTGGGAACACGCGCGAATTTCCTGGATGTCCTGGGAGAAAATCAGGATGCAATCCGTGATTTCACAGAAATATTACGACTGGAACCGGAAAACGCCGAAGCCCACAATGCTCGCGGCAACGTTTATAACAAAATTGAGGAATACGACAAGGCGTTGGCGGACACTAACGAAGCGATCCGCCTTGATCCCGGCAAAGCCGATTTTTACGATACCAGGGCGACAACCCGTAAAGGCAAGGAAGATTTAGACGGCGCGCTTAAGGATTATAACAAAGCTATTGAACTTGATGATTCTAAAGGCGTGTTCTTTGCCAATCGCGGTGATTTGTTTGAAGCCATGGAAAACAACGACAACGCCCTGTCTGATTATTCCAAAGCGGTACAGCTTGATTCAAAGAACGCTTATTTTCTGCGAAGAAGAGGAATAGTGTATTCCAACCTTGAAAAATATGACAATGCCATAAGCGATTTTACCAAAGCAATCGGGTTAGAGCCGGATGGCTCATTGTTATATTATTTGAGGGGACAAGCATACGGAAATCAGGAAGATTATGATCGCGCAATCGCGGATTATACCAAAGCCTTAAAGATAGAACCTGACATTGATGTGGCAGTGTTTGCACGGGCGGAGGCATATCGTATGAAGGACGAATATGTCACGGCAATCGCGGATTATACCAGCGCCATTCAAATAGACCCTGAATATGTTTCAGCTTTCGCCGGACGCGGAGAAGCATACCGCTTGAACAATGAATTGGAGAAAGCCGTTAGAGATTTTAGCAAAGCTTTATCTTTTGACCCGGATTATCTTTTCGCGTTATATAATCGCGGTCTTGCGTATCAGCAGCAGGAAAAATACGATCTTTCGATTGCTGATTATACGAAATGTATCGCCTTGAACCCTGATTTGGACGATCCCTATCAGCAGCGTGGCTTCTGTTATTTGATTCAAGGTGATTATAACGCGGCAAAACCGGATTATGACAAAGCCATACAGCTTAACCCGGAGGAATCTTCTTATTATTATTTCCGGTCCAGGATATTCATGGGAGGAGAAAAATGGAAAGCAGCTATTGCCGATCTGAATAAGGCGATTAAGCTTAATCCCAACGATCCTGATTACTATATTTGGCGCGGAAACGCGAAGCATAGAGATGACAATAACAACGGCGCGTTGGCGGATTATCAAGTGGCTTTGAATTTGAACCCCAACCTTGACAAATCCGACGGCGATTTATTCTGGCATCAACCCGGCTGCTTTATCACCACCGCGGTATGCGAATCCTTCGGGAAACCTGATGACTGCTTTGAGCTAACCGCATTCAGGAATTTCCGGGACAACTGGCTTGCCAAACAATCCGGAGGCTTGGAACTTATCAGCCGTTATTACCGCCTTGCCCCCAGTATTGTAGAAGCCATCAATAAAAGCGTCTACCGAAACGCGGTATACACCAGTATCTTTAGAGTTTATCTTTCTGAATGTTTACGCCTAATTGAAGATGGGCGATATGAGGAATGCAAAAATCTGTATATAAGGATGATAAACGATTTAGAGAAGGAATGGATGTTCCGAGAAAATGAGAGCCAGAGCGTCAGCAATAATTTCCCGGTGTCAGTCATCAAAATCGTTTAGGAAGAGGCCCGGCTCTTTGCTGATTTTCTCACGGGGAAAGCTTTTGCCTTTTCGGAGCAGACAGGCGCAGTCCCCGGAAACGGTGTCCCTCCCGCCCATGACCCCTTCTACTCAAAGGTGTGGGACATAGCGATTTCCGGTGACAGCGCCAGGGACTTCGACGGCCTTCCCTGGACGGAACTGGAAGCGGTTTTCAGGGAAGGGATAATCTCGCTTTTTACGGGGAATACATTGCCTGCGGAGACTGCGGGGGCGATACAGGATAGAATAGTGGAGAAAAGTGAAGAATGAAGAAATAGGCCATGGAGGGAAAATCGTACAGAGGTAAAATAATGAGAGATCAAGATAAATTTCGTGGTTGCCTGTTTGGCGGTGCAGTTGGAGATGCTCTTGGATATTCTGTAGAATTTATGACGCTTAATCAAATAAGACAAAAATATGGGGAAAATGGGATCACTTCATATAATTATAAAAATGGGATTGCGAAAATTTCCGACGATACTCAAATGACCTTATTTACAGCAAATGGATTATTGATTAGGACAACCCGTGGTATATTGCGTGGTATTGCCGGTAGCCCTGAAGACTATTGCTGGCGTTGTTACAAAGCATGGTTAACAACACAAAATGGAAATTACAACTTATGGAAGAGTAAAGTTGATGATATTTCGAAAGAATACCCCTGGCTTATTCGAATTCCGGAATTGCATAATAGAAAGGCTCCAGGTAATACTATACTACAAGTATTAAATAGTAATAATTCAGGGACAATCAATCAGCCCATAAATGAAATACATGAATACCAAAAAGAATCATTTACTGAAGAAGATAAAAAATGGTATAATAAATACGCTTGTTAATACTACTAATATTATCTATTGACTAAAAGTCAAGTTTGATTTATATTAAATTAGAAGGAGAATTTATGGGATTAGCTTTAGATTCAATAACAGATGAAAAATATAGATTAGCAAATACACATAATGGCTCCCATGATTGTTTAGACCGTGATAATTTATATAAACGAAATAAACCATATTATGAAAAATTACATGATGAAAGATATGAAAACCTCGAATTAAGATCTGAATTGGAAATACCTCAAAAACTAAGAGATAAGTTAGAAGCGTCTATTGTTTTACAAAAATGGGTAACTGTAAAATCAGATGGCGAATATTCAACATTGCCACACCAGTATGTAGTACGCCGTAATTGGAATAGCACTATAATCTCTTTCGATTTCTTTTGTGAAATGATACGTCATTATTGTAGTGTTGAAATTTGGAAGGGCACAATAAAAAACTGGGCAGGACGAAAAGGTGAATATTTAAGAATAGGTAATTTTAAATATTGGGATATGGGTTGGCCTTTAGAAGTAACTACGATTATAAACAGAGAAAATTCAAGGTACAAAACCCATGAGGAATATAGAAATCATCCACAAGGAGAAATATAATGCCTTCATTATTAGGGCAGTTCTTTCCAAGAATAAAGGGCTCGCAGGAGGATATTGCTTCAAATGGGCTTGTTTACATTTTAAATTCTTCTGAATATGCAAGAAAAACATTAAACAATTTTATTTTAGACAAAACTAACATAAATATTGGCGGAGTTAATTATTTGACACAATCTATTGGAAACAAATTAGAACGCCCGGATATTTCTGGAATTGACATGGATGGNAANGAAAAAATAATANTAGAGGCCAAATTTTGGGCTTCGCTAACTAAAAACCAACCCATAGAATATCTAAACCGTCTAAAAGATAATTCAGTATTATTATTTATTTGTCCTAAACTAAGGGAAGTTGCTTTATTTAACGAATTGAAATTTCGATTGGAGAATAATGGATTATCAATAGAAATATATGAAAACAAATTGCAATTAGTAAATAATAAGAGCATATTTATTACAAATTGGACATTTTTATTGAATCATCTAAAAAATACGCTAAATGATAATAATGAGAAATTATTGGTATCAGATGTAGATCAATTGATTGGTTTTTGTGAAATCATTGATAATTCTTCATTTTTGCCAATTAATGAAATGGATTTATCACCTTCAATCGCGAAAAGGATCAATTCCTATTATGATTTATGCGATAAAGTATTGGATAAATTGTCGACTATTTATAGTGTTGATACTTCTGGACTTAGAGCTACAGCATTTCGCAATGGGTATGTTAGATACTTTGTTATTAATAATTTTGGAATGGGTTTTTCCTTGAATATGAAATTTTGGGAGAAATATTATGATACACCATTTTGGTATTTTATAAAAGAAGGATGGAATGAACAAAATGTTGAATTCAAGAAAAAATTAAGTCAAATTGCGATAAAACTAAAATTAAGGACTATAGAATATGAAAACATTTTATATTTTGCAATATTTCCTGATATTGATGAGGTGGAAGAGGTATTACTAAATAAAATAACCGATATAATACAAAATATAATAAAAGAAATAAATGAGTAAAATAAAACAATTGGTAATAGTCATTAAATATTCAGATAAGGGAGCGTTACCGCTATCTCCTCGCCCAGTCACCATTTAAAAACCGCATATTACAACCGGTGATTCTAAGCCCGTTGTTGCTGCATATATATCGGAAATCCAGCGAATCTGGCCCATTGTAAAAACCACAGTAACCATAGCCACAACAACTTCCTCCACGGTAGTCCCATTGCTGGTTATACTGACTGGAAACCACATTGCTTGACATAGTCATCATGTTTCTCCCGAAGCTGATAGTGACGGTCTCCGAGTCAGAGATTTGTCTTGTCCAGGCGGTGTTCCTGAGATCCGGGGGAATTTCAACACCGTTGCCAGTCGTGCCATTGTAGGTCATGCCGTTGTCGCAGGAAACAAACGCCAAACCTAATGCCAACACAATAACCAGCATTGACAATACAAAATTAAATCTTTTCATAAAGCCCCCTTAGTTTTCTTCTTTTTTCTCTTTTATCTTTTCTCTCTTCCCTACTCCCCTATTTGTGGAAAATAACCGGGGAACAGGTAGGTCAGGACAAGCATTATCACAATGCCAATGCCCAGGAGCAAAAATGCGTGTTTCACGGTTTTGTTGAGGATCGAGCCTTCCTGGCCCACGAGGCCCGTGGCGGCGGCGCCTATGGCAATGGACTGCGGGGAGACGAGCTTGCCCATTACCGCGCCAACCATGCTGGCGGTGACGGTGATGAGGGGGTTGAGGCCGAGCTGTTCGGCGGTTACTCGTTGCAAGTTGCCGAAGAGGGCGCCTGACGAGGTAACGGAGCCGGTGAGGAAAACCCCCATGAAGCCGATGAGGGGCGAGAAGATCATGAAGAGGGGCCCTGTGGCGGCGAAGGCAAGTCCCAGGGTAAAGGAGATGCCCGAGTAGTTGGAGAGGTGTGCGATGGAAAGCACGAGTATCATCGTGAGGAGGGCGAATTTGAGCTGCCTGAATGTCGCCGCCAGGACTTCGACAAAAGTGGAAAACTTCATCCTGAAAATCAGCGTGGTCAGCACGGAAATGAAAAGCAGGGCCGTGCCAATGGCGGCGAAAAGGTCAAAGTTGAAGGTCGCCGCGTATACGGCAGGTTCGCGAACAATGGGCGCGGCGCGGTACACGACCCCGTGAAGGCCGGGCCACGGGCCGATGGCTATCTTGATGGGAAGCGAGGTGGAAAACGCCTTGAACGACGGGAGTGACCAGACGACCATGAACAGGGTCACGAGGATGAAGGGAGTCCAGGCGTACAGGATTTCACCGCCTGCTTTGTTGGCGTTGCTGCCGCTGCCCGAGGCAATCGGGGAATCGCCGTCAAAGCGCCAAACTGTTTTTGGTTTCCAAAACCTTAGAAGGATAATTACTCCCACAAGGGACACGAGGGGCGAAAAAAGGCTGGGCAATTCCGGCCCCATGAAGCGGGTGATAAAGAAATTCGGGATGAGGTAAGCGATGCCGGCGACCAGGCACACGGGGAGGACTTCTTTGGCGGCTTTCCAGCCTGCCATGACCACCAGCATGAAAATCGGGATGATGATGGCGTAAACGCACATGACCCCGCCAACGGATGCGGTGACGGCAAGCAGCGCTTCGGGAACCCCGCTAAAGGCGGTGTTTACCATGGTGATAGTCGGCATTCCCACCGGGCCGTAGGGCACGGGGACGGTGTTCCCGACCAGGCAAACGACCGCAGCAGGAAACACGGGAAATCCCAGGCCGATGAGCATGGCAGCGGCAATCGCGACGGGCGCGCCCTGCGCGGTGGTACCTTCCAGGAACGCGGAGAAGCAAAAGCCGATTAGTATCGCCTGGACGCGGCGGTCATTGGAGATGGACGCTATCGAAGACTTGATGGTTTCAAAATTGCCTGACTTGATGATGAGGTTGTAAAGAAAAACCGCGTTAAAGACCAGCCAGCAAAG
>JGI24698J34947_10001141_pt1 | contig 13786 bp, 7 predicted proteins | sample TergutMp193P3_FD_34947 | JGI IMG/M metagenome (IMG submission 34947)
AGTTTATCCGGTTTTTCCAGAATTGACACGGGAATATCCAGCTTTCCTATGTCGTGGAGAGCCGCCGCCAGATACAGTTCCGTCCTTGTTACGTGATCGTACTTGTAATAGCCGCCCATAAACCAGGCTTTATTTGCAATCTGCGTTGAATGACGCTGAGTGAAAACAGATTTGTAGTCAATGATCCTTGCCATAAAACCGGCAAGGCCAAAAATAGAATCCGCTCCCATATCGACAATCCAGGGAGTAAAGGCCGTTTCCGTGGTTTCACGAATCGCGTCGTCTTTAAGCGATAAAATTACGGACCAGTCAAGAACTTCCAGCAGAGCGTCGGCGGATGTTTTACTGAAACGTTTATCCGATTCATTGGCGATGTTTTGTTTGAGAGACGCAAGGTCTTTCTCTTCCAGCGTTTGAAGATGATAGGCCACGTCGATTGAATCGGCAATGGCGATCAGCTCCGCCTCAAGCGGGCCTTCTCCCGCCCGTATCCCGAAGGGGCCCTTGCCGTCGGCGCGTTCATGATGGTACAGGATAAAATCTTTCACGTTAGCTTTAAAACAAAGAGCGTCAACATTCCTCTGGCCGTATTCGCAGTGTTTCTTCATGGTCGGATCGTTATGCCCGCTTGTTCTTTGCGCGAGAATATACTCCGTAAGCGCGTTGTCATGAAGAAGCGCGCAGAGCGCCAGTACGGTAATTTCATCCTGACTCTTTCCCAGTATCTCTCCCATTTTTGAGCAGAGAACCGCAATTCTCCTGCCGTGGTTGGTACTGGCCCCCAGAAGCTCATGCTCAACAGAGTCCAGAGCAGTGGCTATAGCTTTGATAATGGAATCCATACGTATGGTCATACCGGCCTAACGCGGGATCCTTGTCCATCTTGTACTATTAGCGTCAGGTCGGGTATATATTCCCGCCCTGTTGTTATTGTTGGCATAAGCGGTATTAAATCCTGTGCCTTCTCCAAGTATACCGTCAGAACCGACATCCCCAAGCCTTACATTTGCTCCAATACTGATTCTTGTTATTCGATTACCGGCAAAAGCATTTACTCCAATTTCATCAACACTGTTAGGCAAAGTAACTGACGATAAATTCTTATTTCTGAATGCATTCACACCAATACTTGTAACAGGGTTTCCCTGTATCTCTGCCGGTATCACTACAGAATCTTCCGGTCCTCTGTAATCTGTAATGACAACATTTCCGTTATTAACCAAATACCTGAAATTATCGTGCCACATGATCCATTCCGTACTTTTATGGTCGGTGCGTGTATATAAGCCCGCATGTTTACCGTTCCCGTAATAAAAATTTTCAAAGCCATTGCCAATGGCATTTTTTCCCAGCGTTACATTTGATCCTATTGTAACATTTGTCAGCTTGTTTCCCTTAAACGCGTTCTTTTCTATTATGGTAATGTTATCAGGAATTTCAATTTCAGTAAGAAGCCTGTATGCGAATTTGCCGTATCTGACCGTCGTAACATTTTCGTTAGCAGATATACTGGGGATATTTTCATCAAAAAAGCCTGAATATATATTATAACCAAATAAAAATATTTCTTTAAACCAGCCGTTATATAAACTTATGCCCCATAAAAAAACGCTTATTAACCCGATAAAAACAATAAAAACAATCGATTTTGCATTCATTTAAATTTCCCGCCTCCTTTTCCCTTTATTTATTTTTTAAATAAACCAAAAAGTCCGCTTTTATGTTCTTTATTAAAATCTTCAAAAAAGCGTTCAAATTGCGCAGCTTCTGTTGATTCTGCCAAAGTCAGCAATTCTGAAAACGTCTTCTTCCTGTCGCCGGATGATAATTCTTCAAAGAAATTATACGCAATTTCACCCAATTTTTTATCAAGAATATTTTTGGAAGCCGCCAGATGTTTCCTGAAAATGAATAATATGAAAAGTATCGGGTTTTCTTTTGTTTTCTTTATTCCGTTGATAATATTTTCGGTAAGTTTATCCGTATCTCCCTTTTCAAATATTTTCCCGAACGCTTTTTCCAAAACACCTTCATAATTAAACTGTTTTGCGCCTGCCGCCCCTACAATCAGGATATTTGCCGCCAATTTAAAATAATATTCAATAAAAGTATTAATACTTTTATCGGATTTAATCATTTCAAATTTTGACGCTAAACCATTTACCAGATCCGTCTGAGTTTTGCTGAAAAAATCAAACACCTTTGTTTTATCCTTAAAACCATATTCTTCCAAAACCTGACCGCAGGCCGTTATTATAATTAATTCAAGAGTTTCCTGTTTTAATTTGACTCCCGCGTTTTTAACCTCAGTATACAGATCGTTTATTTTATCAGGCCATTCCTTTTTCCCGTATAGCTCGCATACTTTGTCGTATGGCATTGAAAAGAAAGCCTCCAGAACAACGCCGTACACGGGAGGCAAAAGCGCTTTATCGGCGCCTGCCGGTAATTTCGCGATATCCAGAATATTTTTACATTCGTTTACCTTTTTATCAGGCTGTACCCCATTAAGATACTCGCCAAGGCGTTTTAAGAAAAGGCCTGTTTCCGAATCCGCGCCGGCAATATAGTACTTGTTAAAAAATTCTTTTAATGTTTTAAGACTGAGCGGCTGACTCTTAAAACTGAACATATCTTTCTTCCTGCAAAAATCCGCGATAAAAGATTCATTTTTGTATTTTTCTTCGAACCCTGTGAAAAAATCAGGTTCATTGTTCTGAAAGTTGATATACGTTTTTATAAATTCTTCCTGATTGGAAAGAGTTTTAATTAACATAGCCAAATAATTATTGGCGCAATCGTTTTTTGGACGCAGCCTTTTCAGTATATCAAACGCATACTGAACGCTTGTAATACGGTTTCCCGAACCGATAAAATCCTTGATTATATCGTAAAGCAACACTGTCCCTAAATCATTAATATGAGAATTTGCCGATTTTAAAAGCAAATCAATGTCCTGAACAGCCTGTCTTTTGAATGCCGATTCCATTATGCTTTTGACTGCCGCCGCCTCATCCGACGCGGTATAATTTCGCGCCTGTAATGTATTTTTAACCGCCGGCAGGCCCGCCAGGAAATCAAATATAAGGAAAATTTTAAAAAACGAATTCTGATTTTGCGTGATATAATTGACCAAGCCCGCTGCTTTCAGGTAATCAAGAAAATTCACAAATATGAAATTCGCCTTTGATTTAAGATCGTCGCGGAAAGCATACGCCCCGTCAGTGCGTATTCCAAGCTGCTGCGCGTTTTCCATAACATCCTTTATAATCCCGATCCTTGTGTTTACGGCGGAAATGTTTTTGTATATAAAGGCAAATACACCCAGTTTTTGCTGCGCGTTAAAATTAAACTTTGTCATCACAGTTAAAAGATTTTCCGCGATAGACTGCGTTTCAAAATTTACGCGGTCCGCAATTGACATTGTGTTGTATATTCTGTCGGCATTCCCAAAGTAGGAATAGTCCGCCTTTTTTATATTTATCAAATCCGACGCTTCGTTGATATTAACAGAATAAGCTGACATTATATTGTTAATATCATTAACAAACATTGCCATTTTAAATGGTCCGGAAGGAAGTAAATTTACAATACTTTTGGCATACTCTCCCGGTTTTACGGAATCCGGAATAATGTTACGTATAAAATCAAAGGCATAACAGCCCTTCTGCGCTTCCTGGGCATAGCTAAACTGAGAGCTGTCCGGCCTGTTTACCCTTATTTGCACGCGCGATGATATATTTCCGGGCATCAGGGTGTTTGTAAAATGCGTGCAAAAGCTGACCGCGTTTTGCGTTGTTTTGGGCAGGCACAGACTCAATATTTTCAGCCAATACTTATGATTTTTATGATCATCAAAAAAATGTACGGCATTTTCATTTGATGAATTGATGACAGCCTCTATTAAAAGTTTTAATTTATTTTTGCGGTCTTCGTTAAAAAAGGCAGTTATTTCTTCCGTTGATAACATACTGCCGCTTTCAGGTATTTCAATCTGCGGGTAATCATCGGGAATTGGATCATCATGCCACTCTTTTTTTGTCAGCATACGCTTAAATACAGCATCTTCAACAAAACTGTAGGGAGCGAAATCATCGGTTTTACCAAAAACAAACGCATGAATAATATAATTCCCCCAGCGCGAGTCATGATCACTGTACACACGGCCTGTATAGCAGACCTGAGCCAGACAAACGCGTCCCGACGAAAGTAAAAAATATCCGAATTTTTTCGGAAACAACTCCTCTATTTCCTGATCGGTAGGTTCATAAGGTATTCCTGAACCGGACGGGGTTTTATACATCATCACCTCGCGAATTTCAGAACTTTCCTCATCCGTTATATCTTTTGATTTTGAAAAAACGCTGAACGCTCCGTTTCGATCCTTACCGCAGGCGGTATAAATATACTGGCTGACTTTCATTTGATACTTCCTCCTTTTTTAATTGCCCTGTCAATTACTTTGCTTTTCTTTCTCATAAGCCAAAAGAACGGTTCCTCTACTTTGTACGACTCAAAAGGCTTTCCGTTTTCTATATGTCCCAAAGCGCTGCAGGTAAAGAACTGTATGCCTTTAAAACGTGACTTTAAATGGTTAAGAAAACTTCCTTCATTATAACCACGCAAAAATTTCTCGCACAGTTCATTTTGCGTTTTATACCTTGCTTTCAAATCAAGGTTTGACGCGTTTTTCAGAACGGCGCTTTCTCCGATTTTTTCATCCAGTCCGGGTATGTCTGCTTTGGTAAATATTACCGCGACATATGAATTAAGAAGGTCATCGGCTTTAATGCTGAACATATTTTGAAGCGTATTTATAAACGCATCCACCATTTCATCTATCGGCTGGACGCTTACTTTATATCCGTTTAAATTTGTCGTCTTTGACACTTCAGCGCGATAATCAGGTATAGAGAGCGGATCGATAACCAGCATAAACGCGTTTGCATACCGGAATCCTATCTGTTTTTTTATCTCGAGACCGCCGGTATTGATGTCAAAAAGTTCTCCCGCCACATCGCATAATGAAATCTGCTGCTTTGTCGCTCCTTTTGGCGTAAGATTGAATTGATAATATCTCAGCCGCAACTCCTGTGTTTTTTCAGGCAAATATCCCCGTGAAAGACGATCAGAGTTATCCTTGTATTCGTCAAGGCCATTATTTTCGTATTCAAACCTAAGGCCATATTTGGAAAGCGCGCATTTTTCAAGCAGCATCATCGTCATATTGATATAACAGGTTTTTCCCGAACTCGGTCCGCCCACAACAGGAATACACCACGACGCGTGTAAACCGCCGTCCTTAATATTATTTTTGCAGTCCGGGCACAGCGCCGTCAGCTTTTGCCGCCCGTTAAAAAAAGTCGTCGGCAGTTTTTTGCCGCAGTTACATCTGCGGTAAAGAATACCGTAAATGCCGGGACGCAGCCTGTCATGTTCCCTTCCGCAGGAACATACATACACAGGCAGGCTGAATTTACTCTGACATACCGGGCAATGTGTGGCTATTGCGTTAAAAATACAGTATATTCTGTCTATTAAAATTATTATTCCAAAAAAGAGCAGCGCGATTGAAAACAGGGCCAACAGTAAAGCTATTTGAAATAAAGTTATGGAAAAACAGATAAAAGGCGTAATGACGGCTGTAGAAATAAGCCTCACCAGATAAAAGCTGAATTTACCGATAAAAAACGGCAGATTTAAAATACCTGACCAGAAACCATCTAAAAATTTATCTGTTAAATTTCCCCAAGCATCCGATATTCCTTCCGCGCTTCGTGAAATAATTTCTCCGCAATGTTTGAACGCTGTGGCAATAACTTCAGTCAGATCAATAAATCCACCATGAAAAAAATAACTTAGCTGCGCCGGCTGAGGGTGTTTCATTATTAATTCCTCCGTTAATTAAGATAATTCGTGAAAAAATAGACGGCAGCAACCATATACATCAAAACTAATATTACAAATAACGATGTAATAACCATCATTGTGTATTTTAGCATCCTGTTGTCAATTTTTTCGTGTATTGCCTGCATATAGTTTTTTATGCCGTAAAAAATGCCGACCAGCAGGCCAAGCACGCCTCCGACAGCGAGTATGATCACCAAACCTATCGCTATTTTCGGAGCCAGCCATATTATCAGCTTTACCAATCCGTATATTATAAGTATGGCGAGACCAATAAGTATTATATATCCCATAAAATATCTCCTACCTTGTTATACATCTATTATGTACGGTACTATCGCTATAAATATAACAATTATAACGCCCGTATAATACCATCTATTCCTTCAAAGTTTTTATATAATTTTTTTCGGCTAACAGCCAGATAAGCGGGTCTAAAACGCGGCGCGGACGAATGCCTCCGCTGATCTTCGTCCCCGCAGGGTTGCCGCCCAATGATGATACGCCGAAAAATGAATACTGCTTAAACTGCCTTATATAGCTCATTAAATCGTCATCAAGCCAGTTATCAATTAAATCCTGCATTTGTATATTTGTATTTTCAAAATCCTGTTTTATAAACGCTCCGCGTTTTATATGCTCGGATTCTCCCTTTAAACAGCTGTCTTCCGGCAGAATATTGTATTGGTCAAGCACGTCTACTTTTGTAAACACCAGGGCAAGCGGTATCTGGATTTGCCCCTTGATATTTCTTACGCTTCGTATAACGTCTATAATGATATCCAAAACATCGTTGATTTCGGTATTTTGCGCCGGAAGCGAGGTAAACCCGTTAGCGGCAAGTTTATTCCTTATATTCGGAACCTGTAAAGGATCCAATAATAATATGATTCCGTGAGCGTTTGTTATATAGCGGTTAAACTTGTGCATTACAGTTTTATCATTAAGATTTTCACCGGCAGTATCATAAAAAGTCATGGCTGCCATATTAACAATTTTATTTTTTGCGTCCATAAACCTTAACGGAAATATAAGGGGCGGCACTTCTATGCCGGCATCGGTAGCGCTGACTGTGAATCCCGCTTCATACAGGGGACGATAATACAGATCATTGTACGCCTGCTTGGATTCCTGGCTGCAGGCCATGGAAAGAGAGCAATTAAACGGACTGGCCATTTTCTTTTTTATCTCGTTAATTAATACGCCTATATAGTTGGATTTGCCTGACGCTTTTGCCCCCAAAAGAGCTATAGGCAGACTCTTCATTGATAAAAATTCAATAGGGATTTCTTTTTTGATTTCATCACAGTAAAGATGTTTTGCCGCTTCCTTGCAATTAATACATTTCTTTTTATGCGCTTTCGCAATCCAGCCGTCTTTATCCTTTGGAATTCCAAATTTGCAATTATCAGTTTTTCCTATAATATTATAGGAACATTTCAGCCCGCAATCCATAATATCGTGTTCAGCGTAACAATACGGACAGGTAAATTTCCCCATTTTTATAAACTCCTTACCTCTTTTAAAGTCAAAAAATTATTTTCCGCCGACGGAAACAGCGCGAATTTTGTATTCACGGCTGTGGGCGGCGACTTAATGGTAACAGACGCCGCGTATTTACCGCCGGGAAATATCCCCTTCTTGAGCGTTAATTGCGGCGTTCTGTCAACAAGCTGCCCGGCATTTTTACTTAAGGGCCGGGGATTACCCATTACAAGCATGAGTTCGGGAATTGCCGCAGGCGCGTCGGATTGAAATTCGATTTTTACCGGAAACGGCTTTGCGGCGGAAACATTAAAATCCATCTTGTATCGAACGGTAACCTTTTCCTTTAACGCTATTACGCCGCCAAGACGCACGCCGCAGGTTACGGATTTGATGCCTTCACTTTCCGTTTCCGCAAAGATTGTTATGTAGTTGTCGGCATTCGCTTTCAATTTGATATGCAGGCCGTCTTTAACGAAATCGTCCTTTGAAAAAGAGATTTTATCTCCGTTTGAATTTAAAGTGACGGGAAACGCGGTATTGCTTACCTTTGCAATAATTGTTTTGGCGAATGAATGCGGCTTTCCGTTAATTACAACCTCATCGCCTGATTCCGTAAAACCAAGCTGGGATACGCCTATCATTGTATTTACTATTACGGGATTTGAAACGATTAAGAGCTGTTCGTTGCAGACAACAGGATAAACATAGTACGCCTTGTCGGGCGGAAGGGTAAAAACCGCCGTATTATCATCAGAAGCCATCAGATTGGTTTCATTAAGACCTTTATAAAAATTTTTTAACTCCGCGATTTGCAGCGTACTTCCGATCTTGCAACTAACTTCCTGCGCGCTGAAATATATCCCGCGCTTGCCCGATGTTACCTTATCGCAGCTTAATGTAAACGATGTGGTGCCGTTCTGTTCAATTTTGACGTTTGACAGGGGCTTTAGTTCTTCAAAGGCCTTAAATGTCCGCGTTACGCCCTTTGAGTAATTTGTTCCCTTGCCGCCTTTGTAAACACAAACAAAAAAATAACTGTTACCCGCCTTATCGTAATCTCCGTCCTCAAGAGCTTCGTTGTTTTTAACAGGAATTTTCTGGCCGTCTTCGCGCCCCGCAGGCGGAACAAGCCCTTTTTTCCTTATTACCTCAATTTCACTGACATTTAAGGGCGCTTCCCATTTTACGACTATCTTGCCTGAAATAATTTCCTGCCGTATATTTGAAACGTCAAAATAAGCGGTAACAGGAGTTCCGGCGCACACTATGGGAGAATTTACGCCAAGCCGCGAAGAAAAGACGGCGTAATAATAAGGCGTATCCGAAACGATTGTCTTATCCTCAAAAAAGTTTATGCCCAGTTCGCTGGCCACCACAGTACCGTCCTCTATTGACGTAGGACGCGAACCGTTTTTGCGGATAACTGTAAAGACAGCCATATTTTGTTGTTTCCCCACAACCCAGTTAATAGCCGCAGCATTGTCCTTAATCACAGCGCTTACGCTCTGCGGGGCCTTGGGGGGAAACTTTGACAATATTTGTTTTGCTTCAGTATAATCTACGGATAAATTAAGCGCCGACGCTATTTCATTTACCGCGGCCTCCTCGTTATTTGCGGCGGAATAAGTTTTCGCCTTCTCCGCATACTGTTTCACTTTCGTTATTACGGAAGAAATTACCGAAGCAAGCGCGTCTGTTTTTTCGGCATTATATGTGGGATATTTATTTTTAAGGGCAGACACCGCGCCGGAGGCCGTCATGTATTTCTTCAGATTAACGAGTTCCTGTATTTTTTCATATTCTTCCCTGTAAGCCTTACCGACTGTTTCTTCTTCATTTATTTTTTTGTTTACCTTCTCCTCATACTCCGCGGCTTTCTTTGCCAGTTTTGAAGCGCTTATCTTTTTATAATCGGGCAGCAAATTTTTTAAATTGTTAAGTTCTGTCTGTATATCGGTAATTGAAACGCCCGGTTGAACAAGCAGACTGTCAATTTTTTTAACAATTGCGTCAAAACGCGCACTGTGATCCTTTGCCGCTCCGCAGGACGGACAGGTATTTTTTTTAACCGTGTAGGGAGCGTTTCCCCCGCAATTCCAGCAAATTATTTCCAGCGGTTTATGACAATGCGGACAGGCTTTCGGATTATTGTTATTCGCGTAAGCCATTCCGCAATAAGGACAATCCTCCAAATCTACGCCCCGCTCTTCCCCTCCGGCTACGGCAATGCGAAAGTTATTCAGACCTTCCGCCAAAAGAACTTCTATATAATCAACATCGGTAATGCCCAGCGTTTTTAACGCGTTCCTTGCTTTTTCGGAATATGCCAAAAATTCCTTAAGCTCCATCTCCGAAATGCCTGTGCTGCGCCTTAGCGCAAATTCGTCCCAAATATCCTTTGTGGCAAGGTAAACATCATAGAATTTTTTTGAATTTTCATCTTTAAAAACTTTTTTTGCTTCGCCGCAAACTCCGTTCGTTGCGGTGGATTTAGCATCTGTTTTCCCTGATACCGAATTGTATATTGTTGTAACAGCGCTTTGAAGGGCGCTGACAGATACATTTTGAGCCGTACCCAATAAATCGTACAAATTGCTTTTGCCGGTTGTCTTTAAAAATTTTTCAATGCTCTCATAAGTTAAAAAATCCAGGCTTCTTTTCGTATCATCAATTATTTTTGCGCCTTGCTGCGTCAGGTAGGCTACTTTCTTTTCTATCTCGTCCGCTGTCAGCCATTTACCGCTCGCATTGGCTATTTTTATCAGGTCGCTTTTATAGATCGCCCCGCGTCCCCTTACAATCGCTACGATTGATTTTTCGGCGGTTTCCAGTTTGAATTTTTTTGCGGATTGAAATTCTTCTTCCCGAAGAGCCTTATCGGTCATTATTTTGACGGCTTCGGTATACAGATCTTTCAGCCTGCGCTGAACAGGCGTGCCCTGAGTAAATGTATTTTTGCGCTGTGCCATAGCTGTCTCAATCTTTTTTGCGTCCTTTTCGGCAGAGTCTATAGTATAAGCCAAATAGTAATTATACTCTGGATTATTCAATTCTTCAGGCGTTCTTAAAGTTTCCATATAATCCTACCTTTCTGTAGCTATACTGCCCGCTATTTCCACAAAAGTTTGACTCAGTTTGCTTAAATCGATCTTGCGCGCGCCTTTTTCTGACGCGATTTTATTCAGGAACCTTTCATCCGCTCCGCCGAAGCCTATCGCGTAAATCGTAACACCGTCGGCCTTTAACCTTTCGGAAGCTCTTTCTTCCGTCGGCTGATCGCTCCACACCCCGTCCGTTAAAAGTACTATAATACGGTTATCCCTTTCGCTGAATTTATCACCGAATGAATTCATCGGCGTTTCATCATTACAGGTACCGCAGGTATCAACAGCCAATGACGAAATCGCCCTGTCTATGTTACGGGCATTATTTTCATTCCTGCATTCAAATCTTCCCCTGTCGGCAAAATTGACAATTGATATTGTAAATCTTGATAGATCCAGTTCTTTCATGCAATCCCGAAGAGCCTCTCGCGCCAATCGTATAGGATCGCCGGACATTGAACCTGAGGTATCGACCATAAACATAATTTCCGCGCGGGCTTTGCGTTTTTGTTCTTCTTTTTCCCGGATTAAGCGGTTTATAATCTCATCAATCGATTCGTTAACTTCGGATTTTTCAACATTTAAACGGCTTCCGTCCTTTGAATTGGCATTTACTTCCACAACACCGTCCTGATTGTAAATATAATGAATTGTGAATTCATTTTTTTTGCCTCTCGAAAAACCGGATACGCAATATTTATACAGGAGCGTACAATCACGCGGTTCGGCAGATTCGCCCTGTAAAACGAAAACATCCATTTTTTCACCGCTAAAGGTAAATTCCCTGTCAAAGGGCGTATTTAACGCGCTGTTCTTTTTTATAATGATGCTGTTTACAATCGTAACATCATCCTTTGCAAAGGCCAGCATTCCAAGGCTGTGTGAGGTAATATCCTGAACGGAATCGCCTGTTATTACCAGCCTCTTTTTTTCGCTTCCGCCCGTGGCCGCGTTAGATGTTCCGGAAGCCCCGCCCAAAACGAGCCTGTTTTCAACGCAGAGTTTCGCCTGCATCGCCGCGCCGGCGGCGACTATCGTGTCCACGTCAATATTTTTCGTTACAGGTTCACGTCCGTATTCGCGCCGCACAAATTCCTTAACCTGCGGCATTCTTGTCGAGCCGCCGACCAATACAACCTCGTCGAGTTTTTTCCAGGAAAAACCGCCGCCGATTTCTGAAAAAGACCTGTCTATCAAAAGAGCGGTTTCGTTTAACAGGCTGGAAGTCGCAGAATCAAAGAATTCGCGCGTTACTTCATACTTGCCTGTATAACCCTGACTCTGGATGACGGCGGTAGTGACGCTTCCCGCGGTGAGCCGCTTTTTGATATCCTCGCACTGAACTTTAAGCTGATAAAAATCCTCGGGATTATCCTCAATATTAACGTTGTACTCGTCAAAAAATTTCTGTTTTAATTCGTCCGCTATTACCGCGTCCCAATTCTTTCCGCCCAACTGGTGATTGCCGTTGGTAGTCAAAACCTTTACGTGGGTACCGTTCACTTCGGCTATTGTAACGTCAAATGTGCCGCCGCCCAAATCGTAGACCATGACGTTCTTTTTCCCTTCGCCTGTTAGTCCGTAAGCGATAATGGCGGCGGTCGGTTCGTTAATGACTTTAAGAACTTTTAATCCGGCCGCCTTGCCGGCGTTCAGTGTGGCAAGACGCTGCGCTTCGTTAAAATACGCGGGACAGGTTATTACCGCGGCGTCGATCTGGACATTATTGCGATTGGATACATCGCGTATCAACTCACGAAGATACAAGCCGGACAATTCCTGCGGCGAATATTCTCTGCCGTCAAGGTAGAGCGTATATCCTTTCTCGCCCATCATGCTTTTGTAGAAAGCGGCGGCGTTTAAATCCCCCGACGCCTGAAGCGATTTTGCCTCTTCGCCAATTGTTACTTTTCCGTTTTCTATATGCGTAACGGACGGCGTGCAGTTATCGCCATCGGAGTTTTTCAGTACTTTAACATCCCCCAACGCGTCGTCAAAAACGGCTACCGCGGAATAAGTCGTTCCAAGGTCGATACCTACGTTAATACCCATTGATTATCTCCAATCATCAAGCCAATTTAGCCCTTTTAATCGCGTCCATACCGACATTTGCCGCTTCACCGCCGATGCGGACGGGAATAACGGTAACAGATTTATTGTTGGTAAGATCTATGGCGGTAATGGTTAAAACTCCATTGCCATCCAAATCGAAAATAATATTGATAGGAGCGCCCTTGGGCAGTCCGGGCGTTAGTTCAACAAGGCACGACTCGTACATCTGGGCGCTTTCCTCAATAGTCGCGTCCTCTTCAATGCTGTTGTTTTCATAGACACGCAGGTTAAGATTGCTTTGGTTTGCGGCGGAAGTCCCGAACTCACGCTCCTGGTGAGCCGGTTTTTCCGTATCTTTCATAATAATATTCGCGACCATCTCTTTATCGTTAACATCCAGAGCCACTACGCCATAACTCTTTGTGCATTTTTCTATGAAAGTTGTGGTTGAGCCGTCGGCGTTTTGAATTTCGATCGCCGCGGCTTCACCGCCTAAACTTGCGCGCGCACCGCCGGAAGAAGCGCCTGTGCCGCCGGCGGAAGCGTCAACATTCGCGCCGTTCGCCACGAGAGCCGCCCCCATCGCGACCGCCTTATTGGGTTCATAAGAACTGATAGGCTTGCCGTAAACCTGCTCAAGTTTTACCTGAACCTGGGGCATAAATGTGGAGCCGCCCACAAGAATGATTTCGTCGATGTCGTTCGCCATTGTTAATCCCTTTTTGCTCAGCATTTCATCGACCAATAAAATCGTTCTTTCAAGTTCGGCGGTAGTGGCGTTGTCAAAAGCCTCGCGCGTAATTTCTATCTTTTCTTTCTCGCCGTTGAACGAAACAATCAGCGGCGTAGTAGTCCGGCTTGTAAGCTGTTTTTTCGCCTTTTCTATGTTTTCTGAAAACCACGCCTTCGATTCAATGTCGTTCTCCATATCCGCAATACTGGCGCCTGTTTTCTGCGCAAATTCGTTACGCACATATTCGGCAAGCCTTGCGTCCCAATCCTTTCCGCCCAACTGATGGTCGCCGCCGGTCGTTATCGTCTCCATTTGTTTGGAGCTGCCCTTAAAGTCAATTTTAATGATGGTACAGTCAAACGTGCCGCCGCCGAGGTCGTAAACCAGAATTGTCTTTTGCATATCCTCATTACGCGAGTAGCCGTAAGCAAGAGCCGCCGCTGTAGGTTCGTCCAGTATTTTAAGGACATTTAAGCCCGCGGTTTCACCGGCGGCTTTTGTC
>JGI24698J34947_10001142_pt1 | contig 13785 bp, 10 predicted proteins | sample TergutMp193P3_FD_34947 | JGI IMG/M metagenome (IMG submission 34947)
GGCGCGTTGTTGTAGCGGTAGCGCGTCAGCCTCAACATTCGCGCGTCGCGGTAAAAACAATAACCGCCCGACGTATTGGAAAAAAGCCCGAAAAAATCATCGCTGCCCAAATAATTTATCCAAGGGTAAGGTGTATCGGGGCGCGTAATCACATACTCTCGCGCGTTGTCATCGAAATAACCGTACTGCACGGCGTCCTCCATTATTGAAGAATATCCTATAGTAAAGCAGAATTCAATCGAAACTTTAAAACCGCTTTTGTTGTATCATTTTGACACAAAATTTAACCGATTCTTTTCGTTCTGTGTCATTTTTACTCAAACATCAATTTTTTCACCCCCAAAAACCGAGAAAATAGCGCGATTTATCACGTTTTTTACACTTGGCACAGTTTTTGCTGATAAATCTATGTCGACGAGGACAAGCGGAACACCTGCCGAAAAGGGGGATGGTTCGTTGAACCGTAAATTCCGCAGACCTTAAAAAGGTCAAAATCCCGCCGGACACGGAGAAAAATTATGAAAACATTAACAGCTTATCGCCCCAACACAATTCAAAACGCCCTGAGCGATTTTGATCGCTACTTTGAGTCTTTCTTTGGAGACTCAGTTCTGGCTCCTGCGGCAAGAATGCTCAACCATCTTCCTGCGGTAGACGTACGGGAAACCGAGAACGCTTATGTTCTCGATATGGACCTTCCCGGTTTTGATGAGAAGAACATCGAAGTTCATGTGGACGGTTCGAGCCTTACAATCGCTTCCAAACAAGAAGAAGCGCGTGATGTGAAAAAGGACGAGGAAAATCAGGGAACTTACGTTCTTCGCGAGCGCCGGATCAATTCTTTCAGCCGCTCTTTCAAACTGCCGGAGAACGCCGACCCCGAATCGGTAAGCGCGTCATTCAAGAACGGTATTCTCAATCTTGAGATAAAGAAACGCGCAGAGGCGCAGAAGAGGACGATACAAATTAACGCGAATTAAGAAAAATTAAAATGTATGCCTGAAGATTTTATTTGGGCATACATTTTTTTTGCTTTTTTTATTCCAACAACTCCAATATATAATTTGTTTGTTCATCATTCAATTTTGTTACACGAACTTTATCAAAATCATACATAAGTATATAATATATAACATTATCAATAGCTAAAAAATGTTTGAACAATCTTCGGGCTGTTCCATCAGAACTTTTACCAAATACATTTATATGGTCACATTTTTTTTCTGGGATATTAAAATATTCACTGGTATAATTATATTCTATTTTTTCCAAAACAGCAATATCAGCTTCCGATATATGGCGGGATACTATTTCATCATTATCATTCCTAGAAAGTGAATAATTCTTTGTCCTTGAAATAAAATAATCGTAATTATCCCTATTTTCATAATATTCTTTTTTTTCCTGCAAGAAATCTACATCACAATATAAGTCGGACACGCCTGGTGTATTACTAGTAGACAATAATGAGAAATCATTGCAATTTTTTATGGTATAAATTAATTTCTCACCCTCAAAGTTCAAAATTTTTCTAAAAAAATAACCGGTGTTTCCGTAATTTGCTACTGCTTCATCAGCATCAAGATAAAGACCATATACATCTATTCTTTCAAGGTTTTTATAAACTCTATCATTGTAAATAAAATATTTTTTCGGCCATTCTTTTTCTTGGTGTTCTGTTTCCATATAAACACGAGTACCTGTATCAATGATTTCTTCTCCAAACAATATATGGTGAAATAAAGGCAATGTACAAGAAATGCCTAAAACTATTCCTGCTATCGCAAGTATGAACAGCAGTTTATATCTTTCCATCATTTTTCGCTTTCTGTTTATAACGCTTATTATCTTAGCAATTATCAGAAGAACAATACCTGTTGTGAATATTGGTATTCCTACCAAGAATAATATGACAGGAAGATAAGTTAATATAAAAAACCCAAGACCTAACGCTAAAATCACCACAGTAATTGCCTCCTGAAACTAGAGCAAATAGCAATACAACTACAACCCCAAATCCTTCCCTATCAAAATAACTTTTATTCTGCCGGCTTTGGAAAAGCGAGTTGTAACAATGAAGGAACAAATTGTATCGGGGCTTTGGCAGTCCGCGCAGGTTCCGGTTTCGTTGCACGGTGTTTTAAGGTTTGGGAAACGCTGAGTGTTAAGAGGTGCGGCGATTGTTCTTGCGCGTACAACCGCGTCCTCGTAAGTTTTGGCGACTTTGTTCATGCCTGTGACGACGATTACCTGTTTGGGACCGTAGATCATAGCGGCGACGCGGTTGCCGTTTCCGTCGATGTTTACAAGTTGGCCATCCTCGCTGACGGCGTTTGTGCTGGATAGAAAAGTGTCGCATAACAAAGCGTGGCGCATGATTTCCCCACGTTCCTGTGGAGACGAAGCTTTGTCCCTATCCAGCACGCTGTAGCCATTCTTAACGAGTCTTTCCTGAACGCCAAGATCGACTAATGTTTTTGAGCCTCCCCATGAGACGACATGCTCTTTTGGAATTAGGGAGAAAAGTTTTTCAACCTCCTCCGCTTCATCGTCAAAATAATAAGCGTCAAAAGAACGCGCCTTTAACGCCTTTACTACTTTCGGTCCAAGTTTTGAATACCTTTGTTCTGTCAATGTTCTCATAGCCTATCCCCCAAGATTGATTTTATTCAATAATACCATAATCAATTACAAGTATCAATGTATATACTAACCTACAAATATTACATAGCATCCTCGCATAAATATATGCCTTAAAATTTTTCTTGGGGACCTGTCAGCGGCCAAAACGTCGTGACGGGGCACGACGTTTTGCCCCTGACACCCCTCAAGTACTTTATTGGGCATATATTTCTGCGGAATGTGCAGGCAATTACAGATCAAATTTAATCCCTTGTAGCAGAGATACATTCGTAATAGGTGAACATCAGATAGACTTATACCATAGATAATATGTGTATCTTTGGGCGTGGCAGTTGTGGGACGGCAAAACTTTTCTGGAGTTCCCCGACGGAGGAGACCTGGTATCTTACGATACCTTAAAGAAAAATGTTTGCTTTGTATTACTCTTGGTTGTCTTTTTTAGGTACTAGAGGGCTCCGTAGGCGGATTCATCCAGTAGTTTTGCTGGCACACAGACTGCCACGCTCGAGGTAAAAATATTAATTGTGGAGCAAGTTTAACTATAATTCCCCGTATCCGGCGATTGTATCGCGGAAAAAATACGCGCTGTCTTTTGGCGTGCGCTTCATTGTCTTAAAATCGACATGAATAATGCCAAAGCGTCTTGTATAACCAAACGACCACTCAAAATTATCTAACAGCGACCAGACATAATATCCCTTTAAAGGAACTCCCTTTTTAATTACATTCGCGCAAGCCGCAAGATGTTGATACAGGTATTTGATTCTTTCTCTGTCATGGATTCTGCCGTCGGCTGTTACTGTGTCATCATAGGCGCAGCCGTTCTCAGTAATATAAATTGGAATTTCAGCTTTGCCGAACGCGCCTTTTGAAATTTCGGCTATCCATTCAAGCTGTCTCTCAAAACCGCCGGGAGTAATAGACCAGCCCATAGCCGTAGTTTCCTGCCAGAAAGGTTTTATCGAAAATTTAAACGGGGCGTTTTCATCGGCGGCTATAGGAAACTCATGATAATAATTTACGCCGATAAAATCGATGGGCTGGGCGATGATTTCAATATCGCCGTCTTTTATCGGAATAGTGTAATTGGTTTCCTGTGCTAAAAGTTTCGGGTAACCCTTGCCAAGACAAGGAAACATAAAAATTTCCGTATTTACCGCCCTCGCAATTTCGGCGGCTTTTTTATCGGCGTCGCTGTTTGTCGCAGGACGCGGCGTAGAGGGATTCCATGTTATTCCAATCGGCGCTTTAAGTCCTGTCTTGCGGTATTCCCTTACAGCGATGCCGTGCGCCATATTCACATGATGAGCCGCAGCAAGCGCTTTTTGCAGATCACGATGTCCCGGCGCGTGTACGCCGTCAAGATGACCAAGATAGGCAACACAGAGCGGCTCATTAATAGTGATCCACATATCGATCAGATCGCCTAACTCTTTAAAACAAACTTTCACATATTCTTCAAACGCGCCGAGAATCGACCTGTCCGGCCAACCGCCTGAGTCTTCCAAAGCTTGCGGTAAATCCCAATGGTAAAGAGTGGCGCAGGCTGTAATGCCTTTGCTGTGCAGTTCCTCGCAGAGTTTGCGGTAATAGGCAATTCCTTCGGGGTTCACCTTGCCTTTTCCCTCAGGAATGATTCGCGGCCAAGCAATGGAAAAACGGTAACTGTTAAAACCTAGTTCCGACATCAGCGCAACATCTTCTTTATAACGATGGTACTGGTCGCAGGCGACATTCCCGTTTTCTCCGGCATAAACGGCTCCGGGTTTGCGCGAAAAAGTATCCCAAATACATTCGCCCCTGCCGCCTTCGTGCGCCGCCCCTTCAACCTGATAACTGGCGGTTGCCGTTCCCCATACAAAATCATTCGGGAAAACAAGTTTTTCCATAAACGCCCCCTGTCCTAAAACCAATGATCCCCTAAAACCTGCAAAAATTCAACTAGCGGCGAAAAAATGAGGAAAAAAGCGTAAAATCAATAAAAAAATTACAACTTGACAAGGCGCTGTGTTCTTATGTACCATATTAGGATTAGGATAATGTGAATGAAAGTAGAAACAGCGGCAATTAAGCCTACTTCGGCCAGTTATTTCAAGCGTTCATGGATACTTTACTTAATGTTACTGCTCCCAATGGCGTTTTTCATAATCTTCCGCTATGTCCCCATGACAAACATTGTAATCGCTTTTAAAGATTACAGTATTTTCAGGGGCGTCTGGTCGAGAGAGTCGGCTTGGGTCGGTCTCCAATGGTTTGAAAGGGCTTTTCACTCAGCCGGTTTCTGGAACGCCATGAGGAACACCCTATTGCTGAACTTTTTGGATTTGGTGATAGGTTTTCCGGCTCCTATAATTCTGGCACTTATATTGAACGAACTTGTTTTCACTAAATACAAAAAAGTTACTCAAACTATTATTTACCTTCCCCACTTTTTATCGTGGATTATCGTTTCAAGCATCGCTTCAAGACTGCTCGCGCCAAGCACCGGCGTTATCAATGTGTTTTTAGTAGAAAACTTCCATATTAAGCCTATTAACTTCCTGATGGACAAAGGCAAATGGATAGGGACATACATACTTTTTGGAGTATGGAAAGAGATGGGCTGGGGGACCATTATTTATCTGGCGGCAATTACAGGAATCAATCCTGAACTTTACGAAGCTGCGGAAGTTGACGGCGCAGGACGCTGGCGGAAACTATGGAATGTTACTCTGCCGGGAATAAGATCAACCATCGTGGTTTTATTGATAATGAATATAGGTCGAATACTGGGAAGCGAATTTGATCGTCCCTACACTATGGCAAACAGCGTGGTAAGGGATGTAGCGGATGTAATTGCAACCCTTGTTTACCGTCTTGGTATCCAGTCTTTCCAATTTTCTTTAACTGCCGCAATCGGAGTTTTCCAATCGGTAATATGCGTAATATTCCTTGTCGGGGCAAATATGATGGCGCAAAAATTCGGCGAGCGCGGTATTTGGTAGGAGCTATAGGTAATGAAGATAAAGTCAAGAAGATCGAAAATAGGAGATTGGTTAGTCGCGCTGTCTTGTTTCTTTGTAATATTACTGTGCGTTCTGCCAATGCTCAATCTTCTTGCCCAATCTTTAAGCAGTTCGCAGGCTGTTATCAACGGCAGAGTTTCTTTCCTGCCTGTTATTCATCATACCAAACAAATTGACGAATCGGAGATTGAACAAAATACAGAAAACATAGAAAACGCTGAACCTTATGTTTATGAGTACACTACTACTGAGCCATACGTTTATGAGTACTCTGATGATTATTATGAGTATGATTATGATGATGAATCACGTTATCAATACGATAATCTGTACGAAGGATACGATAATGATTTCACCTATCAATACTATGATGATAACACTGAAAAAATTAAAAATATATACAAATACGGGATAACGATGGAATCCTACAGATATGTATTTTTAGACCCTGCTTTTACACGTTCAATGTGGTGGACGGCGATCCTTACTGTTATCTGTACTATTGTCTCCCTCTCCATGACTATACTTTGCGCCTATCCTCTTACATATTCGTGGCTTAGGGGCAAGACGCTTATCAACACATTGATAATTTTCACTATGTACTTCAGCGCAGGAACAATACCAAACTATATTTTGATGAAGACTCTCGGACTGCTCAACAATCCTCTCGTTCTTATTATTCCGAATTGTCTTTCGGTGTTTAACGTGATAATTTTGCGCAGTTTCTTTTTTGGAATCCCCGACAGTCTGCGCGAGTCTGCGGAAATAGACGGAGCGAATCCTTTTACTGTTCTGATTAGGATTTACCTTCCTCTTTCGGCTCCTGTTCTTGCAACGCTTGCGCTGTTTTACGCCGTTGGACGCTGGAACGGATTTTCCGACGCTCTGTTATACATGACAACCGCGCCGCAATGGGTTCCGATACAGCTTAAACTTTGGCAGCTTATTCAAAACATGACGTCCATTGATGTAAGCACAGTGGAAATGGTTTCGGGTAACGTGCCGAGAGCGTCTGACGCAATTAAGGCTGCGGCGATAATGTTTGCCACAGTGCCAATTTTAGTAGTATACCCTTGGCTCCAGCGTTACTTTATCGCCGGCGTTACCATCGGAGCGGTAAAGGGTTGATTTTGTAGAAAACACATTAAAGACTTTTGTTTTTAATGTTTTCTAAATATTTTTATGGAGGAAAGTATGAAAAAACTTGTGTTGGCTTTGGTCATTTTAATAATGACTTCAGCGCTGGTGTTTGCCGGAGGCGGCAATGACACCAGAACAGGGGTAGCTGAGAACCTTACCCCGACCGGAAAACTTACAGTGGAAGTTTTTGATCGTGGTACGGACGGCGGTAAGACTCTGGCGCATGATAATGAGTGGACCAGATGGATTAAGGAAAAAGTGAAAACAGATTTAAACATTGACCTTACATTCGTCCCTGTTGGCCGCTGGTCGGAAAATACCGACATTGTAAACCTGATGGCCGCCGGACCCGGAAGCGCTCCCGATCTGTGCTACACCTACGGCGGAGGCATGGTTGAAGCGTTCCGCGATCAGGGCGGTGTTATGGATTTGGCTCCGTATATTGATTCCTATCTGCCCGACTTGAAAAAACTTCTCGGTACTGATCCGGCATATCCCGGAAAAGATTTTATCCGCAGAAATGCCGATCCTAAGACAGGAAGAATTTACTCAATTCCAAGTTACCGCGTTGCTATTGCGCAAAGAAATGTTTTTATTCGCAAAGACTGGCTTGATAAATTGGGGCTTCCCGTTCCTAAAGACCTCAATGAATTCTATCAAGCGCTGAAAGCATTTAAAGAAAGAGACCCGGGCGGCGTTGGCGCAAACAGAGTAGTTCCGTTTGGACAGAACAACGATGTACGCTGGGGACTTGCAAACCTTATACACCATTTTATTGATCCTAGATTAAGCGACAGAGATCGCTGGAGATACACAATCGCGGATCGCAATATCTATATGCCGGGATACAAACGCGGCGTACAGGAGATGAACAAGTGGTACAATGAGGGGCTTATCTTCCGCGATTTTCCGCTAATGGTTACAGCCGATGATTTTTACAATCAGATCAAGAGCGGCGTTGTCGGCGCTTTCTGTCAAAACTGGGATATGCCTTATAGGACTGACTATAGGTTACTTGAAGACCTTCGCAGAAATGTTCCAGGCGCGGATTATGTCCCCATAGATGTCGTTCAAAACAAAGACATGATGGACAAAGTCGGACTTCAGATTTTTATTCCTTCATTCTCACAGAACAAAGATGCGGCTCTCAAATACCTTAACTGGCTTGCAAAACCGGAAAACTATCAGTTCCTTCAGATTGGACGTGAAGGCGTAAACCATCAAATGGTAAACGGCGTTCCCAGAACTTTAAGCGTGCCGGCAGGAAATCCTTGGATTCAAAATTCTCCCAATAACATTGACTACACAATGCCTATAAACGGCGTAGAAATGGGAAGCCCGTCGCTCAATGCGAGGGTCTTGGGTTTAAGCTACGGCAATACTCCGCCTGAAGTTATCGCAAATGCCTTTGTGGTTTCCACCACCAATGCGCGCGCTGCGGCAGTTTATCAGGCTACTACAACTGTAAATCAATATAACCAGGACTTACAGGAAAAAGCCGATGACCTTCTCGCTCAGGCGATTACCTGCAGACCGGCAGACTTTAACAGAGTCTGGGATGCCGGAATAAGAGACTGGCTGCGTTCGGGAGGACAGGAAGTATTTAACGAAAGAAGTTCTCTTTATAAGTAGCTTGCGTTGCAAAAAAAAGCCTGACCGTTTTGGTCAGGCTTTTTTTATAAGAGATAAGTTTTCTTAGTCGTGGAATGTGATTTCTGTAACTTCGATAAACTTAACGCCTGCGTGGTTATTCTGGAAAAGAATAGCCTTGGGCGGCTTTGTAAGCCTCATTCTAATTCCCTTCTCGGTGGAAATTATACCGGAGAAACCGCCTACGTTAAATTCTTTAACGGGTGTATTAGCACCGGGTCCCATTGCAGGTCCTCTTAAGTCGCCGGGATTAAAATCATATATCAAAGACACAATAGCATTTGAATCGCCCTGTTCGATTTCATCGCCTACGCTCTTACCATCAGCGGCAACGCCGTAATATTTCGCCCTTACGGTCAGCCTTGCATACGAGGTAATATTTGCCGGTAATTCCGGGAACAACAGAAATACATCATCCCATGCTTTTGTCAGAGGCTCTATATTCCTTGTGCTTTCCCCAATGGGTGCTCCTACGACATCTCCTGCTCCAACCGGACAGAATTGCATTTTGCTCAGGTCTACAGAATAGGGGGCTCCGCCGCCGCCGCTTTTCGCCGCGCCGCCTGTGGTCTGACAACCGACAATTGTCAGGGCGACGAGAATTGCCAAAATAACGCTAATTTTCTTCATAAAGATTCTCCTTCGTTATGATTTTTTTAACGGAAGTAATATTCCGTTTAAAGTATTTTATCATGCTATCCGTAAAAGTCAAGCAAAATATTAACAAAAAAAATCGCCTGTTTTCCGTCAAAAAACCTGTTCCAGCACATAAAAAACGCTTTTATCAGTGCCAAATATCACCCTTTTTCCGGCAATTACCGGTGCAGACAAAATTGAGCCCTCGGTTTCCATCTGCCAGAGGATTCTGCCGTCCCTCGCCGAAACACAAACCAGTTGGGGAGGGATATAGCTGTTTCCAATAAGACCGAAATAGACCCTGCCGGCGGCAAGAGTGGGGGCGGAGCTTATGGGGGTGTCAAACACCCGTTCCCATCGAAGATCGCCTGAGTTTGCGTTAAAAGCGCGAGCGGCGCAGTCACCGCCCGTAAAGATGACTAAATCCTTCCATACAGTCGGGGCCATAAAGTCCAAAATCTCGACATTTCTTATAAAAAAATCCCATTGTTCATCAATGCCAAGAGCGTTCATTTTCCCCTCTCTGTATTGACGCCAAACCAACTCCCCTGTATGGCGGTTGTAGGCATGATAACCAAGATATATTCCGCCGTATATATCCACCGTTCCAAAGAACAGGAGATTTCCGCGAGTCGCGGAAAATGAATACCATGTAGCGTCAATCTCATTAAGGGGCAAAAACCACAGGAATTCTTTTTTATTGATATCGTAGGGACCGACTAACTCAACTCTTGGACCAGTCCCGAAGTACATTACATCATCAGCCATAAGGAAGGTATAATGATACCAGCCGGGATTATCGAGGCGGAATTGTTCCTCGCCGTCAGGGGAGAGAAAATAGACAGCGTCCGCGTCCCCGACAAAGATAATATGATCTCCGTAACGCTGTACCTGAGAATTGATTTGGCTCCTTGTTTGAAAGTTCCACACTTCCTGACCTGTTTCTCTGGACAGCGCGTAAACTTTTCCGTCCTTACTGCCAAAGTACACCTGATCCTTGTCGGCGTAAGGAATCGAATTGATTTCCGCTCCGCTCTTGAAAACCCAGCGCATATAACCGCTCTCCACATCCAGCGCGTAAAAGTTGCCGTCATCAGAACCGAAATAAATTGTATCCCCGATAACCACCGGCGGATTGAGAGAACTTATTTTTTCATCGCTGTCCTGTAGTTTGATTTTCCAGCGCAGTCCAAGCGGCGGCACTATGTTTGAAGAACTGACACCGCGTCCGCCTTCGCCGCGAAACTGCACCCAATCTGCGCCCCGTGAACAAGCGCAAAAAATGAAAAAAAATAAACATGAGAACAATATCAGAAATGTATGCTTAAAGAGTTTTTTCATAAGTACGCCAGTCCTCTCAAACTTATTAGGCGGATAAACCACCGATGGATTCCACGACGGCGCGTTGTTTTTAAAATACTGTTGTATTCATTCATTAGTTGGAGGAAACATTCATCGCTTTCGGCTTGGCTTGCGAATTCGCGCCAGCGCAGACGCGAGTAAATGTCGGCGAAAGTTTTAAAGTGCGGATTTTCTGCCGTGCCGGGAAATAAATCGGCGTATTCGTGGGCAGTTTTTGAAACAGGTTTGATGGGCTGTCCGTCCGCCGCAAGACGCGCAAGGAGATACAGGTAAAGAGAACGCGCTCCTGCCCTGCCGCCGCGCTTTATACCCAAATACAGAACAAGCTCGCGTCCGTAGCGAAGAGCGTATGCGCAAATCAGCGCGAAAATTAACAAGGCGACAGCCGAGCGAAAAACCGCCTGCCATGGGAATTTGCGTACCTGCGAAAATGTGCGGTCCTCATCAATAAGAGGGATAACTACATCCCAATTGTTAAAGTCGCCCATACCGACAGGCGGCAGAGAAAAAGCGGTCGCTTCAAAATCAAGCCAGCCGTAATTGGGAATGTAGAACTGAGTCCATGAATGCGAGTGGATATTTGTTACCATCAACAGATTATCAAAAGGGAATTCCTGCAAAGCCGGAATTCTAGCGCGTAACATGGCAAGACCGCGCAAATGCGCCTGAGTTTGCAAACTGTCCGCCGCAAGATAACCTGTTACAACACGCGAAGGAATGCCGGCAAGACGGCCAAGAAGAGCGAGAGAATTTGAAAATTCAACACAGTCGCCTTCCTCCGAATTAAAAAGAAAATATTTTAACGCTGCAATAGAACAGTCATCGTTACTGCTCAAGTTGTACTGGTATTCTGAAAAATTCACAAGAAGCGCGATTATTGTTTCAAGATACTCATTTTTGCCCGGTTCAGATTCCAGTTCCCGTGTAAAAATTTCCCTCAGATAACGGTCGCCATTAATAATAGCCTCTCGGTTTTCCTGCCACTTTTTAAGCGCGCCGTCTAAATAAGTTGAAAAGATTTCCCTGTCGTCATCTTCCAGAGAAATTTTCAGGTAAGGGGCAAGCGCGTTTGTTTCATAATTAGTAAGAGGTCGCGAGGGCATATTTACAAGGCTGAGCGGATCGCCAAGATGGGTATTTGACACAACTTTATGAATGTAACGGAGAGGACCTGAGTTTTCATTTAATATTGTAGGATCGATTGAAATAGGACGCCATGGTAAATACTTTTGCTGTAAAGTTGAAAGTGAAAAAACTTCCTGCTGTTCCCTGTCAAGATCAAAATCCGTCTCATTGTTAAACCATGTAACAAAAAATCTTTGATTAACAACACTGTTTAACTGCTCCTGCGGACTTGGTAAAAATCCTTCTATCGGATCAAGCTGTCCGCAAAAGGAACTGCCCATGTACACAGGCTCTCTTTCCGATGCGACTACCATCACCATGTATTGACGTTCATCCTCAGAATTTCTTCCTCTGCTGCCCGGCCAGTCATATTCGCGAATGCCGCGCAATCCCGGTCCGTCACTTTCACCGCGAGGGATTGTTCGCCGTCCTCCGCGACGCGGAATCCCTTTATCTGAATCTGATCTGATTCTTTCCGGTATCCGCTCAGGATTGAGATTTTCAATTACTTTGTTACGCACAAAATCAGGCGGCAGAGCGACAAGCAAAACAACTAACACAGCAAGAGCGGAAAACGAAAAGACAATTCCCTCCTTCCATGCTTTGACGGAACTTTGCGGAAAAAGACAAAGGTACACGACAACGTTGTGAAAAAGAAAAACTACTCCCGTCCAAACAAGAATGAACTGTGTAAGCGTTATTGTCTGCCCTGCAATATCTTCGCCGGAACGGGACAGCGCAAGCAGGCGGAGGCATATCCACGCTAAAAAGAAAGGTTCCAGCGCCGCAATTTTCGCCCATCGAGGATAATGAAAAAGTAAAAAGGTAAGAATGAAACTAACAAGCCCTGTGAAAAAAGGTTTAAACGCGCCTGGTCCAAATCCTCCGGCAATAACTGAAAGCACGATTAATGAAACTGCGGCATAAATAAATTTGTTACGCAACTTACCTGCGCGCGCCGGAAGAAAAGCGAGCAAAGCCTCAAGAGGAATAATTACAAACCATTGCAACACGCCGATACGATCAAAGGAAACTGAAATGCCCGGGTGGAGCAGTATCAAAACTATTACGCTGTAGTAGAAAAAGAGGCGCAGAGCAAACAAAACTTTCAAGCGGTTATTCATAATTTTGTCTCCGCGTAACTCATTTCTATTCTGTTAGCGTGAGCGCCGAGCGGTTTTACGCGCCTGCGAAAAAGCCGATTCGGATAAAGAAGAGGGATGCACCCCTTCGCCAAAAAGTCTCTGACAAAAAGGATTTCAGGTTTTGTTTCTGTTTTAAGTTCTTTGTCAGACGGCTGAACAAGGAAGAGCGAAACAGGTCGAGGATTACACGCAAGGATAAAACCGTTCAACCCAGAGTCACAGGCGGTCGAAAAAACAAAGAGTTCGCTCTTTCCCTGCGGCATTGCCGATTCATTTTGCGGAGGTGAAAATGAAAAACCGGCAAGCTCTTCAAGAAAATCCTCCAAATCTTCGCTGTCCTCAATATTCCAGTTTCCGGTCGCAGAGCGGACATTGAATATATATGAAGAGTTTTGCTCTTTGAGGTTTCGCAGAAAGTAGGAAAGCCGCGCCTTCGCCCGATCCAAAAGCCACAGCGCCTCAAGAGAATTTTTTGCAGAGCCGTAATTGCGGAAGTAGACTTCAATTCTGCTGACCTTCTCCTGATTATCCGGCGATATGCGCGTAATGAGAGTATCTTCCAATTTACCCGAACTTTTCCAGTTGATGTCGCGGAAACGGTCGCCGGGAGTGTATTCCCTCATATAGTAGCGTTCCTCGTTAGTTGAATGTTTGTTCCGCTGATCTTCCGCGCCTGATTGCGCGTTAATGTGCAACTTTTTCCCGAAACACGGAGCGCTTCTCACTTTTACAGTCCTTTGCTGAGGCAGTCCGCAATGAAAAGCAAAGAAACCAAAAATGTCCCTAAGAGTGCAAAATCCTGTTCCCAGAAAAACTCCCGACACAGGAAAATCAAGTTCCAGCCGAGATGAAGTTTCTCCGCGCGGAGCGGAAGTTTCCGCTGACACAGGAAAACCGCAAATGTCTCCAACAGGAAAAAAACGCCCCCTCACCGTAAAGTGAAGCCTGAAAAACATAGGGATACGCGCTTCAAGACCCGACACATAAGTATCCTCGCCTGCGTTAGCTGTCATTGGGAACGGCGGTTTCCAGCCGGCTTCCAGCGATTTAAGTTTGCGCGATTTCCATGTGCCGATAAT
>JGI24698J34947_10001143_pt1 | contig 13784 bp, 5 predicted proteins | sample TergutMp193P3_FD_34947 | JGI IMG/M metagenome (IMG submission 34947)
CCCTTGGCGGCATTTACACGCCGACAATAAATATTTTCAAATTTGAACTTGATGTTTTTTCAAAATCCATCGTTATTCCAAAATGGATTGCGGAACTTAAAGACCTTGAATGTATGTCTCTTGGATACTGGGTAAGAAAAATTCCTGAAAGTATCGGCAGTCTGCAAAAAATCAAAATAATGAAACTGTCAGATTGTAAACTATCCACGCTGCCCAAATCCATCGCAAAACTTTCATCGCTTAAAGAGCTTTGCGTTGACTGTAACGGCAGTTTAAAAAAACTCCCCGAATCCTTTGGTAACATGGCTTCCCTTGAAAAGCTGGAGTTGAGGGGCGATGCGTCACATTTCACCGGAATTAAGAAATTGCCCGAATCTTTCGGTAACTTGAAATCATTAAAAGAGCTTTCTCTGTTTTCCCTTTATAACCTTGCGACCTTGCCCGATTCTTTCGGGAATCTTTCCTCGCTTGAACGGCTCAGTATTGGCTGCCTTGAGTATCTGCCCGAAACCTTCGGCAATCTTTCTTCGTTATACGATCTCTCCATTGGCAGCAGTGTAATCCGTCATCTGCCTGAGTCTTTTGGCAATCTGCCGGCGCTGGAAAGATTTGAACTTGTCAATACGGATATTGAAACCCTCCCTGAATCTTTCGGCAATTTACGCAGCCTTAAAACATTTCATACTTTCCGTGGAAACCTTGCGCGTCTGCCGGAATCATTCGGCAATCTTGCCTCTCTTGAAGAACTGGATTTCGGTCGCAGCAAAACCGTTTATTTTCCCGAATCGTTCGGCAATTTAAAATCGTTAAAGTCATTTCATTATGAAAAAGGAGACGAGAGTATAGAAGAAGATTCCAAAAAAACAAAAAAACCCGCTGTTGATGAGGAACGGGACGATACTATTCATCTCCCGCAATCTTTCGGAGGCCTTTCATCACTTGAAGAACTGGACATTAGCGGACGCCTCGCCGCCTTGCCGGATTCATTCGGGAATCTAAAATCTTTGAAAGAACTGAGACTGCGTTTATGGGTTTCAATGGATTACCAAACTAAAAAAGGAGGAATGTGGAGTTTTCCCGCTCTTGTAACAAACGATTTTAATGCTCTGCCCGAATCGTTCGGCAATCTAAGTTCCCTTGAATATTTTTCCCTTGACGGCGGCGGCATTAAAACACTGCCGGACAATTTTGGGAATCTAGGCGCGTTAAAAAACCTGTCAATAGAAAATTCAAAACTTGAATCGCTTCCTGACTCCTTCGGGAATCTCCGCGATCTTGAGGAACTGGAAATTAGCAATGTTTCTTTCAGAGATGACGACAGAGAACCGGTATCCCCGCTTGCTCTGCCCCGATCAATAGGGCGGCTTTCAAAATTGAAAAAGTTGACAATTAAAGTTTCCCTCAAACCAATTCCCGACTGGCTTGGCGGTTTAAAATCTCTTGAAGAGCTTAACATTGCTTCGGATACGATTACGTCACTGCCGAATTCAATTTGCGATCTTACTTCGCTTGCTGAATTTAATGTTAGTTGCAAAAAACTGACCTCCCTGCCTGAAAACATCGGCAGCCTTAAAAACCTGACGGGACTTTATATAGAAGGGGAAAATATTAAAACCCTGCCCGATTCAATCGGCTCTCTTTCCAAACTTATTTTACTGCAAATTGAAAGTCCCTCCTTGTCCGTCCTGCCGGATCCAATAGGAAACCTTTCCTCCCTGACCAAGCTGTATCTATACAATACGCAAATTAAATCGTTACCCGAAACTATCGGCAATTTGTCAAGCTTAATAAAAATCCGCCTCCTCCGCTGCGGCTCCCTTGAATCCCTGCCTGACTCAATCGGAAATCTGCGCTCCCTCGAAACCCTGTACATACGCGGCGGAAAAATAACCGCGTTACCTGAAAGTTTCGGGAACGTCTCTTCGCTTCTTGGGCTTAGTTTACAGTACACGAAAGTTGCAAGCCTTCCCGATTCAATTGGGAATTTGCGTAACCTTGTTTCCCTGTGCGTCTACAGTTCACCTAACATTATGACGCTGTGGGACGGTTCTCCCGATTATTGCCCCGATTACAGCGAGGACGAAACCGAAGGAAAGAGAAGCCCCTTTGCCGCCCTGCCCGATACGGCATCCAAACTTGCCTCGCTTAAACATTTAAAATTGTGTAACACGGAAGTGACTGTCCTGCCCGATTATCTGGGCTGCCTTCCTGCGCTTGAAGAGATTGACCTTGCCGGCTGTAATATCAAGACATTGCCGCCTTCGATACAGCGGCTTGCGGATAACGGAGAACTGAAGCTTCTTTTGACAGAGAAGGATCAATTTGAGCTCTCTCATGCTTACCGGGAGAGAAGAAAGCCGAGGAGGAAGGCATGAACAGACAGCGGGGAATTTTAGGTTGATACGGTGACTGTCACCATAACCTCCTGCACTTCAAAATATAGCGCTTTAAAGCTGATTATTCAAGTATACATTAATTCTACCCATATTTAATGCAAAAACCCGGTAAAAAGTTAATCCTTATGCTTTTCAGCAAGGGCATTTTCCAAAACTTCAACAATTACCTGTCGAATCTCTTTTATGATGTCCTTGTGAAGCCGCTCCATTGCGTTTTCGGGTGAAGGCGGTACGGCAAATAGCTCATGGACTTCAATTTCGAGGGCTATTGCTATCTTTTCCGACACTTCGGGCGTGGGAAATTGGCGGGAAAGCTCTATCATAGCTATATATTGGGTAGAAATACCCGCTTTTTCTGCCAACCTTGCCTGTGATAAGCCTGATTTGTGGCGATATGCCCTCAAATTGCTTGCTAATATATCCCTCAGGCTTTCCATTTCTTTCTCGTTACAAATATTTAGAATGATACTAGTTGACATTATTACTTACAATCAATATATTGTTGATAATTATTGGTTATTCATTGATTATTTGATTTTTTGTACATAGACGCAAATTAAGGAGGATTGGGATGAACACAGGAAATACAGTTAAATTGTTCGGAGTTATCGCTATTTTGGCGGTAATCGGGTTTTCAATAACCGGTTGTGATGATGGTAAAAGTGGTAACAATGGAAACAATGGAGGCGAGAGTCCGATTGAAAATGATGCGTTCTTTACCTTCACCATTACCTTTGAGCAAATCACAGACGCCGCGCCGTCAATTACCGTGCCGGAAATTCATCTTTCAAGCGCAAACGGGCAAACCACCGCAACCCTTATCGTAGATAACCCGCAGCAGTACAGCAGTATTGAATGGTACATAAACGGTAGGTACCTGAAGGGCGAGGGCGGATCTTTTACCCTGAATTCGGCGGATATCGCCTATAACAATGTTGGCAAACATACCATAACGATTGAAGTTATTAAAGACGGCGTTTCGTATAACCGGAATATTACCTTTACGGTAGCGGAATAGGAGGGAAGCCAATGAACAAGTTAACAATCCAAAGAAATACAGTTTTTATATTGCTCATTACTCATTTATTATTATTCATCTTATTGAGCTGTGAGAATCCCTTTAATCCGCTTAACACGGAAAAGCCCAATGACGGAACAGGATATTTTTTGCTTTCCATTAACGGAGTAAGCGTGGGACGGACCATTTTACCGGTAACCGGACAAAATGTAGTTGGCATTGAAATGTACCGGCTGGAGTTCACGTCCAGTACAGGTAATACAAATCTTTCTTATCAAATAACCAATGATGAAATTTCCGATCCTGTCCCTATACCCTCCGGAACCTGGGACTTGCATGTAATCGCCTATGACTCCGACTGGGAACCTGTAGGAGAAGGAAACCTTGCCGGGATAGTAATAAAAAAAGGGGAAACCGTTACCCGAAACATTACGCTTACGGCATTTATTGGAAATGGCGAGGGAACGTTTAAATGGAAAATTGCATACCCGGAAGATGTTACCACGGCAAGCATGACCATTACGCCGCTTGATACGGGAAGGGGAACATACACACCGACTTTGTACTTTACGAATACGGGCAATGAAGATAACAAAGTTGATACCGAAGATTCCCTTACCCTTAATACCGGCTATTACCGCGTGGTTTTTAACCTTGGCAACAGCAATGGGCAAAACGCCATGCGAAGGGAAATACTGCATATCTATAAAGACAGGGAGAGCCTTTTCCAGTTCACTTTTGTTCAAGAGCATTTTAACGATAAAATTGTTGTTACCAGCAATGCCAACTCAGGGGCGGGGAGTCTGTGGCAGGCCATATACGACGCGCCTGACGGCAGTACGATTGTTATTGACAGTAATGTGGGTACTATTGCGCTGACCGGCAGTCTTTTAATAGATAAGGATCTTGTTATAGAAGGGAACGGCGTAACGATAACACGGGATTTATCGTGGACCGCCATAAACAATGAGTCTCGACTGCTGACAATAATAGGTTCTGATACAAGCGCGGCGGTAAGTATCAGCCGTGTTCACTTCAAGGACGGCAGAACTACCAATATAGGAGCTGCTATCAGATCCATTGGCAACCTAAGCCTTGAATCCTGCATATTCTCTGGTAACCAGAGCAGTAATAATGGCGGAGCTATTTTCCACTACGGAACTATGAGTGTTAAGGGCTGTACCTTCTACGGGAACAGTTCGGGATCCGCTGGCGGAGCGATTTATTACAACGGCAATACATTGACCCTTGAGGGGAACCTGTTCTACAGGAACACCGCCGCTTCTGGCCCTGTGGTGTATAGAGACAACGGAACCGTAACTTCCAGCGGGTACAATGTGGTTGATGTGGAACTGGGAACCGGTTCCGCGCAGAGCGGCTTTACCGTCGCGACAGGCGATAAACAAATCGGCGTCATGCCGGTTTCGCCGGTTAACTTAAAACTCCTTTCCAACAGTGCGGCGGCGGGTATCATTACCTCACTGCCCCTTGATTATCCGGCTGTTGATTTTTACGGCAATCCCATAACCGTCCCGGCCGCCGCCGGCGCGGTACAGACATCGGTAAGCGGATCGGGGTTTACCCTTGATCTTTCGGTAAATAACAGCGCCAGAGGCAGTATCGGCGTAACGCCCGCGCCTGACGCCGACGGCTTTGTTTCCGGTAATATTACTGTTACGGCGTCGCCTGATACAAATTATGAATTCGCGTATTGGCTGGTAGATGGAGAAAGGGCCGGTTCCGCTAATCCTTTTAGTTTTAATATAACGTCGCATACAAGAGTATACGCGGTATTTACACGGACATATACAGTTGATAATTTTACCGATGAAAGCGGCAGCGCGAATACGCCGGGAACTCTGCGCCATGCAATTACCAACGCGCAAAACGATGATATTATCCGCTTTAGCGGAGTAACAGCGGGAACCAGTGCTGTAAGGCTTAAAAGCGCCCTGCCTGATATAACAAGCAGTGTCATCATAGAGGGGAACGGCATTACCATAACGCGGGATTCATCGTGGACTTACAATCTTTCCCGACTGCTGTATATCGGCGGATCAGGCGCGGTGGTAAGTATCAGCCGTGTTCATTTCAAGGACGGCTTGGACACAGGCGGAGCGGCGGCGGCTATTGACAACCATGGGAATCTGAGCCTTGAGTCTTGCATATTCTCGGGCAACCAGAACATTAGTTCTAATGCTTCTTCTAGCAGCGGAGGTGCTGTTCACAACAACGGAACGATGAGCGTCAAGGGCTGTACCTTCTACAGGAACAGTTCGAGATATCGCAGCGGCGGAGCAATTTATAACACCACAGGCACGCTAACTCTTGAAGGGAACCTGTTCTACGAGAACACCGCTGCTTCTTACCCTGTGGTGTATAGCGGTGGAACCGTAACTTCCAATGGGTACAATGTGGTTGATGTAACATTGGGAACCGGAACTGCTGAGAGCGGCTTTACCGCAACGACAGGCGATAAGACTATCAGCCTCCCGCCGGTATCGCCTGTAAGTTTCAAACTCCTTACCTACAGCGGGGCGGCAGGGGTCATTACCTCATGGTTATCCGGCTATCCGACTGTGGATTTTTACGGTGCTTCCATACCGGCATCCTCAGCCGCCGCCGGCGCGGTACAGGCAATGGCAAGCGGATCAGGGTATATACTTGAACTGTCGGTAAATAACAGCGCCGGGGGCAGTGTCAGCGTGACGCCCGCGCCTAACGCCGACGGCCTTGTTTACGGTAATGTTACTATTACGGCGGCGTTAAATCAAAATTATGTACTTGCCTATTGGCTGGTAAATGGAGAAAAGGTCAATTCCCCTAATCCGCTGAGTTTTCCCATAGATGCATATACCAGCGTACAGGCGGTATTTACACGTACATTTACAGTTAATAATTTCACCGATGAAAGCGGTAGCGCGGATACACCGGGAACCCTGCGCCATGCAATTACCAACGCGGGGAACAACGATATTATCCGCTTTACCGGAGTAACAGCGGGAACCAGCGTTGTAAGGCTGACAAGCGCCCTGCCGTCGATAACAAGCATTGTCAGTATAGAGGGGAACGGCATTACAATAACGCGGGATTCATCGTGGACTTATAATCTTTCCCGACTGCTGGGCAGCGGTTCAGGCGCGGTGGTAACCGTCAGCCGTGTTCATTTCAAGGATGACAGATCGACAACTAGCGGAGTGGCTATCAGCTCCAGTGGGAATCTGAGTCTTGAATCCTGCATATTCTCAGGTAACCGGAGCAATGGTAATGGCGGAGCTATTTCCAACTCCGGGACGATGAGCGTTAAGGGCTGTACCTTCTACGGGAACAGTTCGATATACGGCGGAGCGATTAATAACCAAGGCACATTGACCCTTGAGGGAAACCTGTTCTACAGGAACACCGCAACTTCTTCTGGCCCTGTGGTGTATAGCTACAGTGGAACCGTAACTTCCAATGGCTACAATGTGGTTGATGTGGCATTGGGAACCGGAACTGCTCAAAGCGGCTTTACCGCTCACAGCACGGATAAAACCGTCAGCGTCATTCCTGTATCGCCCGTAAGCTTTAAACTCCTTTCCGGCAACGGGGCGGCGGGGGTCATTACCTCACTGCCATCCGGCTATCCAACTGCGGATTTTTACGGCAATCCCATAAATAACAATGCCGCCGCCGGCGCGGTACAATCAACGGCATATAATGGGTATTATCTTGAGGTATCGGTAAATAACAGCGACAGAGGCAGTGTCAGCATAACGTCCGCGCCTAATGCCGATGGCCTTGTTTCCGGTACTGTTACTATTACGGCAGTACCGCAATATCCATATGTTACGTATTGGCTTGTGAATGGAGAAATCAGAGGTCCCACTGATTCTTTGAGTTTTAACATAACGACACATACCACCGTACTGGCGGTATTTACACGTATATTTACAGTTAATATTTTCACCGATGAAAGCGGCAGCGTGGCTCAAGCGGGAACTCTGCGCCATGCAATTACCAACGCGCAGAACGATGATATTATCCGCTTTACCAATGTAACACCGGGAACCAGCGTTGTAAGGCTGACAAGCGCTCTGCCTTATATAACAAGCAGTATCAGCATAGAGGGGAGCGGCATAACCATAACGCAGGATTCATCGTGGACTGAGACAAGTATAAGTACCCAACTGTTGTGTATCAGCGGTTCAAGCACGGTAGTAAGTATCAGCCGTGTTCATTTCAAGGACGGCAGAGCGACCTATAACGGAGCGGCTATCAATAACCTCAATGGGAATCTAAGCCTTGAATCCTGCGTATTCTCGGGTAACCAGAGCAGTAATAGAGGCGGAGCTATTTACCACCAATTAGGAACGATGAGTGTTAAGGGCTGTACCTTCTATGGGAACTCGGGAGACCTTGGCGGAGCAATTAATTGCTACTTCAGTACATTAACTCTTGAGGGGAACCTGTTCTACAGGAACACCGCCACTTCTTCTGGCCCTGTGGTGTATAGAAACAACGGAACCGTAACTTCCAATGGGTACAATGTGGTTGATGTGGCGCTGGGAACCAGTTCTGGCCAGAGCGGCTTTATCTCCGCGACAGGCGATAAAACTATCAGCGACATTCCGGTATCGCCCGTAAGCTTCAGGCTCCTTTCCGGCAGCGAGGCGGCTGGGGTCCTTACCTCACTGCCATCCGGCTATCCCACCGTGGATTTTTACGGCGCTTCAATACCGGCATCCTCAGCAGCCGCCGGCGCGGTACAGTCATCGGCAAGCGGGACAGGGTTTACTCTTGAACTATCGGTAAATAACAGCGCCAGAGGCAGTGTCAGCATAACGCCCGCGCCTGACGCCGACGGCCTTGTTTCCGGTAATGTTACTATTACGGCATCGCCTAATACAAATTATGAATTCGCGTATTGGCTGGTAGATGGAGAAAATAAAGGTTCCGCTAATCCTTATAGTTTTGCGATAACAGATCATACCTTCGCACAGGCGGTATTTTCTCATGTCTTTGTAGTTAATAATTTTTCCGATGAAAGCGGCAGCGCGGATACACCGGGAACCTTGCGCCATGCCATTACCAACGCACAGAACAGCGATACTATCCGCTTTACCGGAGTAACACCGGGAACCAGTGCTGTAAGGCTGAAAATCTTCCTGCCGCAGATAACAAGCAGTGTCAGCATAGAGGGAAACGGAATTACCATAACGCGGGATTCATCGTGGACTACTTCTTTTACCGAACTGCTTAACATCGGTCCAAGCGCAGTGGTAAGTATCAGCCGTGTTCACTTCAAGGACGGCAGAGCGACAAGCAACGGAGCGGCTATCTACAATTCCGGTGGGAATCTGAGTCTTGTATCCTGCATATTCTCGGGTAACCAGAACAGTGGCAACTATACCGGTGGCGCTATTTCCAACTACTCCGGGACGATGAGTGTTAAGGGCTGTACCTTCTACGGGAACTCGGGAAACCCTGGCGGAGCAATTTATACCTCCTTAAGCACATTGATCCTTGAGGGGAACCTGTTCTACGGGAACAATGCCGCCTCTGGCCCTGTGGTGAATAGCTACGGCGGAACCGTAACTTCCAATGGGTACAATGTGGTTGATGTGGCGCTGGGAACCAATTCTGGTCAGAGCGGCTTTACCGCTCTCAGCACGGATAAAACTCTTGCAACCCTCCTTGGCAGCAATGACACCTCGCCGTTTACTGACGCCGCCGGTGGCAACTTCGCGCCGGTAACCGGCATTCAAAGCGTTATGCCCAATGCGGCAATAGAAGGCTTCCCTGTCAAAGACTTTTTCGGAAACGACCGAACATGGCCGGGCGCGCCGGGCGCGGTTAAATAATGGAGTCAGTCAAAAGGAGTTTAACTATGAAATTACGGAATCTATTCGCGGCAATTGCCCTTATTGCGGTAATCGGGTTTTCAATGACTGGGTGTGACGATGGCGACGGAAATGGCGGCAGCAAGGGCGATAAAGACCTGGGCGGAAACATAACTATCACCCCAAGTACCGGCGTTACGATTGGAACAAAACTCACCGCAAATTACACAGGAAAAGAAAATATTTCATACCAGTGGAAAAGAGGAGACACCAATGTCGGTACAAACTCAAATGAATACATTCCCGATCAAACGGGAAGTTACACCGTAACTGTAGGCGCGACAGGGTATAAAAGTAAAATCAGCGCGGCCGTAAATGTTTCAGGCGGCGCTAATGCCCCCACCGTTGCGAACGTAACCGTTAACCCTGCGACCGTCTCGGTTGCTAAGGGCAAAACACAGCAATTCATCGCGATAGTTACCGGAACCAACAATCCGGCACAAACCGTCAACTGGACAGTGACAGGCGGCGGAAATGGAACGAATATCAGCGCAAGCGGCTATTTAACCATAGCCGCCAATGAAACCGCCGCGACATTGACTGTTAAGGCTGTGTCAACAGTTGATACGAGCAAAAGCGGCACGGCGGCAGTTACGGTTACAGCGCCCATTCTCTTGACTGTGTCTGATGCTGCCTCCTGGGGAGATGCGGTGAATGGAATCAGAACCGGCGGCAATGATAAAGTTTACATCATCACCGTTACCGGTGACATTTCCATACCTGTCAGTACTGATAGTACCTTCGGTTCTGTTACAGGCGTAACGGTAAACATAGAGGGCAACGGTACCTTTTCCATGCCCTCAGGCAACGGCAGGCTGCTGCAAATAGGCGACAAACAGACCGTCGTTGTTAAAAACCTTACGCTGCAGGGGCGTGACGGTAATACTAACGAAGTGGTTAGGGTTAACACCGGGGGAACGTTCCGCATGGAAGGCAGCTCATCGGTAACAGGCAATACCTCTTCCGGTTCAGGCGGCGGGGTGTATGTAAGTCTCTACGGAACTTTCATAATGCAGGACAACGCATCGGTAAGGGGTAATACCGTCAACAGCAGTTCGAACGCCTACGGCGGCGGCGTGAATGTCAACAACGGAACTTTCATAATGCAGGGCAACGCCTCTGTATCGAATAATAGCGCCAACAGCAGTGGAACAAACGCTTACGCCTACGGCGGCGGCGTGTGTATTAATGGTGAAACCTTTATCATGCGGGACAACGCCTCAGTGTCTGATAATACTGTCAGTGTCAGTTTTAGCGCGAACTACGCCTATGGCGGCGGTGTGTGTATCAGAAATGGAAACTTCACCCTGGAAGGCGGCGCTATATCGGACAATGCCGCAACCGGCGGCAACTATGGAAACGCCCAGGGCGGCGGCGTATACGTCGATATTACGACAACAGGCAGTAACGGAACCTTCACCATGCGGAACGGCACAATATCAGGCAATACCGTCGAAGGCAAACAAATCGCGTGGGGCGGCGCAGTGTTCGGAGTTTTAATCATGGAAGACGGAGAAATAACGGGCAACACCGTCACTGCCATCAGTACCAGCAGCACCAGCGTAGTCGAAGCCCGCGGCGGCGGGGTGAACGCAAATCTCACCATGCGGGGCGGAACAATATCGGGTAATACCGTCAATGCCGGCAGAACTTACGGCAGTACAATGGTATATGGCTCCGGAGGCGGGGTCTACGGAACTGTCACCATGCAGGGCGGAAGTATATCGGGTAATACCGTCAATGTCAGTAATTCCAACAGCAGCAGTAACGTCACCATATATGGCGGCGGTGTATGTGTGATGGGAAATATTAATAAGACCGGCGGAACCATCTACGGAAATGACGCGGCGGAAGGACTTAAAAACATTGCCGACGGCGGTAAAGGTCATGCCGTGTATAGTCTTAATGAAAACTGGAGAAACGCCACCGCCGGGCCAACGATAAACAGCGACACCTACGGTTTCTGGTCGAATGACTAAATTGGAGCGCAGGCGACAGTTAATAGTCTTACGCCGGCAGGCATTTGCATTTCATTGACCCATGAAAAATTCCTCTTTATAATACTCCTATAATCAAATATAGGAGTCGTACCATGGACCGCGAATCAAAAATAAAAGAATTAATTTCCCAAATGACAATCGAAGAAAAAGTCTCCCAGTTGCTTTACAAGAGCGATGCAATTCCGCGTCTTGGGATACCCGAATACAACTGGTGGAACGAGTGCCTTCACGGGGTGGCGCGCGCGGGTATTGCGACTGTTTTCCCGCAGGCGATTGCTATGGCTGCGACTTTTGACGATGCTCTTGTGGAGCAGATCGCGGACGCTATTTCCGACGAGGCGCGGGCAAAACACAACGAGGCAATAAAACAGGGAAACCGCGGCCAGTACTGGGGGCTCACTTTCTGGACGCCGAACATCAACATCTTCCGCGATCCGCGCTGGGGACGGGGTCAGGAAACTTACGGAGAGGACCCCTATCTTACAAGCCAGATCGGACTCGCCTTTGTGCGCGGACTTCAGGGCGGCGATCCTGAAAATCTTAAAACAGCCGCCTGCGCGAAACATTACGCCGTCCATTCAGGGCCGGAAAAAGACCGTCATACTTTCAACGCGATTCCGACAAAGAAAGACCTCTTTGAAACCTACCTGCCCGCTTTCAAGGCGCTGGTCGAGGCGGGCGTTGAATCCGTGATGGGAGCCTACAACCGTACCCTTGACGAAGCCTGCTGTGCAAGCAATTTTCTATTAAAAGACATTCTGCGCGGACGGTGGGGCTTTAAGGGCCACGTCGTTTCCGACTGCTGGGCTATCCGCGACTTTCACGAATACCACAAGATAACCGGCTCTCCCGAAGAATCGGCGGCTCTTGCATTGAACGCCGGCTGCGATCTTAACTGCGGCTGTACCTATCCAATGTTGACTGTGTCGTTCAAAAAGGGGCTTGTTACAGAGGAGGCGATTAACACGGCTCTTGAGCGCGTACTGCGCACACGTTTCAAACTGGGGATGTTCGACCCGCCCAAAAAAAGCAGATGGGCTAAACTTGGCAGGAAAATTGTCAACTGCGAAAAACACCGAAAGCTCGCCCTCAAAGCGGCGCATAAATCCATCGTCCTTCTTAAAAATGACAACAACCTGCTCCCCCTCGATTCAAGTCCGAAAAAAATAGTCGTCGCCGGTCCCGCCGCGGCAAACGCGCACGCGCTCTTCGGCAACTACTACGGGGTAAGCTCCCGCTTCATCACCATCCTTGAAGGGCTGGGCGAAAAGATCAAGGACAAGTTCGGCATCAATATGGATTACCGTCAGGCCTGCCTTATGTACAGCGAGAACTCGAAGTCGCTTGTTCATTACGGCGAGGCAAATGTTTCCGACATCGTCATTACCGTGCTTGGGCTTGACGGCGCTTTGGAAGGAGAGGAAGGCGACGCAATCGCCTCGGACTCAAACGGCGACCGTGACACAATCGAGCTTCCGCCCTGGCAGCTTAAGTTTCTGAAAGCGGTGCGAAATGCCGGCAAAAAAATCATCCTCGTCCTTACCGGAGGAAGCCCAATCGCCTTCCCGGAAGACCTTGCCGACGCGGTGATTTTCGCCTGGTATCCGGGCGAATCGGGCGGCCAGGCTGTGGCGGACATCATCTTTGGCGATGTCGTCCCATCGGGAAAACTCCCTATAACTTTCCCCGCCTCGACAGCCCAGCTTCCCCCCTACGAGGATTATTCCATGAAGGGACGCACCTACCGTTACATGACGGAAAAGCCCCTGTACCCCTTCGGCTTCGGCCTTTCCTACACAAATTTCCGCTTCGATTCAATTTCCCTGTCCGCGCCCGCGATTTCCGCCGGTGGCTCTGTAAAAGCCTCGGTAACTATAACAAATACGGGTAAAATGGACGCGGATGAGGTGATTCAGCTCTATATTTCAAGGGATGGGCGCGGAGAAAACGAGCCGATTGCCTCTTTACGGGGTTTCCGGCGTGTTTTTATACCAGCCGGCAAGAGTAAAACGGTCGAATTCGGGCTTTCAGCCGCGGCTTTTGAGACTGTGGGCGAAGAAGGCGAATACCGGCTTTTGCCCGGCCCTTACACGGTTATTGCCGCGGATTCCGCCCCTGTGCCTGTTTCTGTGGAAAAGGGCGCGTCCCTTCCTGTGTCGGCGAAAATCAAGGTATTTTAACGTGAAAAACCGGAAAATTTTTTATTAAAAAATTTTTGAAAAAAAAGAAAAAAAGGTATTGATTCTTTATTTGCTTTATGATAGGATTAATGCTAGTAAATCTAAGCTCGGTAAAATGGGCTTGTATTTTAATTTTTTGGAGGAAAAAAGATGAAGAAAGCGTTAGTTATCGTGTGTGCAGTCCTTATCCTGTTTAGTGTAAGCTGTGCAAAGAAAGAAGCGTTAGTGGTTTGGTCCTTTACAGATGAAGTTGAAGGTCTTATCAACAACTATTACCTGAAGGACAATCCTGATTTCAAACTTACATA
>JGI24698J34947_10001145_pt1 | contig 13775 bp, 12 predicted proteins | sample TergutMp193P3_FD_34947 | JGI IMG/M metagenome (IMG submission 34947)
ATCCGCGCCCTGTAAAAGAGCGCGTACCAGAAAACTCATGCTCTGACTGTCCGCCTGCGGATAAACCAGATCGACAACAGCGTCCCTTGTTTCACCTGTTCCGTCTATCATTACGATTGTTCTCATTCCCTTTTCAATCCGCAGCGCGTCTTTTTCGCGCACAGGAAAAATCGCGTAGAGGGAAGCTGTGTCGATAAGGCTTAAAATTTTGTCCTGAAGACGGACTCTTTCTCCCTCCTCAAGATAACGCGCTCCCACAATGCCGGAAGCGGGGCTTCGCACCGTCAGTTCCGCAAGGGCGATGTTAGCTGAAGAAAGTTCTTTCTCCGCCGCTTCAAGCCTCGCCTGCGCCGCTTCCAGTTCGGCTTTAAGGCTTGCCGTCATCAAAGATACAAGCGCGTTTCTTTTTTCCCTTTCGTCGGCAGGAACAGGAATTCCCGCCGTAACGAGATCGCGGTCGCGGCAGCCAATTCGCCGGATTTCAAGCTCTTTTTCCATCAGCAGAATCTGTTCCCACTCCGCATCAAGACTGAAACGGCTGACAAGAATTGCCTCGGTGTGAATGCCGCCGGCTTCAAAAAGGGTCTCCTGATTCTGATGTTTGCGCTTGTCCTCTTCCCATTTTCGTCTGGCAAGGACAAGTTCCGCTTCGGCTTTCTCAAGTCCAAGCAGTTTTGCTTCAGCCTGAAAAATTCCCTCTATCAATCTTGAGTCCGACAAATTACGCGCCGCCAGAACCTGCGTATAGTTGTTTTCCGCCCTTTCAACCGCAAGCGCAATCTGCGGATTTTCCAGAAGCAAGGCGACTTCGCCCTGACGCACAAAGTCTCCCTCGCGGAAAAAAAGTTTTTTGATCACGGCTTCCTGAGGTGAGGTGATGTCAACCTTGCTCAGAAAAGACAGACTGCCGAAACCGGACGCCTCATCCGGCAGTTCACGGACAGCAGCCGCCGCTCCCTTTACCTTTCTTGCCTCGTCGTAAATATTCGCTCCCTGTTTCGCGCACGAGAGACAAATTAAAACTGTTAGCTGAATAATCAGCATTATTTTTCTTTTCATTAATTCCTCCTTTGCGGCTGCAGCGCGTTAACGGAAGCCGCGAAAACCGAAAGTTCTCCCGGTTTTAGATCGAGAAAACGCTCCAGTTCGCGCTCCGCTTCAAGAATCGCGGTTGCCGCTTCTATGGCGGCAATTTCCCTTTGGGTTTGTTCGATAAAAGTTTCCATTAGCTGCAATCTTGTGATCTGTCCCAGATTGAGCCGGATTTCCTCAATGCGGCAGCGCTCGTTTCCAAGGGCGGCGGCTTCGAGAGCCAGAATCCGTTTTTGTTCGGTAAGGGCGCATTTTTCCACAGATGTGACCGCCATCCTCCCGATCCGTTCAAAAATTGTGTTGTACTTTTCCTGTTCAAGAGCCAATGCCAGCATTGCCTGACTCTTTCCAAACCGCGCCGCCGGATCGGGCAAGGGAGTGAAGCTGTTTTGAACCATCGCGGTTCTGTCGTACGGCGGCTCCCAGCCTGCCTGTACGCCGATACTGTTTTGAAACATCGGACTTGAAAACTCAATGTTTATTCCGACCGACCAGTTGTAGCGTGTCAGCGGATATTGCTGCCCGGTAAGACCAAAATTGCCCGTTAGCCGAAAACTGGGTATCCATGAATTGGAGGCGTATTTCAGCTCCGCCTGTTTTTTTGTAATTGAAAAACGCGCGCTGATTAAATCGGGATTCCGTTCCCTCGCGAGAGCCGCCGCTGCCGCCGCTACGGGAAGAGTGATTGAACGGTTTATATCGACCTTTTCCGTCAGAACGGGCAGGAACTCAAGCCCGAGAATTTCGGCGAACTGCCTTTCCATCTCCGCAATGTCAAGCTGAAGGGAATAAATATTGAGTTTCGCGTCCGCGAGATTTAAGTCTGCGTTCGCGAGATCAACCGCAAGCGCAAGGCCGAGAAGAACTTCCTCGTTTAAGACGCGCCTTTGTTCTTCAAGAATACCGAGCGTCGTCTTTCTGATTTCCAGAATTGCCCTCGACGACAGCACGTTGCGGTACGCTGCGATAGCCGACTCCGCTATTTCATCGGCCATCCTGTCAAGTCCCGTAGAAGAAAGATTAAGCTCCATGCGCTCAAGATTTCTTGCCATTCTAGTTCTGCCGCCGTCCCAGATAAGCTGTTCAAGGCCTATGCTGTAATTTTTCATAAACGAATCGGCGCCTATCTGCTGAAGCCTGTCGTTTTCCGAAACGCTGAAACTCATGCGCGGAAAATACGCCCGCAGTCCCCATATCCACGCGCCCTCCATGAGCGCCTGTGAAGATCGCGCGTGCCTGAGATCGGCGGAAGAAGCGACGGCAAGTTCCGCCGCCTGCGCGAAAGTCAGCGAGGCTTCCGCGCTATTCGCGTAACAGATCGCGGCAAGCAAAAAACCGAAGCAGATCAATATCGTCAATTTTCTACGCATTTTTTTTATCCTTGTATACGGCTAATTGTTTTACCGCCTGCGTAATCGCCCTTGAAAGCAGCCTGCCCATAGTGTCGGAAGAAGAAAAACTTGTATCCCCTGTCATGACAACCCTTCCCACAGCCGCCGGCAGTTTGTAATTTTCATCAGGCGCGCCGTTGACAGGCGCGTCCCCAAATTCCCAGATACGTACCTCAACCGCCAGAGACTTTTTGTTACTCCAGCCCAGGTTGAAATCACGTTCCCTTATCCAAATGCGAGCCGCGTACTGCGGCACATCTTCGGCGGTAACGATCCTGCATCCACGATCCCAAAAGTAAAGGGGAGCAAGAGAAGCCGCCTCTCTTTCAATTGAATCCCATACGCCGCTTTTCTCGATCTGTACGCCGAGAACTGTCATGGTCGTCCATGTTTTTTCCTGCGCGTTTTCGATCAGCCAGGATTGATTCGCCGAATAATTAAACGGCAGCGCTTCGCATGAAAGAAGAACAGCCGCGGCGAAAAAAATAATTATTTTTCCGAAAAGATTTTTCATCACATTACCTCCTTGATGATACTTTCGAGATTTATAATTGAGCGCATAAGCGGCGTATCCCACGGAAGCATGGCCCTTGCGCGGCTCAAATCCTCAAGAGCCTCTGCTCCCCTGCCGGCTGTCCAGCGCAGCCTTGCCCTGTCCAGCAGAACCATTGCGCTCTCCGCCGAATATTCGGCGGCCCTGTCCAGCAGAATTGCCGCTTCGTCGAATTTTTCCGTTTCGCCCGCAATCTCCGCCGCAAACCGCAGCGCGCGGATATCCTGCGGATTATCAGCTAACATGGACTCAGCAGCGACAGCGGCGCCCGCAATATCGCCTTTTTCACGGAGAATACGCGCAAGGTACAGCTTTGCCTCCAGAGAAGAAGGCCGCGTCTTCAGCGCCCTGCGGCAGGTTTTTTCCGCCTTATCAAGCTCTCCTGAAAAGAACTCCGCCTTTGCCCGCAGAACCAGCGCCGGATGAAATTTTTTTTCTCCGTGCAGAATATCCGCGGTTTCGGCAAACCTTCCCGCAGCGTACGCTTCACTGGCGCGGACATACTTTCGTATCGTTTCCGTACCGGGAGTTTTGGCGCAGGAAACAAAAACAAGAACCATCGCGCCGCAAAAAACGGCTTGTGTTAGGTGTAAAACATTCGTCTTCATACTAACCTCTGCATATATAGGAAAGCCGCTCCGCCAAACGGCCTGCTGAAGAAGCCGCCTGTCCCGTAAAGTAATTACGGAACGCGGGAACAGAAGTCAGCGCCCTCATAGCGCCGACTGCGTAAATCGTGTACGGGTTATCGGGAAGGCCGATCAGCGGCAGAAGCGAATCGAGAAGCTTTGGATCGCCCGAATTTACCGATTGGGAAATAACAGCTTCGATTTCTCTTTTGGTTCTCAGCGACAGCCCGTCCTCAGTTCTTAAACCTGTGAAAGAAGCAAGAATCTTCCGGCACTCATCAGCGAATGGCCCCAAAGGAGATGTGTTGATGCAATTCTCGGCGTATTCGGCGGCGACAGCGCCGGAAAACGCCCTCGCTCCCCTGTACCAGTATTCGGGAAATTGCACATAACGCGCCCGAATGGCTTTGTAAGCCGCGCCTGCCCGCCTGTCCTCCCTGTCTCTTTCAAGGGCGCAGACAAGAAGCATCCAACTGCAAAATCCGTCCGGCTCCTCAGATTCATCAAAGAGCGTCTCAAGACCGGAGGCTGCCTGCGCCCACCGTTCACCGGCAAAGGCGAGAACTGCGTTTGCAGCGGCAATGACATCGGTTTCGCCTTCGACGGCAAGCAGGCTTTGAAGCCCCTGCTCAATGTCCGCCTTTTCAATCAGGCCCCTGCCGTATGCCCACGCCATTTCCTTGTAAGCCGCCGCCACAGCGCCCGCGAAATCCCCGGCGTTTTCCCGAATCCCCGACTCAGTCAGCGCCATACCCTGAAACCACGAGCCGGCTCTTTCGATCTCGGCAAGCTCATCCAGCGACTTGTAAAGCGAACTCAAATCAGCGTCTTCCGGCGGACGTACCAAAACAGCCGCCCGCGCCTGTTTGGACTCTGCGGACACAAGCCCGTCCGCCTGCGTCCTTGAAGGCAATTTCCCGCCGCAGGCGGAGAAAGCCAAAATAGTAAAAAAAATCAGCAAAGCATTTAATTTAGATTTCATAAGCAACTCCATAAAAAAGTTTTGATACCCTATATGGGTGCGTACATGCACAGCGCTTTACCGAAATTGAAAAATTTTTTATTTTTTTTTCTTACAGAAAGAGAAATTTATACATTATTATGGAAGAAAATGAGAGGAAAATGCGTATAAGTTAATCGGGGTTTACCGGCTTAAACCTGTTTCTCTATACCTAAAACAACCTGTAATATGATCGTTCACAATGCCCGTTGCCTGCAAATGCGAATAAATAATGATACTTCCAAGAAACTTAAAACCGCGTTTTTTCAAATCTGACGAAATGCGGTCAGATAATTCCGTCCTGGCAGGGATATCGCTCAATGTTTTCCGCTTTCCCTTTATCTGTTTGCCTTTGGTAAACGACCAAATATAGCCGCTAAAACTGCCAAATTCTTTTTGTATTTCAAGAAAATGCACGGCGTTATTTATTGAAGCCTCGATTTTCAGCCTGTTGCGGATTATTCCGGGATTATTCAAAAGCTCGGCTTTTTTTCTGTCTCCATAACGCGCAACTTTTTTCGGATCGAAACCATCGTAGGCCTTGCGGTAATTCTCCCGTTTTTTCAGAATTGTAATCCAGCTTAGGCCCGCCTGCGCCGATTCAAGAACCATAAATTCAAAGTGCCTGCGATCGGAGAAAACCGGCGTTCCCCATTCTTTATCATGGTACTTCATATACAATTCGCTGCCCATGCACCAGTCACAGCGTTTTACAGGTTTTTCCGCAATTTTCGCCATAATATTTTTTACAATTTTACTCCGGTTTAGTCAATTCGTTTGTCGGGGAAGTTAAGTTTAACAGAATAATATAGACTTATTATATAAATAGTAGTATATAATAGAGGCATGGATTTTTATACCGAAATTACAAAGACGAACATTGACGATTACCTGTATGAATACAAGGTGGTTCTCTGTAAAATCAGAAGTTCCAGAATAAAGGCAAAACAAATCGCCGTTCTGGAAATGATTTTACTGCAATTTGACAATGAAATTTTGTTCATTAAAAACGGCCCTTTGGGAGATATAAAGGGGATAATTTCTTTTTTATGTCCCACAAAAAACATAGTATCTTTTAAGGAAAGAATCAAATTTTCGGGGTATTGTTATACCTTCTATTTACTGGATTTTGATAATTTTACACATAAAAATATTCCCGGCCTGAATTCAATAAATCCCATGATATGGAAAGGAAAAAAATTTTCCGTAACGACCTTTTTTAATATGGACAATAAAATCTTTACAGATCAATCGCCGAATAACAGGAAATTCAAAATAATTGATATTAATAATGAAATAAAAGAAATTCGGGGTTATCGCGGAGACGGAAGCGACACGGGGAAAAGAGCACTCCCTGTAGAGGACGCAAGATGCATGGTTAATTTATCACAGCCTTTTAAGAATAAAAGAATGATAGACCCCTTCGCGGGAGCCGGCGGAATTATCTATCTGTTTAATTATGTTGTACCCGAAGGAATTATGACAAGCATAGATATAGACCCCATTCTCAAGCCCGGCCTCGAATCGTACGGTGCAACTCATTATGTAATGAACTCAGGGGACGCCTCTTTTCCGGAAAACAGTTTCGATTCGGTAATAACCGAAGTGCCGTTTTCAGATAATGCGGAAATAGATATAATAAAAACATTAAAAAAAATTGACGCCTGCGTTTCAAAAAACGGCGTTTATATAATTATGTGCAATCAGGATCAATCGGAATTTATACAGAAAACAATGGAAGAATTAAAAAACTTTCTGTTGTTTGAACATGAAATTGATCGCAAAGGCATGGATGTTGAAATTCAAATCTGGCATAAAAACAGCATCCTGTTGGATGAAATGAGAGATTTTATTTCTGTCTTAAAAGATGTATATTGAAATAAAATTTACAGTCAGTCAATACAACAGAATATCAAACTAGTAAAATATCCTGACTTAAAAATAGGTGATTTTCCGTATGCAAAAAAATCATACACCGGCTGTATATTGATAATAAGGGATATCCCTTGAATCCGGCGCCTGTACGGGAGCCGAAACACAGATTTGGAGGAAAGATATGAAGAAATATTCATGGATATTGACGCTTTTACTGGCGCTGTCTTTGGGATTCCTGGGGTGTCCGCCAAATCCGGGGGGCGGGAATGGTGATGGACCGGGGAACGGTGGTGAATCGGATGTAGTATCATTGCCGTCTTTTACACTAACGCTTGCGGACAATTTTCAGTATGGCGAAGGTTATCAGGGGCTTGTAGAAAACATAAAATTGTTCCCCGGTGGAAAAATAACGGCAGGTGATGTGTATACGCTTAAAATTAAATTCACCGTTGACCGTGCGTTGGAAGATGTTATAACCGTCGGACTGGTAGATAGAACCTCTGAGGCGGGCGGCGGTGACAATTGGATACCGCTTTCTTACGACGCGGATGACGGCGGCTGGAGCCTTGAAGATGACGACGCCCCGGCTATTGTGGCGACAGTTGAAGAAACAGCAAACAAAGCGGAAGTTACAAAGGTGATAACGTTCACGGCATTGAAATCGGCGCTCAGCGCAGCCGCCAATGCGAATTGTATTGCGTTTGAAACAAAAGGCGAAGGAACGCATGGAACTGCCAACTCAGGCACAAAGGGCGCGGTAAAACTTATCTTCACCGAGTTTCTTTTTGTGAAGGGCACTGAAGAGGACATTGAGGGATTCGAACCCTCTGGACCCGGCGGCGAGCCGTTGAAAATAACCTTTGGCGCAACAGATGCAACAACTGTAGCCGTGAGCGGCGGCGCTTCAATTGCGTACATTGAAGGACCCCCGACCGGATACACGGTAACATATAATCCCACCGGATCAAATGATAACAATGGAAACGTAATCGCGAGATTTAAGGTTGATCTGGGCGGAGCGTTAGCTGATTTTGAATCTATCGCTTTTACATACCAGGGAGTATCGGGAGATATTGGTTACAAAAATGTACACTTCCTTGCGGCAGCCACAGAATCAGAAATAACCGGCTGGAAAAATGATACACTTATTATGGGCATGATTGTTACTGTAAAAGATACTGGGAAACAATTCCATGAGTTTGGAAAACAGGTTAACGGAACAGCCGCGCAAGACCTTATTCTGGACATTGAAAATCCCGGAGCTTTATCAGGAGAATTATGGTTCGCTTTCTACATTGCTGCGAATGCAAAGGATTCCGATAATAAGCCTACCAGCTTCAGTATTTCCGACGTCAGGTTTATACCTTAACCAATCAAGCGAGCCGGGCAGCCGGCCAGGTGACTGTCACCTTTTTAGGTGACTCACCTTTTGAAAAAGCGGGGGCAAATGCTCCCGCTTTTTTTTGGAATTTTTATCAGGCAAAAAAATTGGAATGGGAAGAATTTTTTAGCAAAAGCTGTTATGTGCCTATCAATAAGACGATAAATAACTACTCATTACTATTTGGAGGTATAATGACATACGGTTATATCAGGGTTAGCACGGATAAGCAGACCGTCAATAACCAGCGATATGAAATTGAACGGTTTTGTTCAAAAAATAATCTTAAAGTTGAACAATGGATCGAAGAAACCATCAGCGGGAGTAAAATGCCGGAAAAGCGGCTGCTGGGATCGCTGCTTGCGGAAGTCAAAAAGGGCGACATGATTATTTGTTCCGAATTGTCGCGCCTGGGAAGAAGCCTTTTTATGATTATGTCGATATTGAATCATCTGATGTTGAATGAAGTCAGAATATGGACAATAAAGGATAATTACCGGTTAGGTGACAATATTCAGTCAAAAGTGCTGGCTTTTGCTTTTGGCTTATCGGCGGAAATTGAACGGGAACTGATCTCGCAAAGAACAAAAGAAGCTCTTGCGCGCAGGCGTTCCGAAGGTATGGTGCTTGGAAGGCCCAGCGGAAGTAAATCTTCACACGTTAAGCTTTCCGGCCGCGAACAGGAAATAAAAATGCTTCTTGCAAGGCATTTTTCAAAAAGCGCTATTGGCCGGATTTTCGGAGTCAACAGAATGACTGTCGATACGTTCTTAAAAGAACACTGCATAGACCAGGAAGAATGACACACAGAGCTGCCGGCAGGAAAAGCTGCTGTTGTAAAACAGCAGCCGTTTTTAAGCGCTGGCTGTTTTTAAGCAGCGGCTCTCTTCATTTTTTCATTCAATTCTGCTAAAATTACGCTATGACTATTCGTGAACAATTAAATTCCATCGCGGAAAAACGCATCCTAATTCTCGACGGCGCTATGGGTTCTCTCATCAAAGTTCTCAATCTGGACGAAAAGAGTTTTCGCGGCGAGGCTTTCGCGGATCATCCCGTGCCGCTTGTTGGCTGTAACGATCTGCTTTGCCTGACAAGACCCGGAGCTATCGCGGCTATTCACGACACTTACCTTGAAGCGGGCGCCGATATTATCGAAACCTGCAGTTTTAACTCAACCTCAATTTCCCTTTCCGATTACGGTCTTGGCGATATGGCGTACAAAATAAGCGCCGCCGCCGCGGAAATTGCCCGTAAGTCCGCGGATAAATTTTCCTCAGATGAAAAACCCCGCTTTGTCGCCGGAAGCATCGGGCCGACGGCAAAGGGCGCAAGTCTCTATCCCGACATCAACAATCCAGGCAGACGCAGCGTTCTCTGGGACGAACTTGAATCCGCGTTTTACGATAACGCAAGGGGGCTTTTGGACGGCGGCGCGGATATTTTGCTGGTAGAAACCGTTTTCGATACGTTAAACGCAAAAGCCGCTCTTTTCGCAATTAACCGCCTCCTTGAAGAAAGGCGCATTGATGTGCCAATTATGATTTCCGCAACTATTACAGGCGAGTCGGGACGGCTCCTTTCCGGACAGAACCTTGAGGCTTTCTGCGCTTCCGTGCTTTACGCAAAACCCTGGTCGGTAGGCCTTAATTGTTTTTTCAACGCGCAGAATCCCCTGCCCCACCTGCGCCTGTTAGCTGAAACTCTGCCCTGCTTTGTCAGCGCATATCCGAATGCCGGCCTTCCGAATCAGTTTGGACGCTACGAAGAAACGCCGGATATGATGGCATCCGATATTGAAAAATATTTTGAAGAGGGACTGGTAAATATTATCGGAGGCTGCTGCGGTTCTACTCCTGCCCACATCGCGGCAATTGCCGAAAAAGCGGCGGTTTATGAAACGCGTAGCGTTTCATTTGAGCCACGCAGCGTTTCATCAGTTTCACATAACAGATTTTTTTCGGGTCTTGTGCCGCTTTGTGTTTCGGATAACACTATCCACCTGACTGATGTGATAACCGAAAAGCTGTTAAAAGATAAGGAAGAATTGCTTCGATCCATCAACAAAGGCGAATATGAGGAAGCGGCGGACATAGCGCGTGATATTATCGAACAGGGCGAGGCTTTTTTATTTATTGCGGCAGATAATGAAAATGACATTAACAAATTTTTAGATTACGCGTTGATGAATCCATATATTGCGAAAGCGCCTTTTCTGGTTTACAGTTTGTCCTTAAATGTTCTTGAGGCAGGACTTAAGCGTATACAGGGAAGAGGCCTTGCCGGGCCTGTCAATTTAGAAAACGGAGAAGCGGAATTAATAAAAAAAGCGCGTCTTATCCAACGTTACGGCGCTGCGGCGATGGTCACCTTAGTTGATGAGCGCGGCAGGGCTGAAACTTTTGAACGAAAAATCGAAATTGCCGGGAAGGTTTATCAAATACTGAGAGAAAACGAATATCCCGCGGAGAACATCGTTTTTTATCCCGATCACGAAGCGCGGGAAGATGCTGCTTCATGGATACGGGATAATTGCCCCGGCGTTATTATTGCGTTATAATATGAATATGTTCCGCTTTTTCCCGCGTTCTTTTTTCGCCGCAATAATTCTCGCTCTTGCTCTCTTTTTGATTCCCAAAAGTGCCGTTTTTGGAGACGACTTTCACTGGGCAATTCACGGCGGTATTCTTTTTTTAGCGGCGGACAACGGAAAGCAGGGCGCCGATCCCATGCCTGTTCTTCCTTCTGCCGGAGGGGCTTTTGCATGGCAGTTTTGGGGCCCTCTCAGGGCCGAAATAACCGGTGATATTTACTTTACCAATTACGAATACAATTCGACGCTTGGCTATCCTATGGCCTGCAATCCCGAAAACCGCTCCGCGTTTGTTATGGGTTTTATTACCGCGATTCAACTGACAGCCGCCATTCCAATCGGAGACAAGGGGATAACAGCGCGTGTTTACGGCGGCCCCGCGGTAGATTTCAGGCTGGTCGTTCTGGCTTTCGGACTCAATCATCCTTCGGACTTTACGGGCAAAATAGAAACCGACGCCCAGTTACAGACAGACGCCATCCGTGAATATTTCTGGAACGAGGCACGGTGGTTCCTGCCCGTATTCGGCACCGGAATGGATTTTCCGATAAACGAAAAATTCCTGCTTGGTTTCGATCTTCGCGTATGGTTCCCTCTTTACAGACTTTGGACAGATGAAAATATTCCGGCCATCGACGGCTGGCGCTTTGGCGTTGGTTTGCGCATAACACCACGCATTACCTCAAAATGAAAAAAGAAAAAATCCTTGTCTACAAATGTTCCTCCTGCGGACGCGAAGAGTCAAAGTGGCTTGGCCGCTGTCCCGAATGTGGGGAATGGAATACCCTTGTCGAGACTTCAGTAAAAAACGAAAAAAGTCGAAGCGCGTCAGCAAATTTTCAGGCGCAGACGCTTCCTCTCGCGGCGGTAGACCCGATAGAGGGCAGCCGCATTTCCAGCGGCATAGGCGAATTAGACCGCGTACTTGGCGGCGGCGTTATGAAGCGTTCCGCCGTTCTCATCGGAGGAGAACCCGGTATCGGCAAATCAACCTTGCTGCTGCAAACAGCCGCCGCCGCGCAGACAAAGGGGCGCGTTTTGTACGTCTCCGGCGAAGAATCCGCCGGCCAGTTAAGGCTCAGGGCGGACAGGCTTGGCCTCAGCGCCGACAAGAGCAGCATGGAGCGCATTGAAATTTTCTGTTCGGGAAATCTTGAAGAAATTGAAACTGTTCTTAACAAGGTAAAACCGGTTTTGGTATTTATCGATTCAGCGCAGACCCTCTTTTCCGCGGACGCCGGTTCAATATCAGGGACTGTAAACCAGATGAAGTTCTGTTCATACGAATTAATTTCATGGGTAAAGGAACATGACGCGGCGCTGTTTTTAACAGCCCATGTTACAAAGGAAGGTTTGATTTCAGGGCCAAAGACTCTTGAACACATGGTAGACACGGTTCTTTACTTTGAACAGAACGATAAAACTTCCGGTCTAAGCGGAACCGTAGACTGCCGCTTTCTGCGCGCCGCGAAGAACAGATTTGGCTCAGTCGATGAAATGGGAATCTTTACAATGGGAGAGCAGGGTCTCTCCCCTGTCGAAGACGCAGGTCGCCTGTTCCTTGTCAGACGGGAAGGCGACCTCCCCGCGGGAGTGGCGACAGCCGCAGTGCTTGAAGGCACAAGAACCATCCTTGTGGAAATTCAGGCGCTCACCATTCCCGCCAAGGGTTCAATAAGCCGGGTTTTTTCCGACAAAATCGACTCGGGCAGGGTTTCGCGGGTATCCGCGGCGCTGGAAAAACATCTGGGGCTGAGGCTCTCCGATCAAGACCTGTATGTAAATGCCGCCGGAGGCATCCGTACCGCCGATGTCGGCGTGGAACTCGCCCTTGCCTGCGCCTTGTATTCGGCTCGCACCGGCCTTGCCCTGCCCGCGAATCTGGCAATTGCCGGAGAATTATCCCTAACCGGCGAAATAAGGCCGGTTCGCCGCCTCGCGGGACGGGTCAAAACGGCAATAAATCTGGGTTTTAGCTCATTTTTAGGCCCCCCCGCCGCCGAATCCCCCACATCCGCAGGCGAACCCCAGTCCATTTCCGGGCTTCAAGCCGCCACAAACATAAAAACCGCGATAAAACTTATCTACGGGAATTCAAAATAAATTGATGTTTATTCATACATTTTTTTTAAAAACGTCTTGACATCAAAATAAAATAAGTCTATATTTTCATTAATTGGGTAATATTATTGTTTTGTGTAATGAAGATTTTAGCGGGCTTGAAAGTCCGCGCGGTTTAGGGGTTCTGTTCTTGTCTTTCGTCTTTCACTTTTCTCCCTTAAAATTACGCATCAATTGTCCTCCAGTTCGTGTAACAGGGGGAATTTGAGTTGTCCGCTTTCGCGGGCATGTATACTTGGACGTAAGTCCATTGGACGGGTTATACCGTCCGCGCGCGCCCGGACGCAATAGCAGGCTGAATCCAGTCTGTTCCGGGTGAAGGAATTTTCTCAATGGCCAAGAAATTGTATGTCGGTAATCTCAACTACAGCACTACCGAAGATGGTCTGCGCAACCTGTTTTCAAGCTTTGGCAGCGTCGTTTCCTCAAAGATCATTTTCGATCGTGAGACCGGCAACTCAAAGGGGTTCGGCTTTATCGAAATGGGCAGCGAAGAAGAAGCTAATGCGGCAATCGCGGGTACAAACGGACGCGAATTTGAAGGACGCCAACTGCGCGTAAACGAGGCGATGGACAAACCGCGCCGTGAACGCGGAGGCGGCGGGGGTAACTGGTAAGCCTTAAAGCATCATAAGGGCGGCGTGTTCTGTAAAGGAGTTAGAGTACCGCCGCCTGTGAGCCTTACTTTTACAAAAAAAATCAATCCACTGCACTCTCTTCCGTAAGGAATGAAAAACGGAAATTTGAAGCTTTGGAAAATCCTCAGGCTGACTGCTTGCTCTTGTCAAGTAATTTCAGTCTTTTTTCCTCAGCGGCAATGTGCATTTTTTCAAGCTCAGCCATTATCGCGTCGGCAACCGCCTGTTTTTTATCCTCATCGGCAGACGCGTTTCTAGCGTTTTCGCGGAATTCATCGCAGGAAATGACAGGCCCCGCCGTAACACGGACAACATCTTTTTCTACATAATCGTTCATCATGTCGGTTTCCTGCACTTTCAGGATTTCACCGTTCAGCGCGACAAAGCACATGTAATCAAATGAGCGGATGTACGAATCAATTTCACGCACGCCCTTCTTTGTATCCGGGTCCCAGGAACGGTAACGGGTTCCCGACGGAAAAACAAGAACGAGGTTTCCCTT
>JGI24698J34947_10001146_pt1 | contig 13770 bp, 9 predicted proteins | sample TergutMp193P3_FD_34947 | JGI IMG/M metagenome (IMG submission 34947)
TTCGGAGCCGGGTTCTACAGGAGCTCTCGCCAAGGCATTGCCCGGCCCGTTTTGTATATTTTGAAAATATTATTTGTGTACCAAACTGCCCGACAAATCAGGGTTTCAATCTTTCCATGGAAAAATGAAATTTCTGAAACTCCGCGTCCCGGTTCTCTCGCGTTCCTCGATGAGGAGGGCGTCCCAGGGGATTTTGCGGCGGTTGGCCTCGGGGTTTTCCTCAAGCCAGTCGTATTTCAGGAGGCGCAGACGCAGGCCCTCGTCAAGAAAAAGCAAGATTCCGGCGGGGCCGGGGAAGATAAACGCCAGTAACACGGAAAGGGCCAGAAAAATAACGCTGTAAAAAAACGAAAAAACACAGAACCCCGCGTTATCAAAAAAAATGATAAAACATTTTTTCAGTACCTTCACAGGTTTGGTATCGAGCCTGGAGCGAACCGCGAAGAAAAACTGAAACGCCAGGATGGCGACTACGAGCGTCCAGAAGATAAGCGCGGCAAAAAGTATGCCGACTATGGACTCCATGCTGAGGTAAAAGGGAATTACGATAGTGCAGAGGCAATAACCCAGAAACACAATTCCCCCCATCAAGAGGCCAAAGGGCCAGACAATCCTGAGGTTCGCGAAAAAATTCGCAAAACCGAAGCTGCCGTAATCGGACAGGGCGCGGAGGGTCAGCGCCGCGGCCGCCATGTAGACGAAACACCAAAGAATCCCGATAACCACTGCGGCCATTCCCAAAAGCGGGATCGCCCCAAGAAGCTGGGGGGCAAATACAGGTATGGAAATCGAAGCGATAAAACCCAGGTTCACAATGGCAATTTTGAAGAGGTTGTCCCATATATCAAAAAAACTCTTCTTAATTAAAAAACCAATCATTGAAAGATGATATGCTTTTATGCCCGCCTTGTCCACACAATTGCAACCTTTCAGGCCAAAATGTGACAAAAATGAAAAATGTGATAGTTTTCGATGATTTTTTGTTGACAAAATTACTTGTTCTGCTATTATGACAAAAAATCCGTTTTTGTCATTTTAAGAACTGCGGGAGACACTATGGCTTTTGAGATAACAGCGACAGGACGGGCTGTGCCGCCGCGACGGGTAACCAACGACGAATTGGCAAAGGAAAAGGGAATTGACACATGCGATGAATGGATACGCTCCCATACGGGCATCGGCAGCCGGCACATCGCGGACGAGAACACCGCGTCCAGCGACCTGGGATTGGAAGCGGCCAGGCAGGCGCTCGCCATGGCCGCACCTGCCAAATCCCCCGAGGAAGCAGCCCTCTCCCTGGACATGATCATCGTGGCCACAGCCACGCCCGACTTTTTCGGCTCCCCCGCGACCGCCTGCATAATCCAGGACAAACTGGGCGCGAAACGGGCGAGTGCCATGGACGTTACCGCCGGCTGCACCGGCTTTATTTACGCGCTGGAAACCGCCTGCGCCTTCCTTTCGCTTGGCAATCACAAGCGCATACTGGTTATCGGCGCCGATATACTTACCAAATTTACCAACTGGGATGACCGCGGGAGCTGCGTGCTTTTTGGGGACGGCGCCGGGGCTGTTGTGCTGGACAGCACGCCCGCCCCCCGTACCGGAAACAACAGGAGGGGGGTCATCGCAACGGTACTGCGCGCCGACGGTTCCGGCGTGGAACACCTCTTCTTCAAGGGGGGCGGCTCTCGCGCCCCCTTCAAGGCGGGAGAAATCCTCGAAAAATCAATCTACATCGAGCTGAACGGGCAGGCGGTGTATAACTTCGCGGTAAAAGCCATTACGGAAGCCATCAAGGACATTCTCGACCAGGAGGGCTTTACGATGGACGACGTTTCCCTGATCATCCCGCATCAAGCGAACGCGCGAATAGTCCAAGCGGCCGCCAAACGGTTGAAAATCCCCGAGGAAAAATACTTTCTTAACATAGAAGAGTACGCGAACACCTCCGCGGCGTCAATCCCCATCGCCCTGGACGAACTCAACAGGGGCGGCAAATTGAAAAAAGGCGACCTGCTCCTGACCGTGGGATTCGGCTCGGGGCTTACATATGGAGCGAATCTGGTGATATGGTGAAGAAAGGGAGTAAGGGGAGTAAGGGGTCAAGGGAGTAAGGGAATAGGGGTGCTCTCGGTTAGAACAGGGCGCTTGTTGGTACACGCGCAGCTTACTAACAACGACCCTTATTCCCCTGCTCCCCTACTCCCCTATTCCCTTAAAAGCTTGACATGGTTCTGTTGTTTGGGTACAGTTTATTATGACAAATTCTTGAATTTTGTCAACTTAGATTTGGATGGTAGTTTTCAATGCTAGACAAAGCGTTTTTTTTGTTTCCCGGGCAGGGGGCCCAGTTTCCGGGAATGGCCCTGGATTTGCTTGAACGCGGCGGTGACGGCGTAAAGCACGTTTTTTCACTCGCCTCGGAGGTTTTCGGGAAAGACATGGCGGCGCTGCTCCGCGACTCAAGCCCGGAAGAACTCAAGCAGACCGATGTATCCCAGCCGGCCATCACCCTGGCGAACCTGGCGGCGGCGGCTTACCTTGCCGAAAAGGGGCTGAAGCCCTCAGGTGCGGCGGGTTTCAGCCTGGGTGAGTACAGCGCCCTCGCCGCCGCGGGCGTCATAAGCGCGGAAGACTGCCTTTTCCTCGTGGCAAAACGCGGGGAAGCGATGCAGGCGGCCATCGACAGGATCAATCAAAATGACCCGAAGCCGCCGGGTATGGCCGCGGTCATCGGGCTGGCGCCCGAGCAGGTGGAAGCCCTCATTGCCGGGTGGCGGAAGGACGGCCTCACCGATCTTAACGCGGCGAATATCAACTCGCCAAGGCAGGTGGCGGTGTCGGGTAGCGCCGCCGCACTGGAAGAGGCGGAAAAACGCTTCAAAGAGGCGGGCGCGAAGCGTTTCATGCGCTTGCAAGTCGCGGGGCCCTACCACTCGCCCTTCATGAAGGAGGCGGCGGCGGAATTCGACGTCCACCTCGACAAGGCGCGTTTCAACGACCCGGCAATCCCCGTTTTTTCCAACGTGACGGGCAGACAAATCAGCGGCGGGGAAGAGGCGAAGGCCCTGGCTCACAGGCATATCCTGGAAGGGGTCCGGTGGACCGACGAGGAAGCGTCCCTCGCCCTCCTCGCGCCGGATGCGCTGCTCGAAGTGGGGCCGGGCAAGGTCTTGCAGGGCTTGTGGAAGGACACGGGAAGCGCGATTCCCTGTCACGGCGCGGGAACCGCGGCGGAAATCGAAGAACTATCGAAATAGGAGATTAAAATGAGACTGGAAAACAAAAAAGCATTGATAACCGGCGCCCTCAGGGGCATAGGAAAGACAATCGCGGACCTTTTTATCGCGGAAGGAGCGGAAATCTGGGGTCTTGACTACAAGACACCAGAGGATCTCGCGGATAGAGTAGAAAAGGCAAAGGGGAAACTCCACTGGGTCGCCGCGGATCTCTCAGAACTTGCCGCGGTCGATGAAAAAGTCGAAGCCGCGGTCAAGGAATCCGGCGGCTTTGAGATTCTCGTGAACAACGCGGGCATCACGAAGGACAACCTTTCTTTCAGGATGTCCCTTGAGGAGTGGCAGAAAGTGCTCGACATAAACCTGAGCGCGGCTTTTTTCGTCGCCCGCACCGTGGCGCGTGACATGATCCGCAAGCGCGCCGGCTCGATTGTCAACATGGCGAGCGTCGTGGGACTCCACGGGAACGGCGGGCAGGCGAACTACTCGGCAAGCAAAGCCGGCCTCGTCGCCGTGACCAAGAGCCTCAGCCAGGAGACCGCGAGCCGCGGCGTCAGGGTGAACGCGGTCGCGCCCGGTTACATCGCCACAGACATGACCGCCGGCCTGCCCGACAAGGTAAAGGAAATGTTCCTTGAGCGCATCCCCCTCAAGCGCATGGGCACGGCGCGGGATGTCGCGAACGCGGTTCTCTTTCTGGCGTCGGACGAATCGGAATATATAACAGGACAGGTCCTTCCCGTTGACGGCGGGATGTTTACCTGATTTATAAGGAGCATGATGACGATGAAGAAGGTAGTTGTTACCGGCATGGGGGCGATTTCCCCCATTGGCAATACAGTTGAAGAATTTTGCGCGAGCCTCAAGGCGGGGAAGAGCGGGATCGGCCCCATCACGTCGTTTGACACCACGAACTTCGATGTTAAGGTGGCCGGGGAGGTCAGGAACTTTGACCCCAAACAGTGGATAGACGGGAAAGAAGCCCGCAAGATGTCCCGCTTCACGCAATTCGCGGCGGCGGCGGCGGCGCAGGCCCTCATCGACGCGGGCCTCCTTGGCGAAGCCAGCGCTGATGGAAAGAGGCTCGTGAAAAGCGACCCGGAGCGAACGGGCATCGTCATGGGCAACGGAATCGGCGGCTTCGAGATCGTCTCCGAGTCGTTCAGGAAGCTCTTCGAGTCCGGCCCGAAGCGCATGCTACCGCTGACCGTGCCCCTGATGATCTCCAACGAGGCCGCCGGGAACATCTCGATGCTGTTCGGCACAAGGGGCCCGGCTTTCACGCAGGTGACCGCCTGCGCCTCCGGCACCGACGCGCTGGGACAGGCCCTCGACATGATCCGCGCCGGCCGCTGCGACGTGATCATCGCGGGCGGCACCGAGGCCACGATAGTCCCCTTCGCGGTGGGCGCCTTCCAGATGCTCAAGGCGCTCTCCACGAAGCGCCCCAACGAGCCTGAGAAAGCCTCGCGCCCCTTCGACGCGGACAGGGACGGCTTCGTCATCGCCGAAGGCTCAGGCGTTCTGGTCCTCGAAAGCGAAGAGCACGCGAAGGCGCGCGGCGCGAAGATCCTCGCGGAACTCGCGGGCTACGGCGCGAGCGCGGACGCCTATCACATAACGGCTCCGGACCCGGAGGGAATCGGCTGCAGCACGGCGGTAAAACTCGCCCTCGCCGACGCGGGCATGAAGGGCGAGGAGATTCAGTACTACAACGCGCACGGCACCTCAACGGAAATCAACGACCCAGTGGAAACCAAAATGCTCAAGAAGGCCTTCGGCGACCACGCCTATAAGTTGAAAATCTCCAGCACCAAGAGCATGACCGGCCACTGCATCGCAGGCGGCGGCGGCCTTGAGGCCATCGCCTGCATCCTCGCGATTCGCGACGGCTTCTTCCCGCCCACGATCAACCTGGACAACCCCGACCCCGAATGCGACCTGGACTACGTACCCAACAAGGCTCAATACGGCACCATCACCGCCGCGGCCTCAGGCTCCCTGGGCTTCGGCGGCCACAACGGCGTGGTTATCTTTAAGAAGTACGAATGAAAAAGAAATTTACCACTAACAAGACGAACGAAACGAACTCGTACTTAGATATTTTTTTATTGTTCGTGTCGTACCGAAGGTACACGGTTCGTGATGTTCGTGGTAAAATTCTTATGTATGAGGTAAAGAAGAATTATGAACGAGATTGAGAGTCTACTGCCCCATCGGGAGCCGTTTCTGTTTGTCGATGAAATTGTCGAGGCCGATGAAAAGCGAATCGTGGCGAAGCACGTGTTCACCGAGAAAGAGTTTTTCTTTAAGGGGCATTTCCCCGAATACCCGGTTGTGCCTGGAGTGATCCTGATTGAGACCATGGCGCAATCCGGCGGCGCGGGCCTTCGCAAACTTGGCATGTTAGGCGGCAGCGCGCTTTTCTTCCTCGCCACCGTCGACAAGGTGAAGTTCCGCCGCCAAGTCAGGCCCGGCGACGAAGTCCGCTCCGAAATCGAGAACCTCCGCGTCTCGCCGAAAATGGTAAAGCAGTGCGGCAAGGCTTTCGTAGGCGAGGAGCTCGCGGCGGAGGCTGAGTGGATGTGTCTGGTGGGGTAGCAAGAGAAAAGAAAGGAAATTTTACCACGAACGTCACGAACAGAAGAGAATACCAAAGTAAAAGTTCGTGTGGTTTGTGGTAAATTCTCTTTTATATATTCTCCATTTCAAAAATTTTTTGCAGTGTGGTGATTTGCAGTGTTTTTTCGTCGGGCGACTCGGCGTATAGGTAATTCTCCACAAGCCTGTACCCGAGGTTGACAAGGATCATTTCACGGACGCAATGATCCGAAATATGGGACACATCAGCATATTCTGAAAAGCCTTTGTAATAGGCCGGGACACATTTCCGGTAGCATTCAACCATGTGGTCAAGGTCAGCCTCATCCGCGACGAGGCTTTTGATATCCTCACCCAAATAACCCCATCCGGTTGTGTCCCAATCTATCAGCGCTATTTTACCGTTGGAATAAAATATGTTCGCCACCCAGAAATCCCTGTGGCATAACACGATGGGCAGCTTTTCTATACGATTCCATATTTCGTCCGCATTGTCGTCAACTTCGATGAGCATTTCGCAGAGGCGCCTCGGGATTTCACAATCCTCGGAGCGAATATAGTCGTATACCAGGTTCCATGACCTGTAGTGCAGATAGTAGTTTTTCAAATCCTCTGCTTTGCCAAGATTGGCAAGTTTACGCAAGAAGATCGGCTGTTCGGCGTACAGCCTGCCCTGCCATCGCCCCAACTCCAGGGCTGCCTGTTCCAGCATTTCAACGGTCAGATCTTTACCAGACACGCCGTCAATATATTCCATCCATAACTGTGTTTCGTTTTCCTCTCCATTAATCTCAGCGCGATAACAAGCAGGCCGGCGGAATGAACCGGAGAAAGTTACGCCTAACTCAGATATGTAAAGGTCATATTCCCTGCGCCACGAATGGGGATCGCCGTAACGCTCCCATTTCTTTTGGGTTTTTAAAACGACACGATAAGGCAGTTCCCCGCCTCCGGCGCTTCTAGCCATGCCCGTCACAAGCCGCACGTCGCCTAACGTACCGCCATGAAGCTGCCTGGTTTGATAGTTCGCATCGGTTATCTTTTCGCCAAGCATTTTGCATAAAACGCGTGTCAAGGTTTCGTGATTAATGGGCATAATTACTCCCATGCTTTACTAAAAGTGCGCAATCCCGTGTTCATTCAACAGGGCATAAAATTTTCGCTGATCCCTGGCAGCCACCGCCAGCATCCGTCCTTCAACCCGCCGGGCAATATGTTTCAGTTCAGGGTCTTCTAACAGTTCCTGCAGGAGAGCCTCGTCTTGAGGAAGGTTATATATCAGTATATCAGGCCGGTGAGTGTCAAAAATTCCGGCCCTATCGAGGACTTTCTGAAAAAGTTGTTCCCAATGAGACGCGGGCTTTCGATCTATGAGCGCCTTAAACCGTTCAATCCGCTCGGTGATCTGCCGTTTGTTTGCGCATCCGGCTATAAATGATGCGGGACTTATCCGCCACCGGTTTTCACCCAGGCGCCGGCCTATCTTGTCCAGATATACCCGCCGTTCGAAGGAATTGCCCTGAACTGTAACGAGAAACAGTTCACGGTCCGCGATGGCATGGTACTCCTGAGCGGGTTTTGGCGGTCGAGAGTCTGTTAACCCAAGACACCAGCGCCCGAAATCGGTAATGCGGAGAGCTATTAAAGAATCGTACAGGGAGAAAGGGTGCTGCTTGTCATGGTAAGTCCGGGCAAGAGGGGGCACGCTTTGAGCAATCTCCAGAAGTCCGAGTGTGGCAAAGATGTAGCAGTAGGCTTTGAATAAAGGCCGTACCAGAAGATAGTAACGGAGGATCCCTATAGGGCGAAAATCATCGTAATAATCATCGCCGGAAAAGACCAGTCCGTCAAACATGAACGTTTCAGCTTTAACTTTCAGGCTTGTTTCCAGATACCGGCCGCAAAAGGAAAAGTCTTTCCCTGTGATCCTGATATACTCCGACAGGTAGTCAGCGTCAAACCAGCCCCCGTCCCTGGCAATATTGAGCAGAATATCATGGAATACCTCACGGGCGGCGGGCAACTCGCGGTTGCTGTCCGGATATTTACCCGGTGTTCTGTTGAGATGATCGATACACATTGCCCACTCAAGAAACACCCTATCCGTTTGGTTCCATTGGTGGGAGTATGGAGATTCTTTATTAAAAAAACTCTGTACAAGGGTTTTTACGCCCTCTTGTCCGTCGTCAGGGCGTCGAACTTTGTTATTGTTCATACACAGGATAAACCGGGCTGCGAGGTCAATGCTTTCCGGCGCATCACCCTCCCCCAGATTGAAGGGTAAAAAGCCTGTGGATGCCCGCAGTTCATTAATTTCTTTCTTTTTAAACCCGTTCCGGAGTATTTTTTCCCGAGCCGCCTCATTGACATCGTGCAACATATCCCGCAGACTATCGCATAACAGAGGAAAGGCATCCGCAATGAGGGTACTGTTATTCCAGGGCGCTATACCGGCATTGGCCGGCAATTCCGCGGCACGGCAGGCGGACAACACGGAAAGGGCAGGCGGAACGAGCCACAAGCTTAAGACTGACCTTAAAAACTCAGGAATAGCGGTAACCGGACAGTCGTACTGGATTTTAACAGGAAGAAAATCAAGGCGCAGATCAGGCTCAAACAGCCACTCCTTGTCCCAGGAGTATGTGCTGTTCTTAATTACCAGGGTTTTTTCGTTTTCTTGCTCCAAAAAAGGTATGGGCACATAATCGGTAAAGGCGGCCAGATACAGTATGCGTTGGGTCAACGGCGGGAATGTGAAAAACCACCGCCGAAATGCCGCCTCTCCGGGAAAGTTCAGGGCTTCCGCGGTAATGTCGATCAGTTGCGCCTTGTTTGGCGGTCCCTTTTTTTTGGATGACTCAATCTTGCCAAAAAGGGATTTGTAGGTAGACCTTATGTCTTCCACAGTAAGCCCGGCAAGAGACCGTACCAATTGCTGCTTTCGATCCTTGAGAGGCGGAAGATCTTTTGGGGTCTGGGTTTCTATTCCACTGTGATCTGTTTTATACTCTATAGGTTCATATTCAAATTCAAGTTCCATCAGGAGGCGTCTCCATAGGGATCCCCCACGAGGTAGGCCACATCTTCCGGTGTCAGTGATTTAAGCGATCCGGCGTCATCGGACAGCAGCGCCCCGGCAAGATCGGTTTTCCGTTTCTGCAGTTCCATGATCCGCTCTTCGATGGTATCCCTGGCAATGAGCCGGTAGCAAAACACCGGATTTACCTGCCCGATGCGATGGGTGCGATCTATGGCCTGGGTCTCAGCGGCGCTGTTCCACCACGGGTCAAGGATGAAGATATAGTCCGCGGCGGTGAGATTAAGCCCTGTACCGCCGGTCTTGAGGGTCATAACAAAGGCTTTCACGTCGTTATCGGTCTGGAAGCGCCGGACGAGGGCCTGCCGATCCACAGTGGCGCCGGTCATGGTGAGGTTCGGGATTCCCATCGCGGCGAGGTCTTCACTCACCAAATCTACCGTGGCCAAAAAATTGGTAAATATGAGGCACTTGTGGCCGTTCTGGACCAGTTCCGAAAGCATGTCTTTGAGGTACTGCCGTTTTGCAGAGGGGCCGCCGTACTCCCCATCCGCTTCAGGGACGCTCGCCAACCGGCGAAGTTCCGTCAAGGCCTTAAAAATAATAAACGATGCCTTGGGGTATTCGCCGTTGGAAATAATCCCGTCAATGATCTGTTTGTATTCCTGCCGCCGCTGGTGGTAGATGGTTAAATGCGCTTCTTCAAGTTCGATATATGTGGTCTCTTCGGTCTTGTCCGGCAGGTCTTTTAAAACATCACGCTTCAAACGGCGAAGCATGAAGGGGTATATCCTTGCGCGTAGATCCTTCAGGGCGTCTTCGTCCCCGGCGTCCTGAATGGGGTGAAGGTATCGTTGGTTAAACAGGTTTTCAGAACCAAAAAAGCCGGGGTTGAGAAACCGGAAGAGGCTGTACAGATCCCCAAGGTTGTTTTCCACCGGAGTACCGCTCAAGGCAAGCTTATGGGCGGCTTGCAGGGAAAGCACCGCCGCGGTCGTCTGTGTGGCGAGGTTCTTAATATTCTGGGATTCGTCCAGTATAATATAGATGAATTTGATTCGTTGAAAGTCTTCCACATCCCGGCGCAAAGTCGCGTAGGTACTGAGAACCACGGTGAACGCATCCCCTTCCAGCGCGGAAATGTCTCTGTCGCTTCCATAATGCACCTGATAGGGCAGTTCAGGCGCGAACCTGTCCAGTTCCGCGGTCCAGTTATAAACCAGCGTTTTGGGACAGAGGATGAGGCATTTACCCTGGCCGCCTGACGCGTAAAGGGAACGAAGCAGAGAGATCACCTGTATTGTCTTTCCCAGGCCCATCTCGTCCGCAAGGCAGGCGCCCATCCGGTATTCCCGGAGGTAATCAAGCCAGCGCACCCCGTATTCCTGGTAGGCCCTGAGACTGCCGTTTTCCAGAGACCAATTACCCTGGCGATCCGCAATGGTGTTGTATCCGGTAAAAAAGGGGCGGGCCTCTTCCCAGGCGGCGCCGGAAATCTCAATGGCATCTTCCTGTAACAGAAGAGGAATATCAAAATAGGAAAGCTCCACTTCCTCGTCGCTGCCTTTGATCCTGGAGAGCAGCCGCTCCAGCTTGTCCATGGTGCGCTTGTCCGGAAACGCGCGGGCGCCGTCCGCCAGGATGATACACGCGGCTTTCCGGTATTCCGCCATAAACCGGGCAAAGGAGAAGCTCTGTCCCTCAAGCTCGACCACCGCGTTCCCGGAAAGGTAATCGATTCCCTTCCCCATGGAGAGCCGGACTCGAGGTTTGGAAAACTTGAGTTTATATCCCGCGAGTACCTGGGTTTCCAGAAGCGCGAAGTGTTGGGACAGCTCAATAATATGTTCTCCAAAGAAACGGGCGGCGAATTCCGGCGCGATAATGAACCTTCCGTTCTCTTCGTAAACAGAACTGGCGACGGCGTTTTTAGCCGCCCCCTTGTTTCCCCGGCTTAATATACCGCGAAAAAGATCCTCCGGCGGTTCCGGAAAGACCACTTCCGCAATACCCAAAACTCTATTGGTCTCATCCATCTCGACTACGGAGACGATATCTTCGTTCTCCAGAAACTCCGGCGGAAACCCCCGGAGAAAACTGATAGGCCGTACATGGAGATATTCGTATGGGTCAATCTCCATGAAGAGCAGAGCAGGTAAGGCTTCCGTAGGACGTATCCGCCTCATTGTCCAGCCTTCATACATGAGTTCCAGATTGGTGAAATTCGAGAAAATCAGGGAAAGAAAGGCGGGCGCATCAGTTTTCTTTACACGGGCATATACCTTGTCTGTTTCAGCCCATCGCAATCCCAGGTTTTCTATTTGGCATACCTTCTTTCCGGCAAGCGCCAAACAGGGAGAAAGGGTATAAAAAGCCGCCGGAGAACCAATTTCATCCGGTTCTGATTCTGCGTTTTTTTTTATAACCGGTTTTCGTCCCGCCGCAACTACTGATTTTGTTTCATCCAATAGCGCCAGGGACACATCAATATGGTTGTCCGTAACATCGTTGATACAGAGGGCGCAACGGTATGATCCTTCCGCTTCATGCAGGATTTCCCTCTGGCCGTTCCGCAGCAAGCCTGCAAGGAGGGCTTGCTTGATAAGCCTGTCATCAGGATCCGTAATGGCATAACCGTCATTCCCCGTTCCATCAAAATCATAGGCATATCTCAGCGGCTGTTTCCTCGCAAGGAATTCCCGAAGCAGTTCCCGCTCCAGACCGGTAAACCGGCGGAAATCCGGAGGGGAACCTCGGTCCTGTCGGACCTCGGCGGAGGGTACCGGAGGGGAACCTCGGTCCTGTCGGACCTCGGCGGAGGGTACCGGAGGGGAACCTCGGTCCTGTCGGACCTCGGCGGAGGGTACCGGGGTGCTTCCGGGTTTGAGGCTATGAAAATGGAGAGATGTATGGCTTCCTTCCCGGCCAATGACAAAATAAAAACCCTCTTTGCCGCCCCGCTGGTTCCTTGGCAGGAGCATTCCGCTTCCGTCCGACCACTCGCGAGTGGTCGGACTTGAGCTTTCATTTACTTCAGATAGGCCTTCCACACGGCTTTCTCTTGCCTCTTTTCGTGGTCGTCCACGTTTTCGTATATTTTGTGTCATAACGTCATTTCTTTTTATAATGGTATGATGATTTATTATCAAGACAGCAATTCGCCCTGTACCGGCGACCAGGGTATGTCTCCATATTCCGTCCTCCCCTTCTTCCCTACTCCCTTACTCCCCTATTCCCTTACTCCCTTTTCATTTGCTATCATACCCCCATGTCTGGTGATATACAAAGCTCTGCTACGCAGAGCAGCATGGTGAAGAACCTCCATCCCCTTGAGGTGCGAATTTTATTGGCGTACAAGAGGGGTGATGAACTCACCGTTGAAAAGGTTGAGCGGGAACTCGGCTTCAAGCCGGGGAACGGCAATCAGGCGCTGTCCTGGCTGGCGGGCAAGGGGCTGATAGGCGAACTCAGGCGGGAGACCGCGGTTTTTTACGAGTTGACCATTTTGGGCGAGGAGTGGAAAGAGAAGGGAAGCCCCGAGGAGCGGATTCTTGAATTAATACGCAGAAGGCGGGAGTTGAGCGGGCTGCGGCTGCCTGACATTGCCGAGGCGCTTAAGATGGAAAACAAGGATATCGGGAGCGCCTTTGGCAGCCTTTCAAAACTCGGCGTTCTGAAGATGGACGGCGACAAGAACGTGACGCTGACCTTCCCGCTTGAATACCTGCAAGACCCGGCGAAGAACCCCGGAATCGCGCGCTTCCGCCTGATACACGGGCTGTTTGAGAAAGTCGTGCAATACAACGGCATGATTCCCGAAGCCGAACTAAGCGAAGAAGAAAAAAATGCCATAGCGGGCATCGCCAAGAAGCGCGGCGCCGCGGATGCGCCGTTCCGCCAAATCGACCGGGAGACGGTGGTCTACGGTTTCACCGTTGCGGCTGACGGCTCCATCCCGGCGGAAGCGGCGGCGGCGGCCCTGAAAGCGGCGGGGATCTCCGGTGATGAAGTCGGGATCCTCACGCCGGAGATGCTTGAGAGCGGCTCCTGGAAAGGCAAAACTTTCCGCTCCTATAACGTCAAGGTTCCGCCCACCCGCCTCCTGCCGGGCAGGATCAACCCCTACGTGAAATTCCTGGAAGACGTGAAGGACAAACTCGCCTCGCTCGGCTTTGAGGAATTCGACGGCCCCCTCGTGGAGACCGAGTTCTGGAATTCCGACGCGCTCTTCATGCCCCAGTTTCATTCCGCGCGGGACATCCACGACGTCTACAGAATACACGACCCCTCCGACCCTGAGGGCACCGCCCACGCAAAAGCCATCGAGGAACCATGGCTTTCCAACGTGGCCGCGGCGCACGAGAACGGCGGCAAGACCGGAAGCCGCGGGTGGAATTACACCTTTGACAGGGAATTCACGAAGCGGCTCATACTCCGCAGCCAGGGCACGGTGCTTTCCGCGAAGACCCTGCCAGTGGCAAAAATCCCCGGCAAATACTTCGGCATAGTCCGCTGCTTCCGCTACGATCAGGTTGATGCTTCCCACCTCCCCGACTTCTACCAGACCGACGGGATCGTGCTGGGGGAGGACGTGAACCTCCGCACGCTGCTGGGGATGCTGGAAATATTTGCCCGCGAGGTCGCCGGCGCGAAGGAAGTCAAGTACGTCCCCGCCTACTTCCCCTTCACAGAGCCGTCCGTGGAAGTCCACATCAAGCACCCGGTGCTGGGCTGGTTCGAGCTGGGCGGCTCCGGCATCTTCCGCCCGGAGATGACCGAAAGCCTGGGCGTGAGCGTCCCGGTGGCCGCCTGGGGCCTGGGCATTGACCGCATGGCCATGATGGCGCTGGGTATCAATGACATCAGGGAACTTTTTAGTTTTGACATAGA
>JGI24698J34947_10001147_pt1 | contig 13768 bp, 12 predicted proteins | sample TergutMp193P3_FD_34947 | JGI IMG/M metagenome (IMG submission 34947)
GGATTGTTAAAAACGCCTCCTACGTTGGGAACCAGTGAAAAGAATTCCAGGTTGACGCCGAAGCCGTTCGCCAACTGGTACATGCACTCCCATAAAAACAGACGCACGTGCCCTATGGCGTCCTCACTGCTGCCTGTGAGTCCTCCCCTGTTCGGGCGTACGCTGTTTTTTCAACAATAATTATTTCACCATTATTCAAATGTAATTGTCCCGTCATCGTTAAACACAATATACCCGAATGCTTTAGGGAAACTATAAGTAATAAGGCGTACCATTTTCTGAAGAACACATTTCACCTTATCGCCCGCAAAAACTCCGCCGCGGCGGACTTGTTCCCGCCGGGTCCTACGCAGGACGGGCAGCCGTTTTTGCATGAACAGCGGTCAAGCACTTCGCCAACGGCGCGTAACAGCGGCTCTATGTTGCATGAAAGGCTGTCGGTAAGGCCGGTTCCGCCGGGGTACTTGTCGTAAATGTAAAGGGCGGGAACGCCGAAGTGGGGGTCCTTCACCCGCTCGGCAATCCCCAGATCGCGGGGATCGCATAACAGGAACACAGGCGCGATGTTGCGTATCAGCGTACCCGCGCCGGAAAGGGCTTCCCCTGTGCGCTGTTCGTCCATTTCAGCCAAAACCTTGCCGCCGGAACTTTGAGGCCCAAAGAGCAGGAAAAGCCCGCGTGTCTGCATTTCCTCTTCGCCGAGGTTTATGTCTCCGTAGCCGATGTTTTCATGTGTACGGAAACGGAGCTTTTTAAACTTGGTTACTTGAGAGCGTACCAGAAGATCGCCTGAGACCATTTGCATGGAATACAGCGCGTTATCTGACGTGTCCCCGCTTCCCACATCTAACTTTTCATCCTCAGTCAGTACCTTTATATCCGTCTTTACAAGGCCATCTGTAAAATAATTGACGTCGGCTTCACGGACTTGACACTTGCGGTTTTCTATATCAAGCGTTTCAACCATGTACTGCCGCCCCCTGTGAATGTACACGGCGTTTACAAAGATCATTTCCTTTGCGCTGGGGCGATCCATCTCGCCGATAACTGCGTTCCTGCCGTCCGTAACGTCGATAATTACAACATTGTCCGCGCCCGCGCTTCGAAGGCTTACTCCCTCCGCAGGGAAGGATCGATCCGCCCAATGCCACTTCCCCCCTGTGTGCCGCACAATCCCCGCTTCCTCAAGGTACTCAAGCGCGTCCCGCGCGTTATCGCCGTAAACCTTCGCCGCACTCTCACCGTTATCCGCCAATTCCTCATCTGTAAACGGCAGTTCAAAGCACGCGCACTTAACATGATCCGTCAGAATGTAGGGGTTATCCGGGTCAATACGGGCTTCCTCGGCGCTTTTGCGAAAGAACCAGTCGGGATCATTCATGATAAACTGATCGATTGGCGATACGCTGGCGATAAACACCGAAACGGAAGTTCCGCTCCTGCGCCCTGCCCTGCCCGACTGCTGCCAGAAACTGTTAAAAGAGCCGGGAAAGCCCGCGACAACAGACGCGTCAAGCCCTCCGATGTCGATTCCCAATTCAAGGGCGTTTGTTGAAACTACGCCGTGAATTGTGCCCTCCCTAAGTCCGCGCTCAATCTCCCTGCGCTCGTTCGGCAAAAAGCCGCCCCGGTACGCCTCCACACGGATACGGGAATTGTCGGTAAAGATATTCGCCAAATCCTCGTTTACATAGGAAGCCGCGACTTCGGTTCTTATCCGGGAATGGGCAAAAAGTATGGTCTTTATTCCCGCCTTGAGCAACGCTATCATCCAGCGGCGGCTTTCGGTAACTACTGAACGGCGAATACCCTGCACTGAGTCCACAAGCGGCGGATTGTAGAGGATGATTCTCTTTTCACTGCGGGGCGCGCCGTTTTTATCTACCAGCCAGACTTTTTGACCTGTCAGCGCCTGGGCAAGTTCTCCAGGGTTGGCGATTGTCGCCGAACATAGGATAAACTGGGGGTTTGAGCCGTAAAAAGCGGTAATACGGCGCAGACGGCGCAGTACATTGGCGACATGGCTGCCCATAACGCCCCGGTACGCGTGAGCCTCGTCTATTACGATGTATTTCAGATGGGAAAAGAACTTGATCCACTTGGGATGGTTGGGAAGAATGCCCGCGTGGAGCATATCGGGGTTGGAAATGATGATCCTGCCTGTTTCACGCGCCGAAACGCGGAGGCTGTCGGGTGTATCCCCGTCATAGGTCGCGATTTTAAGATTCAAGCCTTCATCGCCCCCTGAGATTTCATTCAGTTCCGACTGCTGATCCTGGGACAGCGCCTTTGTCGGGAAGAGGTAAAGACAGCGGGCGCTTGCGTCCGTCAACAGTTCGTGAAGGCACGGCAAATTGTAGCAGAGCGTCTTGCCGGAAGCGGTAGGCGTTACCACTACTACGTTCTTCCCCTCCCGCGCAAGCCGCCAGACTTCAGCCTGATGGGTGTAAATTTGATCTATCCCGCGCCTGATGAGAGCTTTTACAATCCTCTCGTCCAAATCTTGCGGAAAGGGAGCGAAAACCCCCTCCTGTGCCGGTAAAAGCCTGTTCACCACAATATTCGGCGCGAAATCCGGGCTTTCAAGAATCTTATCAAGGTTCTCGCAGGTATTCATGGGATTATTCTACTCTGCTATTGAAAAACTGTGAATAGATACGCTTATACATTGTGGGTATCAGGCGCTGCTGCGCCTGCCTTAGTTGCGTAGAAAGAAAAACAACATGCAGAAACCGCAATTTTTATCATATTTCACTCGACAAAAAAAAGAAATTGTTATAGAATGAATTGATATTTTTAAGGGTTCATATACAGGCTATCTATATGGCGCTGTTTATTGGAAAAAGCCGTTTTTGGGGGTTTAAAACAGGAGGAGAGGCAATATGTCTGATGTTTTATCCATTGTATTAGGAGGAGGTAAGGGTACACGTTTGTTCCCGCTTACCCAGTTTCGCTCAAAACCGGCAGTACCCTTCGGTGGGAAGTACCGTCTGGTAGATATCCCAATTTCAAACTGCATTAACGCAAATTTAAGGCAGATATACATTGTAACACAGTTCAATTCCGCTTCGTTACACCTGCACATTGGGCAGACCTATGTTTTTGATTCGTTTACAAACGGATTTGTCGAGATTCTTGCCGCGGAACAGACATTTGAACATTCAGGCTGGTATGAAGGTACTGCCGACGCGGTTCGCAAGAATTTCCCGCATTTTAGAACGCAAAACCCTGCGTATTACATGATTCTATCGGGAGATCAGCTTTACCGTATGGACTTAGAGGACCTCCTGAAAAGTCACATTGATTCCGGCGCCGCCATTACAATTGCCTGCACAGGCGTAACAAGGGAAAACGCAAGCGGTCTTGGCATACTCAAGGCTGATAAAAACAACCAAATTACCGAGTTTATGGAAAAACCGGGTCCAACCAAGGATATTTCCAATTTCAAAGCGCCAAACGAACTTTTTAGAGAGAAAAATAAAGACGACTGTTACCTCGGTTCCATGGGTATTTATGTTTTTAACTCAAAAGCAATGGAAGAATGTCTTGCCAATGATCTTACGGACTTTGGAAAGGAAATAATTCCCGCCGCAATCAGCAAACTCAAGGTAAACGCGTATCTTTTTGACGGTTACTGGGAAGATATAGGAACCATCAAGAATTTTTACGATACCAACCTGGAATTGACTACGCTCAAGCCCAAATTCGACTTTTATGACGAACATAAACCTATCTATACCCACATGCGCAACCTTCCCCCATCCAAGATGAATTTTTCAAACATGAATCAGTCAATCGCCTCGGAAGGATGTATTATAACAAACGCGAATATCACCAATTCGATTGTCGGTATTCGTACCATTATTGAATCCAACTCAAGCCTTAACGGCGTCGTGTGTATGGGCGCCGACTATTACGAGACGGAAGTTCAAAAAGCGCAGAATGCCGAAGCCAGGATTCCCAATGTGGGAATTGGACGGGGGGCGATCATCAAGGGGGCGATCATCGACAAGAACGTCTGTATCGGAGAAGGCTGCCGGATAGGCGTGGATGACATCAAACGGACCGACGGCAATTACGGGCATTACTATATCGTGGACGGAATTATCGTAATTCCCAAGAACACAATTCTGTATCCCGGAACAGTTATTTAATTGCTAAGACTACTCGCCGCAAGCCTTTTGGTTTTCTCCCTCTTTTCCTGTTTTAAACAGGTTTCTTCGGTGGGCGTGGTCGCGGATGAAGTTGTGAATGAGACGCAAGAGACGGAGTTTTCCCTGTTTTTGGAAGCGGTCCTTTCAAACGCGCGGCTGCCGCAGGATATGTCGGTAAAGATCAGGGACGGTATAGCTTCAAATCCGGCTTTTATCCTTGAGCTTTTCACTATTCTTCAAACAGACCCGTATTTGTGGCTTCTTGTTGACAAGGAACGCCCCCTATCTGAAGATTACAAACCGGATGATCTTGTTGAGTTAAGAAACGGTTCCTACAGGGTAAACAGGACAGACCTATTGCTTAGAAGGGAAGCAGCCGAAAGCCTTGAAACGATGGCAGCCGCCGCCAGAAGAGAAGGGCTGACCCTGCTCGCCTCATCGGCTTACCGTTCTTATGACTACCAGGTTCAACTTTACCAGCGTTATGTCCGGGAAATGGGACAGGAGGCGGCAGACAGGATATCGGCCCGTCCAGGACACAGCCAGCATCAATTGGGGCTTGTCATAGACTTTGGCTCTATAGAAGATTCGTTTGCCCAAACCGCCGAAGGCAGATGGCTTACAGCTAACGCCTCCCGCTTCGGCTGGTCACTCTCATATCCGCGGGGTTATGAGGATGTAACAGGCTACAGTTGGGAAAGCTGGCACTACCGCTATGTAGGCATAGAACTCGCGGAGTTTATCGACATTTACTTTGACGGTATTCAGCAGTACGCCCTGCGTTTCATTCACGAGTACAAGAAAGGCGAGGGATATTTTTAAACAAACGTACTTTCAACCAACTCGCTGTCCAGCACAAGTTCTTCCACGGGAACGGCGTTTTTTCCTCTCAGTTTGATTACTCCGTTTCTGCCGTCCGCGGTAAAAACAGCGCCGTCTTTCCAGCGGCCTTCCAAAATAAGCTGCGACAGCGGACACTCCAGTTCTTTTTGAATAGTATGGCGCAAGTGCCTGCCGCCGTATTTTTGATCCCAGCCTTTTTCGACAAGGATACGCCTTGCGGCGGGTGTTATCTTTAAAGTGTAATTCTGTTCGCCAAGGCGGCGGGAAAGTTCCTCCGCCTCAATGTCAAAAATCGCCTCTATCTGTTTACGGTTCAAGGGGTTAAAAACCACGATTTCATCTATTCTGTTTATAAATTCGGGATTGAAAATCCGGCGCAGTTCGCTCATGGCGGCGGATTCAATCTCACCCGCGCTCATAAGACCGCCGCCGGAAGAGAAGCCCAACTGTGAGTCTTTGGAAAATTCCCGCACTCCTGCGTTACTCGTCATGATAACGACGGTATTGCGGAAACTGACGGTATGTCCAAGGCTGTCCCTCAGTTCTCCTTCTTCCATTACCTGCAGCAGTATGTTAAAGATTTCGTGATGCGCTTTTTCAATTTCGTCAAAAAGAATCACGCGGTAGGGATTGCGCCTGATCTTTTCGGTGAGCATCCCGCCTTCTTCATAGCCGATGTAGCCGGGCGGCGCGCCAACAAGACGGGACGCGTTGTGCTTTTCCATGAAGTCGGACATATCTATCCGTACAAGGGAGTCTTCGTCGGCGAAAAGGTAGTGCGCCAGTTTCCTGGCGAGCAGGGTTTTTCCAACGCCTGTAGGCCCAAGGAAGATAAAGGAACCCATTGGGCGGCGGGGGGAGGAAACCCCCGCTCTTGAACGCCTGATTGCGGATGCTATGCGCCTGATCGCGTCGTCCTGTCCTATCACGTTCCTGCGCAGTTCATCCTCAATTAGAAGCAGACGGCGTGATTCCTGTTCCTCAAGATGCGTTATGGGAATCCCTGTGGCTTCCGTTACAACGCGGCGCACATCGGCATCGGTTACTCTGGGGCGTTCATTCCTTGAGACGTTTTCCCAGGCTGTGTGAGCGGCTTCAAGACGCGCCCTTAACGCCCGCACCTTGTCGCGGACTTCGGCGGCGTGTTCATAATCCTGCGCGCTTACAAAGGCGTTCTTCTCATCGCATAACATTCCAATTTCGGCTTCAAGCCCGGCGATTTCAGGCGGCTGTTCGCGCGTTTCAAGTTTGCGCATCGCGCCTGCTTCGTCAAGAATGTCAATCGCCTTGTCCGGCATAAACCGGCCCGTTATGTAACGCTGCGCGAGTTTCGCGGCAAGAGTTACAGAGCTTTCGGTGTATATAACCTGATGATGATCTTCGTACTTTTTCTGAATGCCTTTAAGAATCTCCAGCGTATCGTCAAAGGCGGGCTCCTCGACAATTACCGACTGGAAACGCCGTTCAAGCGCGGCGTCCTTTTCAAAATGTTTGCGGTATTCGCCAAGAGTTGTGGCCCCTATACAGCGAATCTCGCCGCGGGAAAGGCCGGGTTTCAGCATATTGGACGCGTCCAGGGTTCCTTCCGCGCCGCCCGCTCCGATTATCGAATGAATCTCGTCTATAAAAAGAATGATATTTCCCGCCTGGGCGATTTCCCGGATTATTTTTTTTATCCGTTCCTCAAACTCGCCGCGGTACTTTGTTCCGGCGACTACAAGCCCCATATCAAGGCTCAGTATACGCTTGCCCGCCAGGGCTTCCGGCACTGCCTCGCTGATTAAAAGCTGCGCAAGCCCTTCCACAATCGCGGTTTTTCCAACGCCCGGCTCTCCGACCAGAATCGGGTTGTTCTTTGTGCGCCTTGCCAGAATACGAACGGCGCGGTTGATTTCAGACTTCCTGCCAACCACAGGGTCCATTTTCCCGGCTCTGGCGATGGAGGTAAGATCGCGTGAAAAAATATCCAGGGTCGGGGTAAGAACGGGATAAGTCGCAGGCTTTATTCTGGGCGGATGACGTTCTGTTTCAACGCCGCTTTTATGGTGGACAGGGGATCTTTCCCTGTGAATAAGGTACGGCTGATACCTTTCAGCCGGTACATATTCGCCGTCTCCCCTTGAGCCCGGCTGGCTGAATGTGGTCTGTATAATCACCCTCATCATGTCGGTATCTACCGCCCGCTGATTCAGGTAAATCTGAACGCTTGAATCCTGCTCGCGCATCGCGGCAAAGAGAAGGTGCTCAGTCCCCAGATAATCGCTTCCCATTGCCTTGGCTTCTTCGGTGGCGATATCAATCATATTTTTGGTACGTTTTGACGGCGGTACGTCGCCGCGTATTATAAGACCGGGTATGCGGGGTATTGAACTTTCAAGGATATGCCTGAATTCGGGCAAATCTATCCGTAAAAAAATCAACGCCTTGCAGGCGGTCCCACCGCCTTCCTTGAGCATCGCGATAATTATATGTTCAGGCAAAAGCTGGTCCGAGTTAAAACGGCGCGCTTCTTCCTGGGCATTTATTGACAGAAGCCTCTGCACACGCTGAGTTAAACCTTTAAACACAAACGCTCCTCATTTGTTATTATGAGCATAGTATATTTTAGAGCTTTTTTCAATGATTTAATTTTGCTAATTATTTACCCTGACAATATCTCCGGTCCTTACTCCCGTGCGGGAAAACCAGCCCTGCGGCACTTCAAGCGCGTACCGGACAGAACGGCTTGATGAAACAGAAGTCAAATCGAGCGGATACATGTCTTTTATATCAATGATTCTGCCGTCAGACGCAATATACGCTATTGAAAGCGGGATGAGGGTGTTTTTCATCCAGAAAGACAGTACGTCGTCCCTTTCAAAAATAAAGAGCATCCCCTCCCCATCGGGCAGGCTTTTACGGTTCATCAGTCCCCTGGCGCGTTCCTCCTGAGTAACGGCAATTTCCGCTTTTACAACGGCAATACTCTGCCCGTCGCGCTCAATTGGAATCTCCCGGACTGTGAGTTTCTGCGGGGAACAGGACGCGATGTTGAAACAAAAAATAAAGAAAAACAACCACGGGGCAATCTCTTTAGAATTCATTCAGGAATTCCTGGCGGCGTTGGACTTGTCCTGATTGAATAAGGCCGGATTCGCTTACAATGTCGTCAAAAATATTTTTATCAATATATTTTACCGTCAACGGACGCTCAATCGCGATTCTGGTTTCATCTGTTTCCCAGATTGCCGTCATTGGATCCAGATAGGAGGGTTCGCCGTACCTTTGCACAAATTGGGTAAATATGGAGTAATGGTCAATGATTTCAGTATTAAGGGTAAACGCCATTATGAACACTTCGCCGTCCCTCAGTTGAAAAAAAGCGCGTCTTATAAATGACGAGCCTGTTGTTTCAACCAGACTCTGATCTCTGGCAGGAAGGAAGGAAACGTCCCTGTCGCCCCTGAAATTAAACATTTCGTCTGCCAGCAAATTCTCTTTTAAGTCGTCAAGGCTCATTCCCAGAACAAGCTGGCGGAACTGTCTGGGCAGAGTGTTTTCCTGCGCGTGAATACCCGTCAAAACAGACAAAAAAACGGCGAGAACAAGGAATATTTTCTTATGATCCATTACTTAATTTATCGGATAGTTTGACCTATCACTTATGGTTAAGCGATTGATTTTTTCTCTTTGCGGGCTTTTTCAAGCTGCTGCATTTTATGGTAATACGCGTTTTGTTTCTCAATTTCCTTTAAATCTTTAACAAAAATTTTATCATCTTGTAGCCGAAAGGCAGGATTTTCCATCAGTTTTCTCCCAAACAGCGTACCGTCTCCCTGCGGAATGCCAACCATAGTGGCAAGTTCCTTAAGCCCAAAGTCAAATGTAAAATTGGAGGCGGTATTTATATCAACCTTCTTTTTCTCAATTTGAATTTGCAGCATATCGTACATCCGCCCGACAGGATCGCTTATCTGGGTATTCGCGAGTTGTTTGTAAATCAGCCAAATCCTCTCGGACAGCAGGGTGGTTAATCTGGCGATAAGCTGCGGCTGGGTTTTGATCATTTGCTGAAAATTTTCCCTGTTCACCGCCATAAGCTGGCAATCCTCATAGGCGACGGCCCCCGCCGCTCTTGGTTTTGATTCCAGAAGCGCCATTTCCCCGAAAATATCGCCCGGCTTCAATACTGCAAGCAGTATTTCGCTGCTTTCAGTAATTTTAACAATTTTTACGGAACCTTTCTGTATGATAAACAATTCGTCTCCATGCTCTCCTTCGCAGAAAATTATCTCGTCTTTTTGAAAGGTGCGCGTCATCTCATCGGGTTTGAATTCCTTTGGGGGACCTTTTATATACGGGGCGATTTTTTTCATCCTCTCAACAGCCGTCTGCACATTTACCCCCTGGGGGCAGTGTTTGACGTATTTGTGATAGGCGTAAAATGCCTGATTAAACTGGTTTATTCTGGCGTAATATTCCGCTACATTAAAAAGATGACTCGCGTCTTCTTCCGCGGCCTTGTTCTTAAGGGTGAGTCTTGTAAGGGCTTCGTCAAGGTAGCGCATCCTCTTTGAGAACTGGAGAATTATCTTCATTGCCACAGGCGCGTTGTTTTGGATAAGCTGGCTGAACTGTTCCCTTTGTACCGAAATGAGGGTAACATCTGTCAGCGCCTGGACTGTTTCGATATGGCTGTGGCCGGACATGGTAGAAGCAACCCCGAAAAAATCGCCGGGTCCAAGGGTGTCGCCCTGTTCCTCAGCGACAATTTCCACTGCCTTGGAAAGCCGTACCTTCCCCGATCTTATAATGAAAAACCTGTCCGCATTCCTCTTGCCTTCCACAATAATATAAGAGTCTTTTGCAAAATTGACGAAAGCTAGCTGTAATGGCGCGGCCATTTTACCCCTCTTGGCTGAATTTCAGTATAAAAATTTTATCGTCATATTGTCAACCACCCTTGAAAGGGCTTGTCATAGAGCAAAATTTTAATATAATAAACTAATAAAACAATTTTTTCATGCCGATAAATAAGAAAATAACATGAACAAACAAATAAATTTTGAAGATACAATTTTTATCCTGAATGTCAGAATCAGAATGATTCGGGACCTGTTGCGGCTTGATACAGATACAGGGTTGTTTTTACGTCAGACAATAGGAGATCTGGAATTTATCAGTTCGGTGCTTGAAGTTCTGACCGAAAAATTCATCGCCAACATAAAATTCCTTGACCGTGAGATAGAAGCGGATAACCTGTCCGATATTGAATGGCAGTTCAGCCAGATCTTAAATGAAATTTCCAACAGTTCAAGCCCCTTCTCTACCTCCAATTTCCCGGAAACGAAGAACTGGATTGATAAATTCAGAAAGGACAGCATAAAACGGCAGAAACAGATCAATGAATCCTATGTACCCATTGAACATATTATGACTGAACCTGTTGTCAGCCACGCGGAACTGAACGGTCTTTTAGGGAGCGTGTGAAACATTGTTTCATATCCTGTTTTAATGCCCAGCCTGAAAAAGCGGAATTAAGGTTAGCGTGAGAATAACAGGGGGTCTCCTTCGGGGAAGAAAAATAGCCGTTCCAACCGGAGTTATAAGACCCGCAATGGACAGGATGCGCGAATCTGTTTTCGCGTGCCTTGGAGACATTTGCGGCGTTTCTTTTCTTGACATTTTTTCAGGATCGGGAATTATCGCTCTGGAAGCTGCCTCACGCGGCGCGGCTTATATTGAAGCGGTCGAACAGGACAGGCTGAAAAGAAAAACCCTTCTTGAAAATGTTTCCATTTCACCATGCAGGATTAACTGCCGTTTTATGCCGGCTGAGCTCTATGTAAAACGCGCGAAAAAAAGTTTCGACATAATCTTCCTTGACCCGCCCTTTCCCTATCAATACAAATGGGAATTAATAGCAAATATAGCTTCCTCCCTCATTGTAAAAAACGAAAGCAAAATCCTCATTCACCGTCCCCGAGGCGACTATCAAAAAAATGAGATTCAATTTCTGGAAAAAACTGACAGCCGCGAATACGGGCGTTCTGTGGTAGATTTTTTTATCATAACCGGATGACCAAAAAAACAAAGAATGTTCTTGTTTTTTTTCAAAAACACGCTGATAATATAATAACAGGAAAAAATCTGTAAAAAAAATATGGATATTAAAAAAACGTTTGAGAAATTTGACGGGCAAAACTCATTTATAAAAGTTTCTTCCCCCAGTCAGGTAGAAAGTTCGCAAAAAGCGGTTTTGAACCGCAAGGGTAATCAACTGTTCAATGAAGGGAACATTGAAGCGGCCCGCAGGATTTTTATGACCACAGGTTATTCGGACGGAATTTCCAGAGTGGGTGATCATTATAAATCACAGAACAAGAGTCTCGAAGCTTTGCGAATGTACTGGATCGCGCCGGATCGTACAAAATCTGAAATATTGATCGAACAGCTTGCGGCGGTTTTACAGAGTCTCATTCAAGAGGATGGTGAACAGGATTCAGATAATGAGTGATGTCAATATTCATGAAGAAAATCACCTGTCAGAAGACTCGCAAAAAATATCCGAAATTTCAAAAAACGGTTATCAACTGCTGAAAGAAAACAAGGTTACAGACGCCATTGACTGCTTTACAAAGATTCTTATGCTGGATGAAAATAACAATTACGCGCTTGTAGGCATGGGAGACGCTACGCGCAAACAGGGCTCAATCCGCGAAGCTGTAAAATTTTACCAAAGATGCCTTACGCATCATCCGGGAAACAACTACGCTCTTTTCGGACTTGCCGATTGTTATAAGGCAATGAACCAGTATCAGAAAGCCATTGAAATTTGGGAACAGTACCTGCTTCACGATGACAAAAACATTACCGTCCTTACAAGAATAGCCGACGCGTACAGGAAGGTGCGTAATTTTACAAATTCCAAAATCATCTACCTTAGGGTTCTTGATATGGAAGATTCAAATCCGTACGCGATCATCGGGCTGGGTCATCTTCACTATGATTTCAAGGAGTACAAGGAAGCCCTTCATTATCTGGAGAGGATGCTTAAACTGGACAGCGCCAATGTTGATATTCGCGTCCTTACTTCCATTGGCAACTGTCACAGAAAACTGAAAACTTTCAGCGAAGGCGTTCCCTATTTTGAAGCCGCGCTGGAAAAAGAAAAAACAAATTTTTACGCGCTGTTCGGACTTGCCGATTGCTACCGAGGCATGAACCGCCTGGAAGCGTCACTTAAATACTGGAATCTCATTCTTGAACAGGACCCGAGAAACAAGATGATCCTTACACGCGCGGGAGACGCATACCGCAACATGGAAGACTATGAAAAAGCCAGACTGTTTTATGAAAAAGCCCTGAATATCGAATTTGACACCTATGCAGTAATGGGGCTTGCGTTGATCGCCAAGGCACAGGGAAAATACAACGAATCGGTTACTTCTTTCAGGCGGCTGATCCAGCAGGACAACAAAAACTACCGTCTTTATATCGAACTGTCCGACTGTTATCTGAAAACAGGTGACCGCCGCAAGGCTGTAGAAACTCTTGAGGATTTTCAAAAGCACGGAATTAAAAACCAAAAAGTTATCGAATTACTGGATAGTATTTAAATATCTACATGAATAGACCATCGTCACTGTCAGGATTATCTCTTGCCGAACTGGAAGAACTCTTCCCTGCCCTGCCCCGTTTCCGTATCTCTCAAATATACAAATGGACAACGCGCGGCGTCCGCGATTTTGACTGTATGACTGACATTCCCAATTCTCTGCGGGAAGAACTAAAAACTCATTTCACTCTTTATTCAAGCGCGGTAGAAAACCTTTACGACGACAGCGACACGAAAAAAATTGTCGTCGCCCTGAAAGACGGTTTAAAAATAGAGGCTGTGCTTTTAAACGATGGGAAAAAGCGCCTGACAGCCTGCCTTTCAACACAGGCGGGATGCCCCTCAGGATGCGTATTCTGCAAGACGGGCAGCATGGGATTTTCACGTAACCTCACATGCGCGGAAATCGTCGAGCAGTTCATCTTTCTGAGGAACACTGTGGAAAGAGAAGAAAAGACGGAAAAGTCGCGTCACATCATTGAAAACATCGTAATAATGGGAATGGGCGAACCCCTTCTTAACATGGCGCATCTTCGCAAAGCTGTCGCCATATTCACGGAGTCTGAGGGAATAAATTTCTCAAAGCGCAGGATCACTGTCTCCACATGCGGTATATGCGCAAGCCTTTTTGACATTGCGGAAAACGGCCCCGCTATACGGCTTGCCCTTTCGCTTACAACGGCAGACGAACCGCTGCGTCAAAAGCTGATGCCCGTTACCATCGCCAACCCCCTTCAAAAAGTAAAAGAAGCCCTCATTCTCTTTCAGCGTAACGGCGGGGGCCGCGTTACACTGGAGACAGTACTGCTTGGCGGCGTAAACACCCGCGAAGAGGACGCCATCTCCATCGCGGATTTCGCGTCCGGCATTGACGCCGTTGTCAACATAATCCCCTGGAACCCCGTCGCGGGTCTTGAGTTTGAGGGAAAGCCGTTACGCGAACCTGAAACAAAAGAAATTGAATATTTCACGCGTAAACTTGAAACCCTCGGAATGAAAGTTACAAAACGCCTGCGCAAAGGCAGAGGAATAATGGGCGCGTGCGGCCAGCTTGGCTAGACAGGCGCCGTTTCCTCTATCTCCCGCTCAAATGATCCGAGCGTACCCAGCCTTCATCGCCGCCAAACGCAACCTGCGTCCATGATTGCCCCGCGCTGTCGGCAGCGGTAATGGG
>JGI24698J34947_10001149_pt1 | contig 13762 bp, 11 predicted proteins | sample TergutMp193P3_FD_34947 | JGI IMG/M metagenome (IMG submission 34947)
CATCTTGTTGAAATGGGCGTTCCAAACGCGGCGTTATGCGACGGTCCTGCCGGCGTGCGTATTCAAAGAACTTCGGTTGAATTGAAAAACGGCAAAATTAAACCGGTGGAAGCCATGATGGAGTTTATGGAATTCATGCCGTGGATTATGAGGAAGTCTATATTTGGCAATCCAAAAAAGGGCAGGGCGCTTTACCAGTATACGTCGGCGTTCCCCGTGGGAACCTCTCTCGCGCAGACATGGAATACTGCCCTGATTGAACAAATCGGCAGGGCGATGGGCGCTGAAATGGCCGAATTTGGCGTAACGTTCCTGCTAGCTCCCGGCATGAATATTCACCGCAATCCCCTTTGCGGACGCAATTACGAGTACTACAGCGAAGATCCGTTTCTCACGGGCAAAATGGCCGCCGCCGTAACAAGGGGCGTTCAAAGTTTTGAAGGATGTTATGTCACCATTAAACATTTTGCCGCCAACAATCAGGAAACCAACCGCAACCACAGCAACAGCGTTATAAACGAGCGCGTGTTACGCGAAATTTACCTAAAAGGATACCGAATCGCCGTTGAAGAAGCCGGGGCGAAGGCCGCCATGACAAGCTACAACAGGATCAACGGCGTCTATACGCCGAACAGTTACGATCTTTGCACAAAAGTGCTCAGGTGCGAATGGGGTTTTGACGGCGTGGTTATGACCGATTGGTTTTCAACCGGCAAGGGACTTGCGGGCAACGGCCTTGCGATTAAAGCCGGAAACGACTTGATTTGTCCCGGCGGCGGCGAATTCCTCAACGCGTTGAGAAAGGACTTTAAGGCGGGCCTTGTCAGTGCGGAGGACATTCGGCTTAGCTGTGCCCGTGTACTGGAGGCTGTCATAAACGGCAGGACAGGGAAAGGGAACAAGTAACAGATAACAAAGTAATTGCCATCTGTTTTCTCTCTTGCCAAAATGTCCGAAGACTGTTATATTCTAGCTAGAGGTAACGCAATGGCAGCCAAAGTCAAACCCGTGCAGCCCACGGAGATAAAAGACAAAAAAATCATTCTCGAAGTCATTGAGCAGATCCGTAAACCCATACCCGCTTCGGTTTACAAACGGCATAAAAAGAATGCCGAGTATATTGACAAGATGTTCCAGAAATGAACCATAAAATTGAGATAATCCCCAAGAATGCAAATACTTATTTTTATTTTCAATCTTTAACACCGGTAACGGCTTGCGACAGTTTTAATTGCTCTATTTCTGAATACAATGACTATCTTATAAATGACGCTTTGCGTTCTCAAGGCGATCATATCGCTCTTACATGGCTTCTTACCGAACGGCCTGCCGGAAAAATAGCTGCATATATATCCCTTATCATGGATGCAATTAAATTATCAGGCGCAGAGAAGGAACTACATAACCTAAAATACCCTTTCCGTACAATACCTGCTATGAAAATCGCCAAATTAGCTGTTGATAGCAGTTTTTCTCAAAAATATAGAGGTATAGGAACTTTTATGATTGATACTGCTGAACGTCTAGCTATAGCATGTAATACTGAATATTGCGCCGCCCGTTTTCTTACTGTTGATGCCGATATAGAACATGATAAAGGCGTCCTTACTTTTTACGAAAAAAACGGCTTCATCCCCAACGCTGAATCCTACAATAAAAACCGTAAAACAATCAGCATGAGGAAGGATCTTTATAATTAACGAAAAGTGTCAATTACCTTTAACGAACTGCTTATAGTAATCAGTTTTGTCTACATTTTTAGAACTGTCATACCTGCCACTCCAAATATCTTTCATTAAATATGTATTATTCCAATTAGAATAAACAGCTTGTGGTTCAACTCCAATCCATGCGCCATTGACCTTCATCACAATAAATGCATGGTTTAACGGCGGGTTAGACATCATTCTTACGTCTTCTTTGTACGGATAATACTGATAGAATAATACCGTAGCGTCCTGACAGTTAGTTCGGCCGTCTCTGGTAACGTCTACTTTTCTGTTCATGTCGTCTGATACCCTGCGCAGTATAGCCCATACGTCCACAGGTTCTTTAGGCTCAACCGATTTCTTGGCAGTTGTGGCTGTAACCTGTACGTACTTTAAATAGTCAGATGTTACATCACGATTGTATTTATTATCATATTGGTTTCCCCATACTGCCCACATCAGGTAATTAGAATGATTATTGGCATAAGATTGAGGTTCTACTGCTTTCCATACTCCGTCGGTAAAAACACAGTTAAACAAGTGATTCATCCCGGTTTTTGAATTTACATTTATCTCAATACAAACTTTATTTTTATCAGGGTAATATTGATAAAATAAAACGGCGGCATCAATGCAATTATTTTTTCCGTCTTTATTTACATCAGTTTTTTTCCAATTTTCCGCGACCAATCGAAGTGTCTTGTCGATATTTGCATGTTCTGATATTTTATTAACCGCAAACGTGGAAGCTGCCCTATTGGAAGCCTGAACAGCATTAGTTGTATTTTGCCTGCTTTGAGTCTTTACTTCATTTGATTTTACAATATTAGAAATGAAATACCCAATTACTAAACATATAGCAATAGTTATAAATAATCTCATAAAAACCTCCATTAATTTTTTTTACGGATATAATTAATAATGGCTTGGAATTGAGAAACTTAATGTTTTACATTGATATATTATTTAAAAAATTTAAAAATATCTTTAATCATATCATTAAAAGCAGTGTCAGGATCATCAATGTCTGGATCATTTAGCATATCGTTTAACATATCGTTTAATTTTATTAATATTTGATATTTTTCGTAATTGTAAATTAAACCATCCTTCTCATTATATCTTGCTAAAAACCATTTTTCGCCAACACGCATATTAATAACAAGATATCTGCGTTTTTCTTTTTCTGCGTACCATGTTGTCATTGAATAATTAACATGATGTTTGTTCATTAAATGTTTAACGCTTATAGAAAGCCCAGAGTTTAATTCCCAATATGCGTTATCTAAATCAATATTAAGACCTGTTCTTGCGTAAATTGCAATTTTTATATCGTCAAGGCTGTTTGAAAGGGAATAGTTAAATAGGTTTCGATTTTCTCCAACAAAAATATGTTCTTCCGCATATCCCAATACGTCTTTCGTGGTTAAAAATTGTTGTTCGTCCATTTTTTCCTCCTTGCCTTAATTAATGGCCGGATTTTGGAATACTTAATGGTTTTTAGCAAGAATTTCTATATCGCAATTTCTTTTAATTTCTCATAGGCTTCATTAACTTGTTTCATAAGCATTTCAGCATTTTCACGATCACGAGACGATGAAGTACCATAACGGTCGGGATGATATTTTCCCACAGCCTCATGGTAAGCGTTTTTTAGTTCTTTTTGAGAAAAGCATAATTTTAATCCGAGTAATTTACGATAAAAATCGACTAAATCAGGCGGAATTGAAGAATTTTCGTATGATGACTCTTTTTGTTTTCTAGTATTTTCTCTGTATGATTTAGTATTGTTTTTTAAAGGGATAAAATTAAAAGGTTCATTCTCATTTATATCCTTCCTATTTATTTTCCACATTATTTCCGCTTCTTCTTTACATGTCCTTAGCGCGGTTTCAATTTCATTAGTACCGCAATCATACCCAGAAAAGTAATAATATTTTTGTGATGATTTTCCTTCTGATGAAAATTGATTATTTGAAAAAGATATATAAAACCACCCATTTGAAAAATGGAATGTCAAATGATAAACAACTCCCCATCCATAAGTTTGTTTTGTTGTTTTTATTGACCATGCGTAATTTTGCTTGTCTTTATCAGAAAATACTTTATAATTAAAAACAAAATAACGCTGCCTATAAAAATGATATTGAGATAAAAAGAGATTCATTATATCTTCTTTGGATAAATTATTATTTTGATAAGTAGTAACATAAATAAGTTCTTTTTCTCCATGGTATTTTTTGCGTTTTATTTCATTTGCCTTGTCTGAAATAGAATCAGCAATAATATCAACTATGGGATAAATAAAGGGTCCAAAAAATACAAACACAACAATCCATATCCACATAGCGCATATTCCTTTGTTTATTTTTTGAAATACCCAATTACTAAACATATAGCAATGGTTATAAATAATTTCATAAAAACCTCCATTAATTTTCTTTTACGGATATAATTAATAATGGCTTGGAATGGAGAAACTTAATGGTTTTAATGATTTTTTTTATTTTTTTTCTTTAAGATGATTTTTTAAAAACTCAAGGAATTCATCGAGATTTTTTGAGGCCAAAGCGTCCGCACTGTTTTTTTGAACATTTGGGTGGTATTTTTGGTATATTTCGTATTGCTTAGGTTTTTCCCCGTCTTTTCGGTATTTTCCAAGAATTTCAGCGTCAAGAACCGTGGCTATTTCCTCAAAATCTTTGATTTTATCAATACAATATATTGTAAATAATGCCCTGAAACATTCTCTGGTTCTCTTTTGCTTGCTTTGTAAAACCGATTCCACAGCTTCTCGAATATCAGCCGCATTGACTTTTGAGAAAAAAATACTTTCAGGATCATTATTTACTGGAATATCTATTTCTTTTCCTTCATCGTCAATAGTCGTCAAACTTACAACATCTTTATTTTCAATTCTTTGCAAACATTCTTTGGCCTTTTTCTCGGTTTTATTAAACCATTCTGATATAATCTTTATTTTCTCTTCTTCCGATAAAATTCTTCCTGCGTTATTTTCCTGTAATGAAATAAATCTTTCAATTTCTTTAACTTCTCTTGGAAGTTTGTTTATATTTGATATATCTTTGCGGTAATATTCCGCTTTGGCGTTTTTTAACGCTTTGCTCAAATAACTGAAAAAATCTTTTTCTTCTTTTAGCGTTTTTTTTACTACTCTCTTAACAGCATTGAAAATTTCAAGCCCCATTTCTTCCGCTTCAGGGATAATGTTATAACTTGTACACCAACAAATAATAGGTTTCCAAAGTTGTCCGACGCAAACTTGCCAACGGTCAGAAGATTGTTCATCCCTGTATTCGGAGTAGATATTAAAAATATCAGCCTTTAGCTGTCCTTCTGTTTTTAGAGGCTCTGCCACAAAATCTCCTTACAGAGCAAAAAAATCCTTTAACATTTTCGATGCGCTTTCAAAATCGGCGTTCCCTATGTTGCCTATCAGTTTAAAAAGATAATAGAGCGAGGTAATGTCATAAAGCATGGGTTTTTCCGGCTTTCTGGTTTCCTTGTTGAATTCGACTTTTCCGTAAACAATGTATTGTACAATAGCCTCACGGAATTCTTCTACAAAGCGAAGGGCACAGAACAGGGAGAGGGTCTCTGGTTTGAAGCCATAAGTAGTATCAGCGTAGATTTCGGCGTTGTCTGGGATTTTTTCGGCAAGGTCAGTGATTAGCTTGTTGTATGTCTTTTTAGTAGGCTCAAAGTCAATTTCTATTGTGTCATAGCTTAAAACCGCCCCGATTTCCGCATTGATTTTTTCAAGTTCATCTGTAAAGTTTTTCCTGTTTTGTTCATATTCGCTGTTTTCTCCGGTTGTAAGGACGTATATAACTTTTAGTTGCTCGCCTTTTTTAAGTGTTTTGGCAAGTACGCCGTTTATTGAGCAACGGACAGGTTTTTCGTATTCGATTGTCTTATTGCCGTCTACTGGGTATTGTACCGGTTCTACGTCTTTAGCCGGTTTCATTGGCACTGTAATTATTACAACTTTCATTTTTTCTCCTTATATATGTATAATGCCCGAATTTGGGCGGCCTTAATGGTTTTTGTCAGGATTTAATTCATCTTTGACGATTTGATTTAGTTCTTTCATTGCATTATCAAATTTTGTTAATACTCCAATCTGTAATTTTAAGAAATCTTCTCTTGATTCTGGCAATTTTTTACTACCTAATAGTTCCTCAAGTTCTTCAGAATATGATTTTTTCCCTTTTTGCGTATCAAGTTTTGATTGTGTGTGAGCGTCACCAATATTATGACGAAGAGTATCAACAGTATTCATGAATAGCTTAGTCGATGTATCCCATTTTGTGAATTTTTTAGGTAATCTATATATAGGTATTGGTCTACCATTACTATCTTTTTTATTTTGGTCTTTGCCTTTTGTAGTCTCAAAAATTAATTTATAAAGAGACCTTATAAATTTGCCAAAATCATCTTCGGATGTACAAGGTGTTCGTATTCTATTCCAGATTTCTAATATTTCCTGAACTGTCTCAAAAATAGGGTCTTTTTTGAAAGTTATACAAAGTTTATTTATTTGATTATAATGATGTTCTGCGCTTTGAGCTGTCTTTGCTATCTTCTCATTTTCTATATTCTCATAAGATGTTTCATAAGGGAGTTCAGATTTATTTTTTGATTGTTGTTCAATCTTGTTAATATGTTTATTAATTTCATTGTTCTTAGTTTTGGATTTATCTTTATCAGTAAGGAATTCTTTCAAGAATCGCAAAGAACGCAAGTAACCTTCTGCCCTACTGTCTGGTTTTTCATATTTTATATTAACAAAATGAGCTTTAATCGCATCATATGCCTTTAGTTCGCCGTCATCGTTATTCAGAGCCTCCTCAATAGTTACGCCTATGTTGTTGTTATACAAAAAAAATGCATCCGAGCGATGCATATCCACTGTACTATCAGTCCATTCCGAATGCTTATTTTTTAGCCATTTCCTAAACTCATCTTGAATGTGTTTTTTATTGGATACAAGAGAATCATATCCTATTACCTTACACATCATTCTCCCCTTAATTTATTACCCTACAATATTTCCAAGAAAAATTCAAGCCAGTCTCATAACTGGCGCAGGGCAACAGTACTTGTTCACATAGAAAAATATCTCCTTCAAGGCTTCTTTTTTGTCATTTTAGCACTATATTTTACCTACTTAGATTGTAAAAATAGTAATTTGAGATTATTTATTCGCTTGATAGGCATAAAAAGCGCTTTTGTCTTGAAACTCATGGCCAAACATGGCTCATCATGACCGTAACAAGAACGGCTAGAACACTGTATCAAGCTTTCGTCGAAGGTATTCCAAAGCATAAAGCAAGGGAGAGTATCACCACTTGATTTTTGGTTTTATTTGGAGCTACTGTCAACTAATTACTAACATTGTACAGACAGTCCATGATATTTTTGGAACAATTTGTTCTAAAATTTTATAATGCTATATTTCCATTTATTATAAGTATTCTCCGCTGTTTTCCCATAGTTTAATTTGCCCGGCATAGTGTCTGTCGTAAGCATCTTCTGTTACAGAAGTAGGATTTATTTCTTGAAAGTGCCAAGGGTAGCCTGCAAGAAAAGGAATAAACTCAATTGGGTGAGCCAGAATGTAAGCAATCAGTAACCGATGATTACTAATATTTTTTGGTAATAGTTTATCAACTGGTTCAATTTCCAGTTTTAAACCACGCACATCACTGATTATTGGCTTTAATTGTTCCTTTGTTTGCAATATTCCATCTTCATACCATTTATGATTTGCTCCACCTCCACCTATAAAAATAGGTAAGATTCTATTGTTTAGATATTGTTCAAGTCTAGCATTATTCCAAGCATTCCTTTTCTTTATATCAACTACGACCGTTGCAAATGCCTGTTTGAACATTTCTTTATATCCATTTTCTTTTTCTTTTGAAATATAAGACAATTCGGCTAAATTTTTTCTCTTTTTTAGAACATATTTAACTTGTTTAATTTTATTAAGATTATCAATAATGTTATTTGCAATTATATCTATTCCCAATGGCCGAATGATTTTTGAAACTATACTGAATTTATTTGGCGCTTCCTTAAACATTATTGCCATGTCTACAGTACCACCGCCAATATCAACAAGAGCATAGACTCCGGTCATCACATTTCTATTTTGCAAAAATGTTAAAGATTCTGCATATAATTCCGGTAACGTATTTAAATTTGATGTTTTGAACTTCGGTATTTCAATCTTCTGATTATTTGAATAATATTCATGTAAATCATTTATTGATATTGCATAATCTGTTAATTCAGCACTTAGTTTATCTGCAAGCATTAACAGCCGATCATATAATTGATAGTTTTCATTGTCAAAATTATCAATAGGAACACCCATTGTAATATACCACTGGTCTATCTCAAAATCCAGTCCTTTTTTCCTAAAATAATTTAAGGCATATTCTTTTGATTCCTTTATTAGACATGCCAGAAAAAAAAGACTGCAAAGCATTTCCGGCTTAAAATTAAACTGAAGCTTTCTGAGATTTTTACTTTGCGGAAGATTATCGTCTATCATGGAGTATTTAAAATATTTTATTTCTTCGATATTATCAGTCCCATTTGGCTTATCGTAATGAAGTAAGTTTCTTTTATAATCAAAATACAATATTGAAGGTTTATATTCATCTTTATCAAATTTTACAAAATAGAAAGTCTTTCTCTCGGCAAAACATACTTTTGAATAACTCGTTCCAAAATCGATGCCCATGTTAATTTCTTCTGTTGCGTATGATGTCTGTGTATCAACTGGTCTATCGGTAATTTTATTCGAGGCTTTTCTTTTGTTTAGTAATTCTAATGCGGAGCTAAGGAGACCCATTTTATCCCTCTACCTTAATTAACCCTACAGCTTTATCTGAAAATGCACAACGCCCATTTCTCTTGGAATCAATTCTTTTGGTTTGAAATAAATAAGTCTCTTCCGCTTTTTTTAGTCTACCTTCATGTAAACGTATAATTTTTTCTGATTGCCTTGAATCTCTGGCTTTATTAATTTGCTCCTTTATAGAGCTTATTTTTCTGTCAAATGTCCGTTTTAAATATTCTTTGTTTTGTTCGCATATTAATCTATTTTTATCATCGTATGTATTCTCGAAAACATCAAATAATTGGTTAGCATGATTACGGCATTTTTCTAAACAATATGATACATTATCAAAATCAGCTAACCCATATTTTATTTCTGAAAAATCTAATCCATGGTTTAAAGATGATATAATTAGGTTTTCAGAAATATTTTCTTCAATCATTTCTTTTGTCTCGGTATTGATAACAAAATACTTTAATTCATTGGTTTTCCTATAGCCTTCAGATTGCCATTCTTGTATATGATAAACATATAAACCTGTGTTTAGACCATTTGTATTTTCTTTCTTTGTTTTTATTGCGGAACATTCGAAAGTATTATTTATGGATTTATTCTGATTCACATCCTTCACCCACTTTATAAAAGGGTGGTTTATATCAATGAACTCATATATTTTCCACCTTTTGTAGGAGTCCCGGTTATTATTAAATATACAAAGAACAGCATCATTACGATAGCCCAAATGAGAGACCCTATAATGATTGCTTTTAAGGAAATTTCTAAAATCAAATGCTGCATCTGTAGAAAGAGTTATAAAACTGCTTAGATCATCATTCCGTTCCATTTTGGAACCATTGAAGTTTAACGCAAAAAAGTCTTCTGTATATTGCATCAATTCTTCGGGCATAATGTACCGCTTATTTGAGTTGGCGATATCAATATTATCAAGGATAATATCAGAAAATTCCGCTAAAAGGCCAGCTTGTTCTTCCAATTTTTCCATGTCAAGTTTTTTTGAAGCGATAGCCTCTATCTTTTGAAATGCCTTTTTTTCCTGTTCTTTTTCTGTTAAATTTGGCGTAAGCAAATAAACAGACAATTGGTTAATTTCATTGCCAAGAATTTCTTCGATGTCACCGATTGAATGCTTAAAAATATCTATTCTTTCGTAAAGCCTGCCAAGAACCCTGTCTTCTATTGTGTTTTCGCAAATAAAATGTAATATTCTGATTTTCTCGGCTTTTTGTCCTATACGATCAATGCGTCCGATACGCTGTTCCAGCCTCATTGGATTCCAGGGAAGATCATAATTGATTTCAATGCTTGCAAACTGAAGATCAATACCTTCTGATCCTACTTCTGAAGAGATCAAAATATTACAATTAATTGAATCCCTGAAATGTGCGATAATATCGTTTTTCTCATCGCCCATTCCACCCATTATCTTCGCACAATTAAAGCCGTCTTCTTCCAGTCTTTTAGATAAATAATGTATGGTATAACGATAATAAGAGAAAATTATTATTTTCTCATGATTGTTTTCTTTCAATAATTTCTTGATGTTTAAAAGGAGTTCTTTATATTTTGAATCATTGTCGGTAAATCTTTGTATCATTTCTTCGGATATTTCAATATCAGGCATTTCATTTAATAAGAAATCAGGAATCTCATCATCTTCATCAAAACCCATATCCTCATAAAGCATTTCCTTCATAATATTATGATCTTTCCAGTGTTTTAAGGCAGCGGGAAGACAGCTTGTCATTTGACGCTGCCTTGCTATAAGCGTAAATATTTTGGAAACAGGCGAACCTATTGAAAGTTTTTTTAGTAAATCAGTTATTTCCTGATATTTAGAATGTTCTTCAGGAGAAAATGAATATTTCAAAGTTACCGGATCACGGGTTGTCCTATCTTCAAAAACATCACGTTTTCGGGTACGAGTAAAATATTGACTGTAGAAACTGGAATCCCGTATGCTATGAAACAAAGTCATGCGTTCTTCAGTTGTATTATTATTGTTCTTGATATAACTCAATATCTTTTCATTAAGGGTTTTATTATCCTGCATTTTATTCTTTATCTGATCATAAAGATCAATAATTACATTTTTGGGCTGATTGGCACGGATTGCATTAGCAAATGCGACGATCAAACGGTTTTCGTTAAGCATATTATCAAAAATTATAGAACTATAAAAATCTTCTGGGGCAAGAAGTCTAAGAAGATTGTAAAGATTCTCTGAACTTGTTTGAATCGGAGTTGCGGAAAGGAGAATCATATACCTTGAAATATTGCGAAGTTTTTCGCCTGTATTATAACTTGCCGTTGAACTATTGCGAAGGTAATGGGCTTCGTCTATTACGACTAAATCAAATAATTCCTGATTGTTTTCCGCATCGAATCGCTCAAAGAAATCATTTAGTTTTGAACGGTTATTATTGCTGATTGAACGGTCATCTTCCTGTTCTCTATAACGAATACCTTGTATGCTTGTTATAAGAACAAAGCCGTCATTGTTTAAATTCATAAATGTTTCTTTAAGACGTTCCAGTAATTTTTCAACTCCAACAATCTCAGATTGTATTCCGAAGAAATGTAAAAGATCGTCTTTCCACTTTTGGCAAAGTTGGGCAGGGCAAACAATTAAAAAACGTTTGGCATTTTCCCGTGTTAATAGTTCTTTCCAGATATATATTGCCTCTATAGTTTTCCCCAAACCTACCTCATCAGCAATCAGGAGCCTGCCAGCGGCTGATTCGATAAATTTCATTACGGGCTTAAACTGATGGGGCATAAACTCTGTTGAAGCGTTATGCATGGAATAAAAAAGATTGGTGAGGGTTCCATTAAGCCGTATTTGCTGTATAATGCGGCGTAAGTCAAGAACGCCGTTAAAACGGCATTGTTTAAATAAAGCAAACATGTCATCTTTATCAGAAATAAGTTCTAAATAAGATTCCCGGACATATTCTTCTGCTTCGCCAAATCCCACCTGCCAGCGTAAGGATTCCCCAAAGGGTTGTGTTTTCCCGGTTATATACCCAATTCTTTCGCTATAAGTATCCCGGACACGGTCCCCTGGGGAAAATTTCAGAGCAGACATACTATTAATCCTTTCCTATGCATTTACTACGGGCACTATTGTACCACATATGAATTCCTATTAAAAATTTGAAACACACCATTTATTTATCATGATTGCCTTCTTTTTATACTGTTAGGACAGGTTATTATAACCTATTCCAAAAAGGACTGTCAATCTAGTTGTTTTAATGTTATTCTCACTATGTATATAATGCCGAAAAAATCGTAAACTTAATGGTTTCCGTTTACGATAGTTATTTTCGCTTGAATTTATGTTAGCTCCGCCGTCAGGCTGCGAAACGTATACAACTTTGTTGTGTGCCGTTGGCATTGCTTCTATTACAATAATCCTTTATAACACATTTGCCACATTTTGGATTATCTTTAGTACATATTTCACCATATCCTTTTGCACAATACAACCATATTAAAATGTCAACTTCTTTTTGAGCAATACCATTTCTTTCTGCAATTTCTTTTATATATTCTACTGCCTCTTTAGGGGATGCCTCTTTGTTATTACTAAATCCCAAAATATCTTTCCCCAACATTCTTCTAATATGTGTATCAGGTTTCGCTATATCGATCCCAATATTTTTAAAATATTCACATATTAACGCTATACCCATATTCTTTAATTTATATGCGTCATTTTTATCAGCTAATTTTTCTGCCAAGTAATACGGATAGCCTTCCTTTATTCTAGGATGATTGTTAAAATAATTATCAATGGTTCCATATTCTTTTGATATTCTTTCTAATATCTTAATTATATCCTTTAAGCAATTCATTTGCTTTCCAATACTTCTATTTCCACAACTAATTTCTTTTAACGATTCGACAAATTTTGCCGGTTCTGTATTTTTTATTTTTTCAACATCATAGTCAAAAAATATTTTATCAATATTATTTATGTTATCTTCTATACGTTTCCACGGTCTTTGGTTACTTAATAATGAATAAATAATAGCCTGTATATGCTCGCTAAGTGAATATACTTTACCGTTTTTTCGCTCAATGCATTTTTCGAGATCTTTTTTGATAGAAGGCCCCAATAAATCGCTTTTTTCTGCGAATCTTTTCAATTCCTTTATAAAATCATAGCTCATTTCACTTTCTCCTTATATTTATTATTTTTTCATCTGGAGGTGAAAATAGCATATACGGTGTAGCGCCGGCTACAACCACAAAACCATCTGATAACAATAATATAATTTCACCCGTAGGACTTATCTCAATGGCCTGTATAACCTTCTGCCCCTCCTTAGCGGAACTATTGTAAGGAAACCGTGAACCTACTTTATAGGTATTGGTATCCCCATTTGGATAACTAAATCTTACTTTTTCAATTTTCATATCCCCACCCGCCTTAATGTTATTTATATCTTCTGTGCTTCCTTCTCGTTCCTCCAACCATACACAACAGTCCGTGCTCTGGCGTCCGAGTACCCCCATAGAGCAAGTTGTTCTATACCTTCTGCGCCACTAATCTTGCCTTCCATGAGGGCACTTTTCAGTTTCTTTAACATTTTCTCCTGTAGGTACAGGCTCCTGTTAGTTCTCTTCATCAAATTGCTCCTTTTCCCAACGTTCCTGCCGGTTTGACCATTTCAATCGAAAGGAATACCAGTTCTGAAACCAGGTTCACTAGCAAGGGCGGCTAATCCCAATTGCCTCTCTGTAAATATTAATGCCCAAAAAGACGAAGACTTAATGTTTTTTTATGTTTTTTATTGAATTTAGGGTGGGTAACGGAAATGTGCGCACATTTTAAGGAAAAAACGGTGGCAGGGAAGGGGCGAAAATTATGTTACTCCTCGATCAGTTCCGTTTTCTGTCCGGTAATCCTGTTTATCTGATCGTTAAGCTTTTCCGCTCCCTTTGCGGAGTCGTTATATTTGCCAAGGGCGTTGTTGATGTGCTTGCCCACAAGGCTGTAATCCGCGAAGAATTTTCCAAACCTGTCCTGAACCTGTGATAGTTCTCCAAGAATTGTTTTGGCTTCCTGCTCGATTTTTAGTCCTTTAAGTCCGAAAACAAGCGCCATAAGGTATGCGTAGAAACTGTTAGGTGAAACAGGTATTACGTGTTT
>JGI24698J34947_10001150_pt1 | contig 13760 bp, 13 predicted proteins | sample TergutMp193P3_FD_34947 | JGI IMG/M metagenome (IMG submission 34947)
TTTTTTGGACTTATAGGGAGCAGGATAGATTTCCAAATACATAAATATTGGCTGCCATATTTTGAATTAACAGCAAAGACAAATGGGTGGGTTGCTGGAAATGAATTTCTTGAAAAGAAAATTAGTTTTAAATGGGGTATTTCCGCAAGATTTTAATTGATAAAAATGGTATATAAAATAACTTGACAATAAACTACTTGAGGGGTGGCAGGAAAAGAAAGTGCCGCCCCCGCGCGGTACTTTTTTCCCTGACAGGAACCCAATTAAATTCTTTAAGGCATACATTTCTGTTTTTGTGTAATGGGTGTCTATTACATCTAACAATAAAAAGAGTATCATCACAATCAAAAAGACTTTCATATGAAAGTTATGATAAAATTCTGATGTGCAGTCGTGACAATGTGTACATTTTGTGATAAAATAAATATATGGCAAGTAAATTATTACCTATACAAAATATGATATATGAAATACGCGGGCAAAAAGTCATGCTTGACCGTGAACTTGCGGCATTATATGAAGTTGAAATAAAGCGTCTAAATGAAAGTGTAAAACGTAATATAAAAAGATTTCCGTCTGAATTTATGTTCCAATTAACGGATAAGGAATGGGAAAATCTAAGGTCGCAATTTGCGACCTTTAACACGGATAATAGAAAATATAAGCCTTATGCCTTTACTGAACATGGAATATTAATGTTATCGAGTGTTCTGAACTCTGAAAAAGCAATTAGCATTAATATTCAAATAATGAAAATATTTGTACGTATGCGTCACTATGCACTTTCACAAAGCGCGACAAATGAGCAAATTGCCGAATTGCGTAAACTTCTTATGCTCTACATTGAAAAAAATGACAAACGGGTAAATGACATCATTATTGTTCTCAACAATCTCATAGAACATCCCCCAAAAACCAAAACAATAGGGTTTAACACAGGCAATGGGTAAAAGAATCCACCTTTGCGGTCTGTTATAAGTTAACGGTTTATCTTCTCAATAACCGTCCCCAAAATCCGTAACCGTACCACCCTGCCGCCGCCTTTTTCGCTGAATGCCCGGTAGCGTTCGCCGTCGTCGGAAAAGGGGCTGGGTTTTTCGCCGGGGAAGGGGGCCTGGCGCTGCTGCGTCCAGTTGAGTTTGGTGTCGCCTAACGAAATATCGGGATTGGACGGATCAAAATAGATGAAAGATTCGTGCGCTCCCCGTTCAGGGAGGGGAGCTTCATCGGTGCATTGCAGATAACGGATGATCCCCTGCCGGAAATCGACGGACTGTATCACCGCGGAATGTGCCATAGCCCCGTCCTCTCCCCGAAAGAGAATGATGTCCGCCGGGCGGAGATTTTTGACGCGATCCGGCACGGCGATTATTTGATCGCTCCGCGAATTGAAGAACGCGGTTCCCACGTACCATGCGGGGTCCTCGCCCCGGCGCACTCCCAGAGAGCGGCTCAGCGCCCGGCCTAGGTCAAGGTTGTCCTGCCGCGCTATGTAGGTGAGTATGTGCCAGACAAAGCCGGAGCAGTCCATTCCGGCAAGGCCAATGCAATAGAGGTAATTGTAGACGTCGGTTTCCTCGACTCCGTTTCCGGCGGCGAAAACATAGGGGCGGTGGGGCAGGCCGCGGTACGATCCCGCCTTCATGCGGGCAATGTCGAACAGATCAAGGGAGGTCTGCCATTTTTGCCCGGCAATGTCGAATATAAACACCTTTTCGCGGCCGTCGGACAATGCCGCGACATAACGGCTGAAATCTTCCGAATCGAGTATCGCCTCAATCGCGGGCCAGAGCATATCGGGGTTTCCCTTGCCGCCGCCCAGAAACTCCCAGCCGGTTTCGCTTAACAGATCGCGCTCGTTGTTTTCGGCAAAGGGCATGCGGATGTTCATTATCCTGCCGCCGATGATCCGCGTTTTGAAACAGGCGCGGTAGGCTTCTTCGATGACCCGTTCTATCCCGTTGCCCCAGATACGCGCCGGGTCGGAAAATGCCGACAGATGGTCGGGTTCCGCCGCCGTAAGGGGAATTGTGACAATAATATTAACAATAATTACGCATAACGCGGCGTAATTATGTATTGTTTGCCCTTTCACGGTATGTTTTAATGGTTTCCCTTTCAATATCCCTGAAATAACGGACTGTTTTTACCCGCAGTTCATCAACGGCGTCCTCGTCGCAGACAATCGTTGCCTTTGGATGTAATTGCAGGCAGGAAAGCGGCCACATATGGCTCAGTCCCTCCTCCACAACCGCCCGCAGAGCGCGGGCCTTATTTTTTCCCGTAACAATGATCAGCGCTTCCCGCGCGTCCATTACGGTTCCTACCCCCACCGTCATTGCGGTAGCGGGGACCTTTGCGCTGTCGCCTCCAAAAAAACGGGCGTTGGCGATTCTGGTTTCTGCGGTAAGGGTCTTTACCCTTGTCCGGGAAGTCAGGGAAGAACCCGGTTCGTTAAACGCAATATGACCGTCGCTGCCCGCGCCTCCCAAAAACAGATCTATGCCGCCTTCTTTGCCGATTGCCTCTTCGTATAACTGACATTCCCGCTGGGGGTCTTGCGCCATGCCGTCGGGTATATGGGTATTTGCCGGATCAATATCAACATGTTTGAACAGATTTTCCGCCATATAGTAATGATAACTTTGCGGGTGATCGGCGGGCAGCCCGATATACTCATCCATATTGAAGGTATGAACATGGGCAAAGGAAAGCTGTTGTTTTTGATGCAGGGCGATAAACTCACGGTAAATTTTCTGAGGGCTTGATCCGGTAGGAAGTCCCAATACAAAGGGTTTTTGCGCATTCTTATGCGCGTTGATTCTGTCCGCGATGTAAAAGGCTGCCCATCGGCTGGCGTGTTCGTCGTTTTCGTGAATAATAAGTCTCATTTGGGAAATACCAACAGGGGACGACGGTGCAAAACCGGTTTGGCGGTATTGGGCGCGGCCGTCGGATGGGGGAATGTGGGGAAAGTCTCGGTTTTTTGAGGGGAAACTGTCTTTTTTCCCGCTTTGGGGGGCGTTTTTTTGGGTGAAACAGCCTTTTTGGCTGTTTTTGCAGCTGTTTTTTTGGCGGGCGCGGCCTTCGTCCGGGTTATAGTTTTCTTAACAGCCGTAGTTTTCTTCACCGCGGCTTTGGATGATGGCTTTTTGGCCGTATTATTCTTTTTAGACGGCGTTGCCGCCGCTTTTTTTGAGGTTTTTGATGTTTTTCCCGCCGGTTTCGCGGTTTTCCTGGTCATAATTCCTCCATGGTTCTATTGTAGCATATTGCGCGCTCTTTGACCATATTTTTTTTTAAATTTTTGCCAGAAACAAGACCGTTTTCCACTTCCAGGGCAGCGGCCCCGCCTGTATCCGCTGTCTCAGGGCTGTTTCCACGCTTGCAAAGTCGTCCGTATCGAGGGTTTTTCCCATAAAAACGCCCCAGCGGGATTTTGCGCGGTCAAACCACGCGTCAATGTCCTTTGAACCGATAAGGCGTTCTTCGGTTTGGTCGATGTTTTCAGTTTTGGAGGTAAAGCCCTGCGATTCAAAGGCTTTTGACAGATCGGCGGCGTCCCAGTTCCACTGACCGGGCTGCCCAAAGAAGGCGTCCTCCGCTTGGCGCAGTTTTTCCGCCAAATCGGGGCTGCCGCCGCATTCGTCGAGGAGAAGGGATGATATACGCTGACCCAATAGCGGCGGGGAGCAGAGCAGGACGAGCGAGCCGCCGGGGGCAAGCAGGGATCGTGCCGAGGACGCGAGAGCGGAAAATGCCGCTTCGGGGGATGGCGAGCCAAAGCCGCGCCGCCAGGGTTCGCGCATGAGGATGTGGTCGAATTGCGGCGCGGAAAACCACTCGGCGGCCTGTTCGGGCGAGAGAAGGGCGGGCGGCGTTGACAGCACGGCGATTGACGGCTGTTCAACTTGATCCAGCGCTGACGCATAACGGAGCAGGGCGTCGCGGGCGGCCTCACTGCCGACCAGCGCGGCGGTTAAACCTTCGGGACAGCGGCGCAGGCTTTCCCAGAGGAGCAGCCCGTCATCCGCCAGCGGGATAAGCGTCCTGCCGTGCCGCGCGGGGGATGCCGCGTTGAAAATGGCGTCGCGGTCTTTGAGCAGCAGCGCGCCCCGGTTCGACTCCAGCCGTTTGAACCATCCTTCCCGCCCCTTCGCCGCCGCCGACCAGGTGAGTAACTCCCCATCTCCCACCGCGCCGTCTCCCAAAACCACCGCCGCCTGCAATTCCCGTTTGCGCAAAACTTCCGCGCGGATTTTTTCCTCATAGCCGACGATTGACGGGATGTAGAACGTCCTGCCCCGCAGGGCGGTGGGAAGGTACTGCTGTGCGGCCCAGTGGTCGCGGTAGGCGTGGGGGTAGATATAGCCTTCGCCGTGGCCGAACCCTTCCGCGTCGCGGCTTGCGTCGCGCAGGTGATTGGGGACTTCGGCGTCCTCGCGGTCAACTTCTTTGAGCGCGTCGAAAAAAGCCATCGCGGTGTTGGACTTGGGCGCGGTGGCAAGGTACAGGCAGGCGTGGGCGAGGGGGAAGTTTCCCTCAGGAAAGCCGATGCGGTCAAACGCTTCGGCGCAGGAAATCACAACCGCAAGGGCATGGGGGTCGGCAAGCCCGACGTCTTCGCTGGCGAGGATTATCATTCTGCGGAAAATAAAGCTGGGGTCTTCCCCGGCGCGGACCATTTTCGCCAGCCAGTACAGGGCGGCGTCGGGATCGCTGCCCCGCACGCTTTTGATAAACGCGCTGATCGTGTCAAAATGGTAGTCGCCGTCCCTGTCGTATAACACGGCGCGCCGCTGAATACTCTCCTCGGCGGCTTCCATCGAAATGAAAATGGTGTCGCCCTCAGGCGGCGGCCATGACGGCGGGCTGGTTTCTACGGCAAGTTCCAGCGCGTTCAATAAACTGCGGGCGTCGCCGCCGGATACTTCGACTAAATGTTCCAGCGCGCCTTCCTCAAAACTGACGTTCCATTTTCCGTAACCGCGCGCGCTGTCGGCGACGGCCCTGCGGGCGGTCTCCATTAAGCCTTCCACGCTTAACGGCTTGAGCTGGAAAATGCGGCTGCGGCTGACCAGAGCGCGGTTCACTTCAAAAAAAGGATTCTCCGTCGTTGCGCCGACCAGAATTACCGTGCCGTTTTCTACCCAGGGCAGGAGCGCGTCCTGCTGCGCCTTGTTCCAGCGGTGGACTTCATCAACAAATAAAATAGTGCGCTTGCTGTATAACCGGAAACGCTCGTCGGCGCGGTCAATGGCTTCGCGGATATCCTTGACGCCGCTTAACACCGCGTTCAGGCTTTCAAAAGCCGCGCGGGTAGTGTTGGCGATAACCCGCGCGAGGCTGGTTTTGCCCGTACCCGGCGGGCCGTAAAAAATAACCGAGGAAAGCCGGTCGGCCTGAATTGCCCGCCGTAGCAGCCGCCCGGGACCGACGATGTGATCCTGCCCGATAATGTCTTCCAACATTTGGGGGCGCATCCGGTTGGCAAGCGGGCTTTGCCCCTGACTCTGCCCCTCATTGTTCGCGGTTGCCGAAAACAGATCGTCCATTGCTCATAACGCTCTCATTCTTCCGCATTCCACTGCCATCCGCCGTTACCGGGCCGGTCACGGTAAGACCATAAGCCTTTGAGCTGGGTAGCGGCAAAGGAGGTCATTTCAGGGTCAATATTTGGGGGAGCCTGATACAGATGGTTGACGGGGTATTTGCCGAGCGTTGCCATGTAGCGGGAGGTATCACTCATAACGCTTATGCTGGGAGCACGACCGCCGGAAATTGAACCGCCAGTATTTATATCGAATTCAACATAACCGTAAGTATAGGAACTGTTAAAGGAAGTGAATAACCCCCCCTGTATCCCCACCAGGAACAGCTTCCGGGCGGCGGAAGCGGGCTCCTCCCACGAAGCGGAGGCATTGGTAGCGTATCCGCCGGTTGATGATCCTATCGATGAAAAAGAGTCTTCGCTGGTATCCAGCTTGTATAACCTCCCACCGTTGCGTTCAACCGCAATAATATTATTACTCCCCAGATTAATTATGCTCGTAAAGTGAAGAGCTCCACCGGTAAGCTGCGTTGCGGTCGTTGGCGCGGTACTAACCTTGTAAATCCCGTCGCCCGCTGTTGATAAATAGTAATCATTTGATACTTTAACCACGCCGGAAAGAAGGGATGTATTACTCATGATTCCCCCCCCAGTACCATCAGCCTTATAATACGAGATAGTATAATCCTTTCCGTCGGATGTAGGGTCACGGGTTCTGGTTCCGGCAAACAGTAACTCGCCCTCAGGATCGGCAAAAATGGTCTGGATTGGTCCGGCAGAACCAACGGGTGTCCAGTCAGCTCCATCGGATTCTATGTAGCGCAGTCTCGCGTTGACGCTGAGACCATCGCGGCACAGCGCGTACAATCTTTCTTTGGTACCGTTTTTGGTAACGGCAAGCGCGCTGATCATCCCGCCGGGCTGCGGGAGGTAGCCATCTGAATCCCATCGGGGAAAGTCGGCGGCGTCGGCGTCCGGCGCTTTCGCGTACCAGTGCAGTCTCTTCGACGCGACGCACATAATGGGGACAGTCTCAGTACCAACAGTCCGGTTAAATACCACCATATTGCAAGGCGTGCCCGCGATCCGGGGGTCGCGGGGAGCCGTTTCGCTGGCTATGATTTGGAAAATGTTATCCTGTCTGCACGAGACGGCGGCGAGACTCAACAATGCCAAAATTGCCCAAAAATTGCTTACTCTCATTTTTCCGTCCTAGAAGTGGTAACGCGCGGCAATGGTAAGCCCGATTATGTTCGCGTATATGGCTTTTACCGGCACCAGGCTTTCATTCTGCCGGGGCCATTGGGGATACCAGTTCCAGTCGGTATTTATGCCGAACGACCATTCAGGGCTGAAGCGGAAAAATCCCGAAGCCCCCAGTTTGAGAAACAGACCCGTATAGCCGTAGTTAAGGTAGCGTTCGGGCGCGACGCCGATGGAAAAGCTTATGGGGAATTCAAAACGGTACAGGACAAATTGCCAGCCCACGCGCGCCCCCACGGGTATGATAAAAATAGTATTTTTAGCCAGTGTTTGGTTAAAATTAATGCCAATCTCGATTCCCATGAAAAGATGGGAATTGAGAAAATAGGTGTACGCCAGCGTCCCCGCGCCGCCCACCGGAAACCAGTTGTGGGTTATTTTTTCCATCGTGTCATCGTGAAACACCGCGGGAAAAATAACCCCCAGGGAAACGGTAAAGGTCTGATCACCCTGAGAATAGAGCTCCGCTATATAGCCGTCCCAATCAGTTTCCAGCCCAATACCCCCGTCCCCGATACCCGCGTCTGAGGAACCGTCTTCCTCTTCTTGTTCTTGCTCTTCTTGCCCTTCTTCCTGGGCATACAGTAGTACACTCTGGCCGGAAAACCAGCATAATCCCAGCAGCAGTAAAAGAACCCGGACCTTTTGCATGTAAACTCCACTTATAATATACCGAAAACGGCGGCTTTTTTCAACAACAATCAATCCCTGTCCAAGGTTACGCCTTATGAACTTCGAAGACCTCACACGGAGGCACAAAGTACACAAAGGACACGGGGAAAATCATTTGTTTTTTCTCTGCGGTCTCCGTGCCCTCCGTGCCTCCGTGAGAATCTTCATTATATTAATGCTCAAGGGCTAAATAGTCCAGCAAAATAGGGTATTTGGTCAGCAGGGCGCCGTATTGTTCCAATTCCTCAAAGCGGTGGTAGGAATCGATACGATTTTTCGCTTTTTCCCGCAGTTCGCCGGACATCATATCCCTTTGCAGGGCGAAATATTGCTCATAAAGCTCTTTTGCCTGCCGGTACAGCTCGAAATCGGGGAGCCGGGCGGATTTTACCCTAAGGGAAAAATTTTCGATAAAGGGGAATTGCCCCTGTACGGCGCGTTCAAGTTCCGGGGTTTCCCCGTCTTGCATCAGCCCCTCAAGCGCGTCTATATGCCGCAGGATAAAGGTTTCAATGCCCGCGGCGGCTTCCCTTTCATAGCGGGACAATCCCTCTTGATCGCCGATATTGTGGCCGGTAATCAGCGGGGCAAGGGCTTCGGGACGCAGGCTAAACGAGAAGGAGGCGCGTATTTCCCAGGAAAAGTCGCCCGGTATACCGGCAAAGGCGGCGTAAGTCCCCCCCGAAGGAAGCGTATCGCGCGCCGAGAATTCATAATTGACGGGGTTAAGGCGGAAAATGGCCGTTGTGGTATTGGTGGGGATCAGCTTGTACCAGACCCACCTGAATTCCCCCGGTTTAACCAGACGGGTATCCAGGCCGTGGGTTTTTGACCGGATAAAGCCGTAGGCGTCCGGCGGAACCCCCTGCTGGGCCCACCCAAAAAACAGGCCCAATCCGGCGATAATTACCAAAATCAAAAGGGTAACCAGGAACTTCTTCATTTTGTTATTTTATGATACCGTAAAGGGGGCGATAAAGCAATGGGATTATGGAAGAATTAATACCGGGACGACGAAGGTGGATTTTTGCGGGTTATACCCGAAAAGGGGTCCGCGTTTCTCTTGCCGTTTCGCTGGCGGTCTTTGGAGTATACCTCATCGGCAGTATTCCCGATCCCGGTTTTTCCGACAGCCTGCTGTTCTTCCTGCTGCGGCTGCTTCGTTATACGTCATTGATGCTCAGCGCGTTTGCGTTCTTTTCCCTGGGGTTCAGCGTGCATCGTCTGGTGCATCTTCCGTGCCTGCGCAGCGTCCTGAGCCTGATTTTTTATTTTGCCGTCGGCATATTGGGCGCTTTTTTTTCCATGCTCGATTCGTTTATTGTGGTCGCCACGGGAGGTAATGTATGAGTGATAAACGGCTGTATGGGCTGAGGGGAGCGTCCCAATGTATAAATACGGCGGAGGATATGCGCCGGCAGGTTTCCCTGCTGTATGATTCCCTGCTGGAAAAAAACAACCTTGCGGAAGACGACATTGTTTCCGTTATTTTTTCCCTTACTGCCGATTTGGACGCCCTTAACCCCGCCGCCGCCCTGCGTCAGTCCGGCAGGGCAGGGGAGCTCGCCCTTTTTACCCTGCAGGAAGCCGAAACCGCCGATGCCGCCCTTGAGCGCGTACTGCGCGTCCTTGTGCACTGCTATCTGCCGGATGGGGCAAAGCCCTGCCATGTCTACCGTAACGGCGCGGAAGTCCTCCGCCCTGACCGGGTCAGCCCCGCATAATAGGATTAAGGCTCCCCCGGATGGTTTGACCATTCTATGGCAAGCCGCCGCAGTTCACGGGAAGAATTGCAGCGCAGTTTAAGTTTGATATGCTCTTTGTGGGTATCAATGGTTTTGGCGCTCAGGTTGAATTTTTGGGCGATTTCGATGGTTCCCAGACCCTTGCCTAAGCAGGAAAAAATTTGCAGTTCGCGGTCCGAAAGTTTGCGCGCCGGGATGGTTTCCCCGGGCACGGCTTTCGCCATTCGTTCCCGTTCGGCGTCGCTTAAGTAGACATTCCCGGACGCGATGGTTCTGACGGCGTCTAAAACCTTGTCGGCGGGCTCGGTTTTCATAATGTATCCCCGCGCCCCCAGACGGAGAACCCGCTCGGCATAATAGCGTTCATCGTACATGGACAGAACGAGAATCGCTATATCCGGATTCTGAGCCTTCAACCGGGGAATGAGATCCATGCTGCCCTCGTTCCCCATGTTAAGTTCCACAATGGCAATGTCCGGTTTTTCCTTCATGGCGAGAGCCTCGGCATCGGCGGGAGTCGACGCTTCGGCGACTACCTTATACCCTTGACTGCTTTCTATAAGAGCGGCAAGCCCCCGGATAAACAGCGGGTGAGCATCAACGATCAAAAAATGGAGGGTCTTTGCTCCGGACATAGAAAATACAATATACCATATTTTTCTGTTCCGCAATATCCCCGGCAGGTCATGATATCCCGCACTTCACCGTTTCACATTCCCGCAGGGCTTCTTCTATGAGCGGTTCCAGTTCAAGGGCTTTGTACAAGGCGGCGGCTTCGGCGAGATCGCCGCGCAGGACGGGGTGGGGCGGGCTGAACAGGACGCAGCAGTCCTCATAGGGTTCGATGGAGGTGCGGTACGTGCCGATTTGTTCGGCCTTTCTGATGATGGCGTCTTTATCCATGCCGATGAGCGGGCGCAGTACGGGCAGCGTTACCGCGCTTTGGGTGCAGTTGAGATTCTCGATGGTCTGGCTGGCAACCTGGGAGAGGCTTTCCCCGGTAATGAGGCATTTGCTTTTTATTTTGAGGGCGATTTTTTCGGCGCACTCCATCATCGCCATGCGCAGCAGTACGGTCGCCCAGGGCAAAGGCGCGCGTTCTTTTATCCGCATCTGGACTTTGGTAAAGCCGGCGACGTACAGGCGGATACCCATGCAGTAGCCGCCGAGGATGTCAGCTAACCGTACGGTCTTTTGCCGCGCCTCGGCGGAGGTGTAGGGGTAGGCGTGAAAATGCACCGCGTCAATGCCCATGCCCCGCGTCGCCATGAGAAAGCCCGCGACGGGGGAATCAATGCCGCCGGACAGCAGCAGCAGTCCCCGACCTGCCGTCCCCACCGGCAGCCCGCCCAGACCCTTGCGCGCGTCGCTGTAGATATAAGTCTTTTCGCGTATTTCAATGTAGATGACGGCCTGCGGCCGGTGTACGTCGACTTTCAGGCCGGGAACGGCGTCCAGTACCGCCTCGCCGCCCCTGCACCGCAGGTCAAATGAATTGAGGGGGAAACTTTTGTCGGTTCTGCGGGCTTCGATCTTAAAAGTGCCGATGCCCAGCGCGGCGAGTTTTTTTCCCTCCTCGACGCAGGCGTCCAGCGCCGCCTCAACCGTTTTGGGCAGTTCGCGCGTACGCGCCCAGCCGCTGATGCCTATCAGGCGGTCCAGCGCGTTTTCTATGGCGGCGTGATCCTGTTCCGCGCCGCGCAGGTAAAAACGTCCGCTGCGCGTTTCCAGCCGCGCGCCGCACCCGGCAAGCATGGCCTGGAGGTTGCGTTTGAGAACCGCTTCAAACGACTTTTTATTGTTGCCTTTAAGACTCAGCTCGGCCGGTTTTAGAAGCCATGCTGCCGTCCGCGCCGTTGTTACAGAAATTTGAGCGCCTCCCCGATAGCGGCTGACAACAGATCGATTTCTTCATCGGTGGTTGACCAGCCCTGCGAAATGCGGATTCCTTCAAGGCGCAGGCTGTCCTCAACGCCCATAGCGGCTAACACGGGGCGTTCCGGCGAAGCGGATGTACAGGCGGAGCCGGTAGAAACGGCGAAACCAATGTCGTCTAACGCGCGCACCATCACCTCGCCGGGGACGCCCTTAAACCCAACCTGCGCGATATACGGCGAAAAATATTTATTGTTAATAACATTAACATTGTTAATATCATTAACAACATTTCGTTCTGCGGGGATAAGGCGGCAGCGGTCGATCTGCGCCAGCGCGGACAGCAGGCGTTCCCAGCGGGCGCAGGCGGCGGCATATTCGGCGTCGCGTTGCAGGGCGCGGCTTTCCAGACAGTCCGCCAAAGCCAGCGCGCCGGCGACGTTTTCCGTTCCCGGCCGTATCCTGCGTTCCTGTCCGCCGCCGGAGTACAGCGTTTCCATCGGGCGGCGCAGGTACAATATACCAATCCCCCTCGGCCCGCCGAGCTTGTGCGCGCTGATCGCGGCGGAATCAACATCCCAGCCGGCAATGTCCAGCGGGAGTTTTCCGGCGGCCTGCACCATGTCACAGTGGATGTGAATGGGCGGGCTTTTATTACGCATAACGTCCCGTAAAGCGGCCATATCGTTGACGGCTCCCGTTTCGTTGTTAACTGACATAATCGCGGCGAAGCGGGCGTCGCGGTATTTTTCCAGCGTTTGGGACAACAGCTCCGGCGTCACTCTGCCCGTCGAATCGAGGGGGATGCGGCCAACCGGTTTTCCCAGCCGTTCCAGCGTCCGCGTATTTTCGGTAATGGACGCGTGTTCTCCGGCGGACGCGAGGATGCGGCCGCTGTTCTGCCGCGCCAAAAAGGAATACAGCGGGATAGCGTTTGATTCCGTGCCGCCGGAGGTAAAGTAAACGGTGTCGGCGGGAACTCCCAGAACGGCGGCACAGCGGGCGCGGGCGTTCTCCAGCGCGTCCCGCGCCGCCCGTCCCTCATAATGCGATGACGACGGATTCCCAAAGGGGCAGGCAGTGTTATCGGGGGAAAAAACCGGCGGCGCAGTGGCAGCCCAGTCAAAATAATAACGCTTTCTACATACTGAGGGGGACATACTAGGCTACCTTTCACTCTTTCAATATAATATAACACACTCTGCGAAAAAATTGGAGACACAGATGAGAGTAGTGAAATTTGGCGGTACGTCGGTCGGCAGTCATGCGGCAATAGACAGCATCATGAAGATTCTGAAAGAACCGGAGCGCGCGGGGAAAACCCCGGTAGTGGTCGTTTCGGCGTTTTCCGGCGTTACCGACACCTTAATTGACATGGCGCGTAAGGCAGCCGCGGCCGACGCTTCGTATCGGGAATTGTATGAAAAATTGATCGTCCGGCACCGGGAAGCGGCGGCGCATTTCCTCAAAAGCGAGGAAAAAAAGGCCGCCATTACGGAAATGAACGGTCTTTTTGATGAATTAGGCCGTATTTTGGAGGGAATTTTCCTGCTGGGGGAACATTCAGCCCGTACTATGGATCTGGTTATGAGCTTTGGCGAGCGGCTTTCCGCAGGGCTCCTCGCCCGTATCTTTACCGCGCACGGCATAAAGGCGGTTTATCTCGATACCCGCCCCATTATCAAGGCGACCGACCGTTTCGGGAACGCCCAATTCCTCCCCGAACCGACTTTTGCCCATATCCGCGCCCTGCCTAAGGCCCCTTTGCGCGTGGTGACGGGTTTTATCGCCTCAACTATGGAGGGTCAAACGGTTACTCTGGGCAGAGGCGGGTCCGACCTGACCGCGGCGATTTTCGGCGCCGCCCTGGGGGTGAAAGAGGTGGAGATATGGACCGATGTTGACGGCATTCACACCGCCGACCCCCGGCTGGTTAAAAACGCCTTCAGGATTGAGGAAATACTGTACGCCGAGGCGATGGAAATTTCCCACTTTGGGGCAAAGGTTCTTTTCCCGCCGACGGTTACGCCCGCGCTGGAAAAAGGCATCCCCATTTTGATTCGCAATACCTTTAACCCCTCGTGCGGCGGGACGCGCATTGTCAGCGACGCGGCGGAAGCCGAATACCCCATCCGGGGGATAAGTTCGATAAACCATATCGCCCTCGTGCGGATTCAGGGGCCGGGCATGGTGGGGGTTGCGGGCTTTGCGGCGCGGGTTTTCGGCGCGCTCGCCCGCAAGGGGATCAGCGTGATCCTCATTACGCAAAGTTCCAGCGAGTATTCGATCTGTTTTGCGGTAATGCCCTCGGAGGCGCACCATGCCGAACATGCGCTGGCGGAAGAATTCGCGCCGGAGATCCGGGGCGGCAGCATCGACAAACCGACCGCGCTCAAAGACCTTTCCATAATCGCCGTTGTCGGCACCAAAATGAAAAGCACGTCCGGCATTTCGGGTAAATTTTTTCACGCGCTCGGACGGAACGGCATTAACGTAGTCGCCATCGCGCAGGGTTCCTCGGAGATCAACATCTCCGCGGTCATCGCGCGGCAGGACGAGGCAAAGGCGCTGAACGCCGTGCATGAGGCGTTCTTCCATGCCGCCGTGCGCTCGGTGAACCTGTTCCTCATCGGGGCGGGGCTTATCGGCGGCAC
>JGI24698J34947_10001151_pt1 | contig 13755 bp, 16 predicted proteins | sample TergutMp193P3_FD_34947 | JGI IMG/M metagenome (IMG submission 34947)
AATAACTATATGCTTGAACTTGCCGTAACGGACGCGGAATCGGGCGAGCGGAGAGCGTCGTATCCGCCCAAAGCGGTGTCGCTCATCGCGCTGGAAAACAATGCGGCGGCAAGAGAGGCGACAGCGGATATGCTGAAACAGTTGGGAGTAAACCTGACAGCCGCCGCTTTGCAGGAGCTAAAAACCGTAGAAAACAACACCGCAAAGATACAGGCGGAAAACGCTCTGGCAAGGGGCATTGCCGCCCAAAGGCAGGGAACAGAAGTAGAAGCGTTAAGCTACTTTTTTCAGGCCGCCGCCTTTGACCCCACCCTTGCTGAAGCGGCAAACCGTTCTTCGGTACTGGCAGCAAATATATCAAGCGGCAACATCGGGGAAGATGCCCGCAACGAAATACAATGGCGCAGAAACTGGATTGCCCGTCTTACAGAAACGGAACAGTATTTTAACAATTATTTTGATAATTTTTTCAAAACCGCTTCCTTACCGTATACGTTATTTTATTCGACAGAGATAGAGCAGGGAGTAATTAACTTTCAAAACGAAACAGTAACCCTCAGCATAGGAACAAATCTTCTCGCTTCGTCTGAATGGCCAAGATCGGTAGAACCGATATTGCGATCAATGCAGTCATCAATACAAGCGGTACTGGACGGATTGACGGCTACCAAAAGGGCGGCTACATGGGGGCTGGATAAATGGCCGTGGCAAAGCGGGTTTAATCTGAACCCTTTTGGAAAACAGAATAAGAATTTTGCGATAATCTTTGAACTGGTAAACAGTAAAAATCAGGTAATCGGTAGGCAGACCCTTCAGGTCGCCGGGTCTTATGAAATTCCAGCCCCAATGCCGGGAAGAAGTCTAACGATTCCTGTTTCCGCAGATGATAAAAAAACGGTAACTTTTGACAACGTAAAGGCAGACGATATAACCGACAGACTAACCATACGAATAGCGAGTGTAAATGGGGTAAACGCCGAGACCGCCGCCCGCAACGGGGTCTTGCAGGTAACATCCCTTTCCGTGGATGAATGGAACTTTTTTCATATAGCCGAGATAAAAAACGGCGTAATAACAGGATACAAGGGAAACAGTAAAACGGTTGTTATTCCCAGTTATGTTAATTCCATTGGTAATGGAGCGTTTTATGGCAACCAACTGACCAACGTTACCATTCCCAACAGTGTTACTTCCCTTGGTGTAGCGGCGTTTGCCAATAACCGACTGAACAGCGTTACCATAGGGGCAAATGTCTCAATGCAGAAAAACTCATTTGATAACGGTTTTCCGGAATTTTACGACAGAAACGATAAAAGAGCGGGGGTATACGCTTATAGCAACGGCAAGTGGAGTTATAGCCAACGATAAGAGGCTTAAATAGCAATCACGCCTGTTGTTCGTTGAATGACAGGCTGGATAATAAATTTTAAGGAAGGAGAATTTGTATGAAAAAGGCATTTTTTGTGATTGCTTTAGTGGCAATGGTTTTGGCGGGTTGTACCTCTGTTACGGATAGTGGTCTCTGGTACAGACAGGACGGCCTCGTACCGCTTGAACATTTTCAAACGGCTAGGAATGCGGATGAACGGCTGGTTTTTATATCACCTGTTTTAGCGCCGGATCACCAGCGAAGTCAGCTGTATATCATAACCAACCCTGAAGATATACTAAAAGCCCTGGATACATTGGGTGATCGGGACGTTGTTCCGCTAAAAGATTTAGAAAAGGCGCTTAAGGCGTTTTCTCCGGTTGTGATTGCATCATCTCGCTACCTCCCCACAGCGAACAACGTCCTCCTCACAGCGAGTTATTCTATCAGCGGCACTTTCGTTCCCAACATCTCCAATCAGGATGGCATAGCGGTTTTTAGCCTACCGCTGGTTGTTGACCAATTTTTCTATGCCTATGTGATTTCGTCCGGTATCGTCATGAAGGGAGATGCCCGGTTTGGTATTATATCATTGCCACCCGGTTCGCAGGATGTTTACATGGCATTTTCCGAAGAGAAAGGCGAGATAGTGGTATCCGCTAATATAAATCCTGACGTTGTCAAAAAAGCCTACGATACTACAAACGGAATGTACGGACGGGACAAGCTACTAGGGGAAAAAGACCAAGTGGGATTCATTGGAATAGGGTTCAAAGAACGGGTGGCGATTTCGAATGAACAACGAAGAGCAGAGGCACTCGCGGCTGGGGCGACATATAGTGTTTATTCCAAATACTACACCTTCCGGCAGGAAACGCGAACTAGTACGCGTTATGTACCAGAGCAGTCTCATTGGGAGCCTGGCCAGACGGTCGGATTCTATGATAGTCGTGGGGCATACATTGGCGAAGCCAGAACCGCTGGTAGACAAGTAACTGATGTGGCTGCTCACAGGGAGAATGTGGACTACCCGGTTAATGTTCGCGTACTTCACGAATTGGAGTTTGAACTATACAAGGGAGATGTCAGAGTCTTCCGGGGTACAACTCCGGTAAAAATAACCGGCATTGAAGTCGGAACTGAATATACCCTGCGCTGGGTTTCGCCTGTCGGCGGAAACAGGTCGTCCCGGTTTATAATGGGTCTCGATTTCTTGGGCTATCCTGGGGATGGTCGGTACTATATAGACTAATTAAGGTATCTAGGCGCAGTGTTACATAACAGGTCTGATTGCACTGCGCCGCTAAAGCGGAACGCGAGGTAATATATGCCGAAAGGCGAAGCTAAGGAGAAAATTATGGGTGATGATGAGACACAAAAGAATATTCTCAATGGTCTGGCAGAAGGCATGGAAAAAAATGCAGATAATATTGCGAAGGAAGAACAACGTATTCGTGATGCAATTCAGCCACTTAGGAGAATTGTACCTGAAGAAGAACAAGAAAACTTAAATACTATTACAGCATCTTTAGTCGGAAATGTTAGCTGTCTAAGAGAAATAGCCGCACGACTTAGAAAAATGGAATAGTAAATGTAGATGTGGTAATAGGAGTGTGTGATGGAAACTAAGACACGCAAAAGTGCCTGTCACCCAAATCGTCTGGTGTATATTTACGCCTAACAACACTACAGATAGCGCAGGAGGAAAGAACATGAAGAAGTTATTGTTGATTAGTTTGTTAATGGTTTTAAGCATTGGAGCTTGGGCGCAGTTTCAATTTAGTCAGTCGCCGCTTAGATGGTGGCGTGGATATGACTCTGCGTTAACAAGAGCATTGATACCGGCTACATTTCCAGGTATAGAGGAGGATCAAGACAGGTGTTATATTGATGGAAAACAGTATACATATTGGCTATATAGCGGAAGCAATGATGGTTTTCCTTTATTTGGGCAGACTATTATGATGTTCTGGTTTACTAATTGTTTGGGTTATACCCAAGTTGGAGATAATGACTTTTATTATCCTAACCATGACTTAGCTCAGTCCGTAAAAGATTTAATGCGTAGGTATGGTGCTTGGATGAGTGTGACTATATATCCTTCTAATGGATACGGCTATAATACAATAGGTATAATAAATACTATGGATAATCGAGGTTATTATAGCACCGCAGTGTATTATCTTAATCACTGACATTTTCAAAACATTAATTAATGTGTATTTTTATTCAGGAGGGAAGAGATGGACTTTTCGAAAAAAGAATTTTGTTCTATTGTGCAGGAGTTAATTAAATTATCTGTTCAGATGGATAGTTCGGAATTGGGAAACTATAAAGCATTTATAGATAATATAAAACCATCTGGGAATGAAATTTTGCACAAAATAAAGGAAGACGAATATAAACAATGGGAAAAAAGATTGCAAGAGGTAACGGGCAGATTAAATAAACTACTATAAAGGGGAACGCAACAGTACCAAACACCAATTGTAGCAATATACACAAAGGAGCATAATATGAAAAGAAAAACCATCATTACCGCGCTGATTTTACTTATTTTCTCATTTGTTTTTACTGCCTGCGTTAGTGTATCAGGCAGATACGTTGGCGATGAGGGCAAAGCCGCCGAGTACTACGCCAGCGGTAACACTCATTATCAAAAAGGCAACTACGACCGCGCTATCGCCGATTGTACCGAAGCCATACGGCTTAACCCGAACAATGGAGCTGCGTACAACAATCGTGGAAAAGCATACAACGGAAAAGGCGATTACGACCGTGCCATCGCCGATTGTGCCGAAGCCATACGGCTTGACCCGAACATTGCCAATCCCTACCGGCACCGGGCATTTGCCTACATGAACAAAGGCAGCTTCGCCCAGGCCCGCGCCGACGTTGACCGGGCCTTGCAGATAAACCCGGATTATCAGGATGCGCAGACCCTGAGCGCCGAGCTTCGGCAGAAAGGTCATTAGGAATACGCAACAGTGACAATCACCAAAATTCCCCATATAACGCCATGATAAAAAACAGACTATTGCGCAACATGAACAACCTCATACAGTCCCTCAGCGCCGATCCGTTGACCTTCAAAAAAGCCGTACTGCTGTGCTGTTACGCGGAGGGGGTTTTGTTTGCGGCGAATATATTTTTTTCCCTGCTTGATTTGAACTACGGCATAATGCCGGAAATATTGTATCTGGCTGCCGTGCTGTTAGTCGCCCGTGAAATGGGCAAGGACGAGCTGCGCCGCATATTTGCCTGGCGGGACATCCCGCTTGAGGTATTTGCCGGGGTGCTGGTTATGTTTTATGGTTTGGAAATCGTCAAGTCTGAGTTGCACAATCTGTTACAGATGGTTCTTCCCGTTCCCGATAGTTTTTTTGACGGCTGGTTTTACGAACCGGAGAATATTTTTTTGCTCATCATTTCAATGGATTTGTTTCCGGGTTTTACCGAAGAGGTATTTTTCAGGGGCATTATTGCCCGAAGGTTCTGCCGGACCTATCCGCTCCGCAAGGCTATTCTACTGAGTGCGGCGTTGTTCGGGATAGTACATCTAAACCCATGGCAGGCGGTGAACGCCTTTTATTTAGGTATATTCCTGGGGTGGATATACTGGCGTTATAAGTCGATATGGTTGTGTATGTTCATTCACGCATACCATAACACTCTAACGCTTATGCCATTACCCTATGTTAAGATGCAAAATGAATACTACGAGGTGACGTGGCGGCATCCTGTGTGGTTTGACGTACTGGGCGTCATACTTTTTGCGTTTGGGCTGTTAACGGTTATCGTATTAAGCCGGAAAAAAGAGGAGAAAGGTACAATCAGTCGTGCTGAGCGGCGAGAGCAATCAAGGAAATAATAAAAGAGACCGACAGAATCACAATGAATACGAGAAGCGCAATGGAAAAACCGAAAGTATAGATCAGTGAAACCCCGATGGTATTCAGAACGGTACGGTATAAATAGGTCAGTCCGTGAAAAATCAGCGGCAGAAGGGGGATCGACAGCACAAAAAGATAGCGAGGGCTGTTTTTGGCGCGGAGATTCCAGCCGACGATAAGGACGATAATCGCCATGGGCAAAAAGAACAGGCACGCGCCCAAACGATTCAGAATTTCCGCTTCAAAAACTTCGGGAATATAACCCGTTTCCCCCGCAATACCGGCGGCGGCAAAAAGAGCGTCGATATGCAGGCTGGGCAGCCTTTGCCGCATTTCCGAAAGCATGAGGAATGTCTCATAACTTACATTCAGCCAGATGATCTGCGCCGTATTGGGAGAATAGGTGGTTGTACCTTGCTCGGTCCATTGCGGCTCCCAGTGTTTGTTTTTATCGTGGCGATTCAGCGCGCGCAGCATGACGAGAACCTGCTGCTGACCGTTAGTCGTAGTAAAGGGCAAAAATTTGGCATAGTCTGCCTGCAAAGTGAGCAGCAGCCGGGATTGGGCATCGAATACCATATACTCAATGCCGGTTCCGTAGGCGTAATCGGACTGAGTAGAAAAGCTGTCCACCCGCAATACGGATCGTTCTTTTTCCCGGTTCAAACCGCCCGGCAGGGAGAAAACAACGCGGGTAAGCGATTCACCCAACGATGTCTCCATTTCATCAATAAAAAACGCGACTTCTTTGGTTCCCTTTTCACAGGCCTTAAAATAATTTTCCGCATCGGGGTCATTCGGGGTCTTGGTGAGCAATTCCATAAAAATGTAATATGCCCGTATCCAATCGCCGGAAAGCATCGCCTCATAACCGGACCGTTTAAGCCGGTAAATTTCATGTTTCTGGCGTTCGGCGTCGGTTGGTTGCAGCGATTCAATTTGATTCCATGCGTCCGACGCAAGCTGGGCAGCCTTTGTCCTTTCAATACTGCCCGCTGGGGCAAGCCGCCCGCCCAGAGTGGCAAGCCAATGCGCGTCAAACATCCGCCCGTCTTTTAACGCCGCCTCGCCCATGGTTATGGCTTCCGCGGCGTTCATCGGCTGTCCCTGTCCGGGGATGGCGGAAACCGATGCGCTGTTCAGACCCCTGACGGAAGTATCTTCGGTGTTTACCCAGTGGTGTTCTTCAAATTCGTCTTTATGGATATCAACCTCGCTGCGCAACGCGGCGATTTCCGGGCTGTTCGGCCATATACTGTCGCACAGGCCGATAAATTGGTCCGCCTCCGCCCACTCTCCCGCCTGCCGGTGAGCCTGCGCCCGTTCCTTTGCCAAATGGTATATCTCTCCCCGGTAGCGCAGGTTTGCCTCATAATTCTGCGCCAGGGGGAGGATCAGGAAAAACAACACGGCATACACGCCCGCCGCGCTGATTGCCGTGACGAGCGGAGGCGTCATGCGCTGGAAAAGATGCGGAGAAAAGCCCCGGTAAGATTTTTCATCGGAGGCTATGCCAAAGGGGAGAACCAGAGCGGAAAAAGCCAATGCGGGAAACAGGGCAAGGATATCAAGCAAGCCCTGAATAAGCCCCCATTCACGCGCGAACACCGGCAGCGGAGGGGCTTCGCCGGGAGAAATCAGACGGAAAACCAGTATACACAAACTGGCGGCAACGACATACACGAAAAAAATTGACGGCGGCGAAGCAAGCGTTTCTTTCTTAACTTCCATAATCGTACCGCCCCTTTATCAAATAAACCAAAAATGAATACAGACAAAACAGCGCCCCAACGCCGCAGAAAATCAGGGGAACCACCAGGGAAAGGGGCAGGCGGTTTTGCAGGAAAGAATTAAAAACTTCCTGCGTTTCGGGCGTGTGAAAAAAGATCTCCAGAGAAAGTACGCCGCGGAAAGCGAGACAGCCCAGAAACAGATCCACCAGAGGCCATGCGCTCAATCTAAAGATGAACATAAGCGAACACAGGAAAAAGACCAGCGAACCGGTTTGTATCAAAAACGGCAGCAGCCCGATGTCCAGATGCCGCCACAGAATTTCGGCATTAAGCCGCAGATCAATAGCAAGGCTTTTGAGGAACCAGGGACAGTCGTTAATAAACGGCGCCGGCGGCAGGTCGGTAATCGCCAGATTTTTTCCGGCAAATTCCGGCTGATGGAGCATGGGCTTGCCGGGAGTTGCCACAACCCGGCTTCCGCCCGGGTTGGCAGGGCCTTCTAACAGCACAATGACCGTTCCCGAAGGCAGAATCGTGTTGGAGAGGATCAGTCCGGGTTTACCTAGGGGTTGGTCCCGGGTTTTGGCAGACGGCACGTTTTTCACGTTTTCCACCAACAAACCAACGCCCCAGATAAAAACAAGGGTAAGCGCAAATATGCAGGGCAGCGCGACCGGCGCAAAAACGCGCTTGCGGACCACGTAACTCAGGCCGATAAGTATACCGCCGTATAGGCACAACGACAGCGCCCAGCGGGCTGCGATTATGAGATCAGCCAGAATCGCCCCTTGTTCCTGCGATAACGCCCGTATCCACTCAACCCGCAGTATAAAAAAGCGCAGCCCTGTTGTGATCAGGAACAGGAGCGCGAAGCTGAGACTGTAAAATAGCACTAATTTGAGCAGTTTTCTCACTATTATAAGAATAACACTATGAGAGCCTGAGTGCAAGAGCGCGGGGGCGTCATTTTTCCCACAAGTTATCCACAGGTAAAACGGGAAAAAACAGGTTTATCAGGCGACACCTTTGCGATGGCTAATTGATAAAAATAAGTGATGTAAATTGTTACCCTGTAAGGAATTAACTATGTATGTTATTTGTAATATCCCTCTGACGCGGATTTTTGTATATTTTTGTGTACATCCGGTGAATATTTCCCTGTATTGTTAACAGGTTTTCCACAGGGTCACCCCAGAGAAACCACCCCGTCATGGTCAATAGCGACGATGGTTTTGCATCCGGGACAGCGGAAACGGCCGGATTTGGCGGCTTTGAGTTTTTTGGGACACGTAGGACATGAAAAAAATGCGGGAAAGACCGCGGATTTTTGCTCGACGAGATCGCCGCCAAAAAAACTTATGGCGCTGTTAAGGGTATCCTTAATGTTGAAAAACTGAGAAAACCCGAGCAATTGGAAAACTTCGTACACCTTTGCCTGCACATTGAGCAGCACCACATCGCCGTCCAACGGTTTTACCGTTTTGAGAAATACGGTAAAAGAACCAATCCCGGTTGAGGAAACATAGTTAAGGCCGTTACAGTTAAAAATCAGCCGGATGAAACCCGCTTCAATAACCCGCTGTACCTGTTTTTGAAAAAAGGCGGAGTTGTAGGTGTCGATATATCCGTTCAATACGATAACGAGGCAGTTTTCTACGCCGGGCACGTTCTGGAGCGTGATGGCAAGACTTTCATTCGTCTCATTATCAAATTGAGGAATAATATCATTATTGGCCATGGTATTTCCTTACCTTATATTGTATACATTCCTGGGTGAATTTGTCAAACTGGGTTAATACATGGATTTGTCGGATATGGTGATCATTTTGTGCCGCGCCAGCGAACCGGGCAATGTCGGCGCGGTATGCCGGGTGATGAAAAACATGGGGCTTTCCCAGCTGCGGATGGTCGCGCCCGAACCGCTGGATGAAGCGCCTCTTTTGGCGCGGGCTGTTCATGCCGAGGATGTTTGGCGCAGCGCCCGCTTTTTTGACACTCTGGCGGCCGCGGCCGCGGATTGTTCTCTCGTGGCGGGAACTACCCGTCGCCGGGGCAAAAAACGGAAAAACGCCACCATGGACCCCCGCGCTTTGGCAACGTGGCTCAAGACCCGTACCGCCGCCGCCCCGATAGCCCTTGTTTTTGGCAATGAACGCACCGGTCTTGACGACGATGAACTCAACCTGTGCAACATCGCCTCGCATATCCCCGTTTCCGATGACTTCCCCTCCCTCAACCTTTCCCACGCGGTACAGGTATACGCCTACGAGCTGTTTCTCGCCTTTGGCGGAATGGCGGACGTAAAAGGGGAATGTGTCCCCCTCACGCACGCGGCGGCTGACACGCTAACCGCGGACATAACCGGCGTCCTTGCCGGACTGGGCTTTTATAAGCACCCCGGACGCGAAGAACAAACCCGCTTTTTACGCGACTTAATCTGCCGCGCCGCCCTCACCGAAAAAGAGGGCCGCTACCTCAAGGACATCTTCGCCAAAGCCGCCCGCCTCGGCGGCAAACCCGGCAGCCGGAACGTTATAAATTAGCGGCCAATTGCATATCGAGAGAGAAATTTTCATCGAATATTTCAACGCGGTTTCTACCCATATCTTTGGCTTTTTTCAGCGCGCTGTCGGCGGCGTTAATAAACTCTTGTATGGTTTTTGCGTGATCCGGCGCTATCGCTATACCGATACTGGTGTGAATGGAAAGGGTAACGTTTTCTCCGGCTTCATGGCTTGTGGGAACATTGACCTGCATTTTTGCGATGTTTTCCCTGATCCGCGCGGCAACCTTGACGGCGTTTTTTCTGTTCGTATCGGGAAGTAATACCGCAAATTCGTCTCCCGCAAGACGGGTGGGAATGTCTGAAGGGCGTAGACAGGAACGAATTGCGCCGGCTGCGGCGGTAATCACGAAATCGCCTGTTTGGGGGCCATAACGGACATTGACGCCGTGAAGTTTGTCCAAGTCTATCATAAGCAGGGAGATGGGTCTGAGACCCACAAGATTGCTGAAACGCTCTTTGATGGAATCCTCAAGAAAACGGCGGTTGTAAAGGCCGGTCATTTCATCGGTGATGGCTCTTCGGCGCGCCGTTTCACCCCAGCGTATCAAATCGTTGTAGGATTCTGATGACTGTTCCAGCTTTTGATTTTCTACAACGATGATCGCCTTCAGTATCTTAAAACCGATAATCGGGTTTTGCGCCAGTATTCTGTAAAAATCAGTTATGCGCAGCATCAATACGACGGCATTTTCGGACACGATGGTGGTCGATGCCCGCGATTCATTGGTAACCATTGCCATTTCGCCGAAAAGCTGCCCCCGCTGTTTTAACTCGAACAGCAGCCGTTGATTTCCGTCTGATTGATTTCCATACGCTTTTACAGCGCCCGAAAAAAGGATAAACAGATCCTTTCCGGCCTCCCCCTCGCGGAAAATCGTCTCTCCTTTTTTTACATAGAGAGGTTCTAAAACATCGGCGACAATTTTGAATTCTTTTTCGTTGAGTGCTGAAAAAAGCAGCGTTCTGTTCAGGGTCGGGTACAAAACCGAAGATAATTCTAAACTCATGATTGTACCGCTTTTGAATAATGGACGATTTTCTCGCCGCCGTCGTGCCATGCGTCCAGAAGGGCGGCATAAGTGCCCTGAAAAAGATTATCCCAATCCGGGTCGTCGTTTGCCCAGAGCGCCCAGGCTATAGTCGCCGAAAAGGTAAATTCGGGGATTTCACCCAGCGCGGGAACCGGCTCCAGTGCGGCAATGGCTTCTTTTAGCTGCACCGTTAATTTTTCGGCAAAGGAATAGTCGCATTTGTTGATAATGATTCCGACTTCGTTGCTTTTGAAACGCAGGGGCCAGCCCTGCCCAAACCTCCGGCTGATGTTTTTGAGAACAGCCGCTATCCTGATCATCGCCTCGTCTCCCGCGCTGTGCCCGCGTGAATCAACCAGTATTTTAAAGCGATCGGGTTTTAACATGATAAGGGCGGCAGGGTCGGTTAAAACATCTTTGATTTCATCGTTTATAAGGACCTGTTTCCAAAGTCCGGTTCCGGGGTCCTCGTAAGCGCGCCGGTGAAGTTCTTTTACCCAGGACATATTTTCCAGAATGAGTTTTCGGATGGATCTTATGCGCCCGGTCATCATCATGATTGCACTGAGCTGGATACCGCATACCATGTGCGGGTCTTTCTGCGCAAGAGAATCAATGGTTAAGCCGAAACCCGGAAATACAATAAGTTCCGAATTTTTTGCCGCCTCCGCGTACGCGTCATATTCCGCTCCCCGCACGAAGTCAAAATCGCCGATGATGTCCCCTGAGGTGAACATCGCCATTGCTTCTTCACTGCCGTCGCTGTTCTGTTTATAGACGCGGATTTCACCGCTGATCAGTATGTAAAAATGGGCTGCTTTTTCTCCAGACGAAAACAAAAGATCCTTTTTGGGGAGGTTGAGCGTGTCCGAATGTGAGATGACAAAATCGATCTCGTCCTGGCGGAGACTGGAAAAAAGTTCGCTTTTCCGTACCAATATAGGATCGATATTTGCCGTACTCATGTATGTATTATTACCTAAAATCGAAAAAATGTATACAGTATGTCTGAATGACCGATACCACCCGCCGGATTGTTGAACAGATCCTCGCCGTCCCCAAAGGCAGGGTTTCCTGCTATCGGGATATTGCCCTCAAAGCGGGGCTTCCCAATGGCGCGCGCTATACCGTGAGGGTCCTCCACTCCCTTTCCGAAAAACACGCTCTTCCTTGGCACCGGATAATCCGCGCCGACGGCAGTATCGCCTTGGGAGAAGGGGAGGGAAGGGAACTACAAATAAAACTCCTCCGTTCTGAGGGGGTAAAAGTCTCCCCGTCCGGGCGGATAGACATGGAGCGTTTTGGGGTGTAAGAAGTTATTTTAGACTCTTTTATATTTCAGTTATACATTCCCTTACACAATTAAACAATTCAAACCCTATTTCAGCCGAAGGCGCTTCCCAATATGCCTCTTTTTCTGAAAATGTTCCTTTCCATGATATTTTTTCAGGTTTTTTGAAAATAAAATTATCGCATATTTCCATTTTGAAAATACATGGTTCGTCTATTTCTACTTTTTCTTTGTTATCAATATTATTTATTGCCTTAATTACATTTTCCTTTATTAACGGAAATGTTTCAGAATAATCAGGTTTCCATTTATTCTTTTTATCTTTTACGGGTATACACGTTATTTTTGGGCTTACCTCCTTTGCTTCCGCCATTGAAGCCATACAGCCGATATTTGCAATGTATTTTACTCCTAAAAAATTGTAGGCGCACATTCCTATTTCAGCGATATTTTTATTATTTATATGTAACGACTTTATGGGCGGTGATTGTATCGTATGCGGAAAATAGGCGTCAGTTTCCCCGTATCGCGCGTGCTGTCCTACCGTAATTAGTCCAAACGGTTCTAAATCAGCCTGTCCGCGTATTCTCCTCCAGTCAAAACACCTGTTCCATGTATCGAATAGTTTTATATTTTTGGGTAATTCTTCAACAATAATGTTGTATTCTGGATTTCCGGCAAAATGCCCGTCATAAATCATTATTTCATCAATGTTACATTCATTTGCTGCTTCACAAACCGCAAGCACGTCGCTGGTTATACATTTTCTGCCATACTCGCGCCATAGTGATGATCCGTGCATAACCGCACTGCTATTATGGTCAAATATGCCGCTTGCGCCCTCCATGTCAACATAAACTATTATCTGCTTTTTCACTTTATTCCCCTACAAATCATACGCTGCATTGAGGAAAAGAGCGGCAACCTGAGACACGTTCAGGCTTTCGATATTGCCCGTTCCCGGGACGCGCAGGAGGCAGGCGCAGTTGTCTTTGACGTTTTGCGGCAGTCCAGTTTCCTCGTTGCCCAGTACGATGGCAATGCCGGGGCGTCCGGCTTTTACTATTTCGGGGAGGTCGCTGATGCGCCGCCGCGCGCGTACATCTGTGCCGATTACCGTGATTTTTGGCGACGCGTCCTTGAGAAAAGCGGCGGTGTTGCCGATTTTGCGCACGGTGACATGCTCCATGCCGCCCTCGGCAACGCGGTAGGCGCTGGTGGTCAGCCGCGCCTCGCTGTCGTGTTCGTTTACCACAATAAAGCGCGCGTCAAAAAACGCCGCCGCGCGGGCAATCGCCCCTAGGTTGTGGTCGTTGCCCACTTCGTGGAGTATCAGTCCGGTTTTGGCTTCTCGCGCCCACAGATCCAGGTCCTCGGTGGTCAGCGGTTCTATTTCCGGCTCTTCGATCATCATGACGACGCCCTGATGGTGGACGCTTTTGGATATGCGTTCCAGCTCGGCATCTTCGCATATTTTGTAGGGGCGTTTGCGTTCCGCGAGTTTTTTGCAGACCCCGGTAAACAGCCTGAGACAGTCCTGCCGCAGAAAAAGGCGGTTTATCGTTTCAGGGTGATATTCCGCCAGGGCAAGAGCCGCTTTAAGCCCGCAGACCGCAAGTTCATCGGTAAGTTTGTTGCGCATAATGGTTATTCTACTTTAAACCGAGAAACTTCCCTGATCAAGGTATCAATACCGTCACGGTTCTTGTTGCTTATGTCGTTCACGTGGTGTACCGCCTCATTTATCTGATCCGCGCCCATAGCCATCTCGTTCATGCCCAAAGTAATTTCCTGCGTCGCTTTTTCCAGATTATTGCTCTCCTGAATAACCTCTTTTGCCCCTTCAAGCATTTGATTGGAACCGCTCGTTAC
>JGI24698J34947_10001153_pt1 | contig 13752 bp, 12 predicted proteins | sample TergutMp193P3_FD_34947 | JGI IMG/M metagenome (IMG submission 34947)
CGTTCCCATATTTTATGGTAGTGTTCTTAAAAATGGGACGTCGGCAAGCGGTAAGCCACCGGTCTTTGGAGCCGGTATCCACAGGTTCGAATCCTGTCGTCCCAGGGGAAAAATTTTTAAACGAGGTATATAAATGAGCAAGGTTGTGTTACAAGCGAAAAATCGTCAGAAAGCGGGTTCCGCCGAATCCCGCAGGATCAGGAGAAGCGGACGTATTCCGGCTGTAATCTACGGAAGATCCGGCAGCGCTGTTTCCATTGATTTGGACGCTGTTGAATTTGTTAAGGGCGTAAAGGGTATTTCCGAAAGTACCATTGTCAAAGTTGAAGTTGACGGCAAAACGTATGACGCCTTCGTAAAAGATACGCAGAGAAATATCATCGATGGAAATATTCTGCACATAGATTTTTATGAAGTTGAAAGCGGCATTACCCTTAGGGCGAAGGTTTCCCTTCATCTGTTCGGGAATCCTGTTGGCGTCCGTGAAGGCGGTATGCTTGAAAATCCCCTGCATGAAATCGAGATTGAATGTCTGCCCAAGGATCTGCCGGAGCGGATCGATATTGATGTTTCCGGTTTGAAAGCCAACCAGTCGCTGCACGTCCGCGACATTCCGCTTGGGGAAGGCGTCAGGCTTCTTTCCAATCCGGATCAGGTTATCGCCCTTGTTAAATTCGCCAAGGCTGAAGCCGCCCCAGCCGCCGTCGTTGAAACTGCCGCCGTTGCCGCTCCTACAGCCGCCGCTCCCGCGGCAGACAAGAAAGCCGCTCCTGCCGCCGGGGAGAAAAAAGCCTAACGGAAACTGTTTGCTCTTTATTTGAAAATAAAGTTGCCGCCGTTTTAAAAGACGCCGGGTTTGACTGCACGGCGCGGCCTGACCTGGAGGGGGTGAAGTTTCTTGCCGCTGTTTCCGGCGGCGCGGATTCAATGGCGATGCTTGCCGCCCTGTGCGCTGTTACGCGCAAAGAGGCGCTTTTCTGCCTCCACGTCGAACACGGTATCAGGGCGGAAGAAAGCCGCGCGGATGCCGGCTTTGTCCGCGATTATTGCGAAAAACTGGAAATAGACTGCCGCGTTGTATCCATCCCTCCAGGGAAGATAGCCTCTTTCGCGCGCCGTAAGGGGACAGGGCTGGAAGCCGCCGCGAGGTATTTCAGGCGCAAGGCTCTGTTTCGCCATGCCGCGCGGTTGGGAGAAAATACATACATACTAACCGCCCACACAATGGACGACACGCTGGAGACAGCCCTTATGCGCATCCTTCGCGGAGCGGGTCCTGCCGGTCTTGCCGCGATGCCGGTAAAACGCGGCAGAATATTGCGCCCCCTGCTCTCCATGACCCGCGCGGATGTAATCGGCTATCTGACAGAAAAAAAAATCCCCTGGCGCGAAGACTCCACAAACAGGGACGAAAAATTCCTGCGTAACCGTATAAGGCATAAACTTGTTCCATTACTGAACGAATCGTTTCCCCATTGGAAGAGCGGCGTTGCCAACATGGCGCAAACTCAATCGCTCGCGGCGGACTTTATCAGCAGTGAAGCGCGGCGGCGCGTAATTTGGGAGATTGAGAAAATTGAACCACGGAGTACTGCCGCGGTTAATAATTCTTTCAACACTGATTGTACTCATAGCATCCTTTCTACAGATGAGGAGAACTTTTTTTCCCAGCCGGAGATTATCCGTGAGGAGGCGCTGTTTCTGGGGATTGACCTTTTGCTTGTCGGTGCGAAAAATCCCCGCCCGGTGAGGCGTTTGGTTGTCAGGCGGTTTTGCGCCGGTGTAGTTGCCGCCGCCGATTTGGGGCATATTGTGGTCAGGCGGACCAGAGGGAGTGTTGTCTTAACCGCCGAAAAAAAAGGCTTTTCTGAAAGCGGGTTTTCAGTGTTGATCAAAGAGCCTGGCTTCTATAATCTAAAGAAGACAAGTGTTGAAGTTTGTCCGTCTTGCGGCTGTGGGGAAGAAAACTCTTTTTACGCGCTCTTGCCGTTTGTACTTAGAAAGAGTTTTAAGGATGATTTTCTTGTCAGCGGAGGTAAAAAAATAGCGCGACGGAATTTGGCGAAAAATCTGATTAGCGCGGTTGACGCGTATGGAACCGCGGCGTTTATCAATGCCCAGGGAGTTTTGTTTGGAAGGGATACGCCGCGGGAGTGTGATAATCAGAAGTTTTATTATGTGACAATAAAGAGGTTGACTGATGTTTAACAATCCAAATAACAAATTGCCGGACAGGGGGCCTTTGCAGGCCAAAAAGCCAAGCGGTTTTGCCCTCGTTTTTTTCCTGATAATGACCGGAATATTTATCGCCTTTTTTTTCAGGGGAGATTCCGTTCCGATAAGGGAAGTTCCGTATTCGGATTTTACGCGCTTTGTGGAACAGAATCAAATTGAATCCGTCACCATCCACGAAAATAACACGATGGATATTTTTCTGAAAGGTACGTCAGGCAGCGGCGCGGCGCAGTTAAGAACGCGCATCCCTTATTCCGATCCCGGTCTTTTGGCGAGCCTGCGGGAGAAGAACGTCAATGTTTCAGGCGCGGCAACAGGAATTACCCCCTGGCGTTTGATTTTGGATATGCTTCCCTGGATTATAGGTTTTAGCATAATTATGTTTATGTTCAGAAATATGCAGGGCGCGGGAAGCAAAACTTTTCAGTTTGGCAAGAGCAGGGCCAAACGTTATCAGGATGAGGGGAAGAAGGTCAGCTTCGCGGATGTCGCGGGGCAAAAAGACGCAAAGTACGAACTTGAGGAAGTAGTTGAGTTTTTAAAGAGTCCGCAGAAATTTACAAAGATGGGAGCGCGGATTCCAAAGGGCGTGCTGTTAGTCGGTATGCCCGGCACCGGAAAAACACTGATGGCGCGCTCCGTTGCGGGAGAAGCAGGCGTAGCTTTCTTTCACATGTCGGGTTCGGATTTTGTTGAAATGTTTGTCGGCGTTGGGGCGAGCCGCGTGCGCGATCTTTTTGAACAGGGACGCAAGAGCGCTCCTTGTATAATTTTCATTGACGAGTTGGACGCTGTCGGGCGGACTCGCGGAGCCGGTTACGGCGGCGGTCATGACGAGCGCGAACAGACGTTAAACCAGCTGTTAGTTGAAATGGACGGCTTTGATTCCAAGGACGGCGTTATAATACTGGCCGCCACAAACCGTCCCGATGTTCTTGACCCCGCGCTTCTGCGTCCCGGACGTTTCGACCGGCAGGTGGTAGTGGCGATGCCCGATATTAAGGAGCGTGAGGCGATACTTCAAATTCACGCGGCTAAAATTCCCCTCGACAAGAGCATTGATCTTACACGTATCGCCAGGGCGACTCCGGGAATGAGCGGCGCTGATATCGCCAACCTTGTAAACGAAGCGGCTCTTTTCGCCGCGCGCAAGGACAGACCCGAGGTGCAGATGTCCGACTTTGAGGAAGCCAGGGACAAGGTGCTGATGGGCGTGGCGCGAAAGACTCTTGTGGTGTCCGACAAAGAGAGGCGGATGACAGCTATTCATGAAGCCGGCCACGCGCTGCTTCACTATTTCCTGAAGAACGCGGACCCCTTGCACAAGGTTACCATTGTCCCCCACGGGCGGGCGTTGGGTATGGCGCTTTCCCTTCCCGAAGAAGACAGTTACAGCCGCTCAAGGGGCTGGATAGAGGACAGAATCGCCATCTGTTACGGCGGCTGGCTTGCGGAAAAACTTTTTTACAACGAAACCACCACTGGAACCAAGAACGACATTCAACAGGCAACTGAAATGGCGCGTAACATGGTCTGCGAATGGGGAATGGCGGACGAGCTTGGGCCTGTCGCCTACGGTCAGGAAGACGAGCCTATCTTCCTCGGCAAGGAAATTGCGCGTCACAAGGACTATTCCGAGGACACCGCACAGCGCATAGACCGCGCGGTAAGGGAAATTCTCGATCGCGCCCTTTCCGGCGCCCGTGAAATTATTGACAGCCGCAAGAGCGAAATTGAAAAACTTGCGGACGCCCTGCTCGTGCGTGAAACTCTTGTTGACGACGAAGTGCGGCAGATACTTGGTCTGCCCCAAAAAGAAAGTTCCGTCTTAAACAGGGAGGAAAACTAGCAAGGTTATGAAATCCCTTCCCCTGTTGATGTTGTTGTTCGCCGGAATTTTTACCGGTCTTTACGCTCAATCTTATAACGGGGACGCGGAGGTCGCGCGGCAATACGCGCAGTGGGCGCGGCAGGCGATGGATGAGGATCGCTGGAGCGAGGCGTTAACCGCTCTTGAAAGGGCGGCGGATTTTGCCGATGTCTCTTCTGATATTTCGTATCTCTTGGCGGCTGTCCGTTTACACGAGGGAAAAAGCAGAACCAGCGTAGTGGAAGCCCTGGACAGGGCGGTTGAAATAAACCGCTGGGGAAGTAACAGCGAAGCGCAGGCGCTTCTGTTAAAAGCCGAACAGCTTATCGCGATGCGTAACTATTCAGGCGCTTTTGTTATCATTGAACAGATCGGTGAAAACTCAGATTCCGCCATGCTGCGTCTTTTGGCTTTAAAAGGTCTGGCTCTAAATTCCGGTAATGTTCAAACTTTGGCGCGTTTTCGCAGCCAGCTTCTTGCAGCTATGGACAGATATCCCAGGGATGCGCGCCCCTTGCGTATTTTTTTTGAATATGCACGTAACACGGAACCGGAACTCTCAGATCTGCCGTCAAGCGATCTTAACCTGCTTGAACTTGCGCTGAGGAGGCTTCCATTCCTTCTGGAAATCGACCCTGATCTTGCGTGGATGGCGGCTCCCTTTATGCGTAATGTAGAGGACGCGCGGCGGCTTGTCGCCTCTTACAGGGCCGCTCAGGTTAAACCTCTTCCCGCCTCTATTCCTGTTGCCCTTAATCTTGGGCTTGTCGGCGATATAGACGCAGTGGAAGAACTGTTCGGCGCGGATAACGAAAATTCCATTCTTTACAGGGAAACAATTATTGATGTTTATAATCTGCTTCGCAGTGAAGAAGGGCGGATTTTTTTTACCCGAAAACTGCTTTCTTTTTCCGGCGTTTTATTTTCTGACGATGACCGTGACGGAATTATTGAAAGCGCCGCTTTCTACAGTTCGGGCGCAATTGAGGAATTTGCGTATGACAGGAATCAGGCGAACGTTTTTGATTTGCGGGTCCTTTTTGATACGGGCGGCGTTCCTGTTACTTCTGTTTATCCGCTGACAGGGGGGACAGCCGCGTATGTAAAATGGGAGCGTTATCCTTCCGTAGAGCAGGTAACGCTGGCGGATGAAGTGTTTTTGTTCCGTCCCGCGGATTTTCATTTCGCGCCTGTCTCGTTCATTTTACTTGGCGGCAGCGTAAACGCCGCCGGGCTTTTGTACCCTCAACCTGAGTATCAATTTTTGACTCTGACGCGAAGATCCCTTGTTTCATTTTGCGCGAGTATCAGCCGCCCGAGCGTAGAGTTTAACGGCGCGGTAGAGCGAATATTTCTTGAAAACGGAATACCGCTGCAGGCTGAAGAGACATTGAACGGAAGGCAGGTTTCGGTTACCGAGTTTGAAAGGGGAATACCTGTTATTCAGCGCGTTGATCTGGATTTGGACGGCAGGATGGAGACGGTTCGCCGCTTCCGCCGTCCTGAATCTGATTTTAGTGAAACATTCGATTACCGCAGCCTGATTGTGTCTTCAGAGAGCGACTGGGGAGACGGACGTTTTATGACCGGGGAGATGTATCTACAGGACGGTTCCGTTGTTTATTCATGGGATATGGATGGAAGCGGTGTTTTTAACTATTCTGAAACAGAAACTGGAAGAGAACAATGAAAAAAATTAACAAATGGCATGCTGTCGCGGCTGTAGCTTTATTACTGTCTGTTTCCTGTCTCAGTACCGATGGGCGGGGGGTGGATTCTTCGCGTACTACGATCTCAATCAGGCTAAGCGACATTGAGGAACACGTACAGGAAAATCCCGTTTATGCCCTGAACCTGATCTATATTTTCAAGGAAATCTATTCCGTTACGCGAAATGATGAAAATGAGGAATGGATACAGCTTGCCCAATTTGAAAATGACGCGGTAGAGAATCTGCTTGCGGCGAGGGAAAAAGCCGTTGAAGAAGAAAGGTGGGAAGACGCCGCTTCCTTTAACAGATCCCTTGTCAGTCTTGGAATAGTGGATGAAAACGACTCTCTTGAGCCTGAGTATATTCTCGCTGGCGCGAAGAAAAAATTATCAGAAGGCGACGTTCTCGGCGCTTTTTTGGCGGCTGTAAAATCCAACGAAATAACACCGATTGATTTTGACAGCGCCCTCCTGTTTCTTCAAAAAGCGGTAGAGGTAAAACAACGGCGTTCGGCGGCGTTTTTTCTTTCCGCCGCACAAGCCGCGGGCGGCGATATTCCCCAAGGGTTGAGGGAGTACGCGCAGGGCCGTGACAGTGTTTCCGACATGATAAAGGGAGTCGCCACCGTTATTGTTGACAGGGGAATGAGGGTTGAAAGGGGCATGGCGACGCCGGACAGAGTGCTTGGTTCCGCGTTCTTTGTTGATTCATCGGGTCTTTTAATTACAAACTACCACGTTATTTCCAGCGAGGTTGATCCAAAGTACAAGGGATATTCGCGGCTGTATATCCGCATGGGAGATTCAAGCAGTCCGCGTGTTCCCGCCCGCGTTATCGGCTGGGACAAGGCACTCGATCTTGCCCTGATAAAAACCGAGATAGAAACCGAATATGTTTTTTCCCTTATAGATCGCGTTATTCCAATGGTAGGCGACTCTGTGCTTGCGATTGGTTCTCCCGTCGGTCTTGAAAAGACAGTAACAATGGGAATTGTATCCGCTCTTGGCAGGCGTATTTTGCAGATTGGGGACGCTTATCAAATTGACGCGGCTGTAAACCCTGGCAATTCGGGCGGGCCTGTCGTTGACAACGAGGGCCGTCTTGTGGGGATAGTATTCGCCGGTATTGAGTATTATCAGGGACTGAACTTCGCCGTTCCGGCGGAACGTCTTGCCGCCGCCCTTCCGGCTATGATTAAGGGCGGAAAAGCCGAGCGGCCCTGGCTCGGCCTTGCGTTATACGAAACTTATTCGGGAGCCGAGATCATTTACATCGCGCCGAATACTCCGGCTATGTATCATCAGGTTGCCGAAGGTTCGCTCATCAGTACGATCAACGGAAAGACAATAACGGCTCCACAGGGAGGGCTTATTCCCGCCATGCAGGACGCGATTTTTCTTGCCGGTCCCGGAGAACTTGTTGCGCTTGAAACCGTAAATTCCGAAGGCGTGGTAAGGAGAAATGTTATTATGACAGTCCCCCGTCCCGAACTTCCCCTGTCGGAAGCGGCGAAAGTGGATAGACGTGAAAGAATCGCTGCCCCGCTTTTCGGCATGGTACTGACTCCCCTAAACAGCGGCTTTTTTTCATCGAATTTCCTTGTAAGGAAAGTTGTCCGGGGCTCTATTGCCGACGAAGCCGGCATTTCAGAAGACGACCCTATTTCCATTACGCGTTTTCGCATAATGGAAAACGACGGTTATGCCCTTATGGAAATCTCCATAAAAAAACGCCGCATGGGTTATCTTGAAACCAATATGCAGCTTCCCGCATGGCTTGATTCTCCTGATACTCTTTAAATTCATTTGTTCGGACCGGCTTTTTAAAACAAGCTAATTTCCAGCCTTCTTCCCTATGTATATATTTTTTGTGTAAAATAATCGTATAGACATGAAAATAGTTCATTACATTACTTAAGGAGCGCTGCTATGGAAAGAATTACGGAAATTGTCGGAATTATCAACGGCTGGTTGTGGGGACCGCCTCTTTTGATTCTGCTTGTGGGAACTCATGTTTTTATGACTTTTAGAACCGGGTTGATACAGCGAAAGCTGGGATTGGGAATTAAACTTTCCGTAACCACGGATAGAAACAGCGCGGGGGATGTTTCCCAGTTTGGGGCGTTGACAACGGCGCTGGCTTCCACAATTGGTACCGGAAATATTATCGGAGTGGGAACGGCCATTGCCTCAGGAGGGCCTGGAGCCCTTCTGTGGATGTGGCTGACCGGTGTATTCGGCATAGCGACCAAGTACTCTGAAAGTCTTATCGCGGTGAAGTACCGCGTTAAAGATGACAAGGGGATGATGATCGGCGGCGCTATGTTTGCCCTTGAACGCGGTCTTAAAATGAAATGGCTGGCGGTACTCTTCGCGCTCTTTACCGCGACAGCCGCCTTTGGTATTGGCTCGGGTGTTCAGTCCAACGCAGTCGCGAATGTGATGAATCAAAATTTTGGCATAGCGAAATGGATTTCAGGATTGGTCATCGCGGCTTTGGTAGGTTTGGTTGTCATCGGCGGACTTAAATGGATCGCCAGGGTTTCGGAAGCGTTGGTTCCTGTTATGTCTGTGATCTATATTATCGGGTGCCTCGCTATTTTAATGATCAACTACCGTCAAATTTTTCCCGCAATTCAGCTTGTCTGTTCAAGCGCTTTTAACATCAGATCTGTGGGCGGAGGTTTCGCGGGTTTTGTTACGGTCAGGATGCTCACCGCCGCCCGTTATGGTATTGCCCGTGGGCTTTTTTCCAACGAGTCTGGCATGGGTTCGGCTCCCATTGTATCGGCAGCCGCCCAGACCATGAACCCTGTCCGTCAGGCGCTGGTCTCCAGTACTGGAACTTTCTGGGACACGGTGGTTATCTGCCTCATGACAGGTCTTGTGATAATCACTTCCGGTCTTGAGTATCAGGGCGCTTTGGATATGAGCGACGGCGGCAGGCTTACCAGTACAGCCTTCAGCCAGATTCCAGTATTGGGAAATTTAATTCTCATATTCGGACTTATCACCTTTGCCTTTTCCACCATTCTTGGCTGGTGCTATTACGGTGAAAAGGGAATGGAATATCTGTTTGGAACAAAGAGCATTGTTCCCTACCGGATTATATATGTAGCCGTCGCCTTCCTTGGAACGGTTCTTTCCCTGGGTCTTGTTTGGGACATTGCCGACGCTCTTAACGCGCTCATGACAATTCCAAATCTGGTTGCGGTCCTTCTTCTCTCAGGCGTCATAGCCGGTGAAACCAGAAAGTACCTTGAGGGCGGTCATATTGATGATGTCGACAATGAGCCGGTTCCTTTACGCAGCGACATAAAAAGCAAATAGCAGATAACAATATGAAGAAAATGAAACAAACATTGCTGTTTGCTGTTTGATATGTATATGCGTATTTATACTAAAACAGGCGACAGGGGAGAAACTTCCAATTTGAATGGGCAGAGAGTGTCAAAGAACGATATTTCAATTCATCTTGAAGGGACTTTGGACGAACTTAATTCCCATCTTGGACTGATAAAGGCAATGCTCCCGAATGAAGACGCACGGCAGTTTCTGGAAGAAATACAAAAAAAACTTATGAAGCTGATGGCGCATGTGTCAGATAACGCAAACGGCAAATACTTTTTTTCAGGCGATGAGGTTGAGGTTCTGGAAAGGGAAATAGACAGGCTGTCGGAAAATCTTCCTGAGAAATTTCAACTGGTCATTCCCGGAAAAAGCATAATGGAAGCCAATATCCACATCGCCAGAACTGTAGCAAGAAGAGCGGAGCGGCTCCTCGCCGCCGTCAGTGAAGAACGCACGTTATGCCAAAATTCATGCGCGTATTTAAACAGGCTCTCCGATTATCTGTTCGTTTTATCGCAAGTTACAAATTAACATTTTTGCTCATAATGTATCCGATTCTTCCGGCTCCATTAACTGATAAACGTCAATTTCATAGATCAATTCACCTGTGTATAAGTCGTAAACTCTCCTTTTAAAACATAGAGGGACCTGAATGTTGCCTACTCTTTCTTCAGTGAATTCATCTACAATGATTATCACTTTTACGAACAAGTATTCAGACGCAAGAGTTCTGGTTTTGTTTTCTGTTCTTAGCCATTCGACTCTGTTTACATTGGGTGTTTGAGGCCATATATTCGCGATAAAAAAAGTCATCAGCGCGTTTTCATAAGTGTCGTTAAAATCAGCGTTCGGCGCCATGTGGCCCCTGTCATAACCGGAATTGGTGTAATCTCTGTGATGAGGCAGGGAATAGCCGTTTTCAAGTAAAAGATTTTGAAGTGCTCCTCCGTCCCTGCTCTGTGTGAACGTAACGGATGGACGCCTTGTCCCGGTAGCTTCTGCCCGCTCCTTCGTTAAAATGTATTCAATTATGTGCGGACCCAAATTTACCGCGTCATAACAGCCTGAGTAGAGTATTTCCTCATCATTGGAAACGTCAAATTCAAAGTGCCCCGGCAGATCGCACGCAAAAACAAAAGTCAGGCGAAAGAGTAACAAAAATAAAAATAGTTTTTTGACAGGGTATTCGATACTATCATTTATTTTTCTTAATTTAATGCGCATAACGCTTCTATAAATACGGGAACATCCGCGGGAATGGTTTGTGCGTTTACGGTTCGTTCCATTGTGCGGGAAAGGGAAGAGGGAACCGGCGGAGGGCCCGCAAGCGGCTGAACGGTTTCGGAAAATTTCGCGGGGTGGGCGGTGCAGAGTACAGCCACGGGTCCAGCCTCTATTTTATTTTCAGCGCGGAGTTTATCCACGCCCTTCCAGCCGACGGCGCTGTGCGGGTCCAGAAAGTAGCCCGCTTCTTCATGCACCTGTGCAATGGTTTCCCGCGTCTGTTCGTCTGTAACATGGACGCCCATGATTATTTGGCGCATCTGTTCCCATGAAAAATGCGCCGCCATTCGCTCAAAGTTGCTGGGCGCGCCCACGTCCATCGCGTTGGAAATTGTCGCCTGTGACGTACGCGCCAGATACTCGCCGGATTCAAGAAAATCGGGAACGGTTTTGTTAATGTTGGTAGCAGCTATAAACTGTTTTACCGGAGCGCCCATTTTCATAGCGTAAAGTCCCGCGGTAAGGTTGCCAAAGTTTCCTGACGGAACGCAGAGAGTGACGGGAAGTCCCGTTACGGCACTGTTTTTCGCCGCCGCTGAAAATCCCGCAACTCTCGGAGTTGCCTCCCCGTCAGGATCAACGCGGCCCGCGAAAGCCCTGCCCGCGGCGGAAGAATAGTAAACAGCCTGCGGAATTAGCCGGCTGATGTTAATTGAATTAGCTGATGAAAGGGACATCCGTTTTTTAAGACCGTCATCGGCAAGGGCGGCTTTTACCAGCCGCTGGCAATCGTCGAAGCTGCCCTCAACCGCGAAAGCTCCAATATTTTTACCGAGGCCGGCTATCTGCCGCTCCTGGAGGGGTGTTACCCTGCCCTTGGGGTACAGCACGGTAACAGAAATGCCCGGCACGTCGAAAAAACCGTCCGCGACCGCTCCGCCTGTGTCGCCGGAAGTAGCGACAAGAATCCTCAATGGGCGATCCTCGCCGCGGCGCAGGTACGAGAATGCCCTTGCCATAAAGCGCGCGCCAAAATCCTTGAAAGCCGCTGTCGGCCCGTGAAACAGTTCCAGCGCGAAACGGTCGGCTACAGCAACCAGGGGGGAAGTGAAAGTGTAGGCGGAGCATGTAATGTCAGCTAACGCTGAGTCTGGTATTTCGTCGCGCACATACGGCTTGATTGTCTGGAAGGCAATGTCGCGGAAATCCATTGTTCCCAGGGAAGAGCGGACCGCCTCAGGGTACCGGGGTATTTCCTCAGGCACAAAAAGTCCCCCGTCAGGGGCAAGCCCGGTAAGAGCGGCTGCCGCGAAAGAGACAGTTTCGTTTTTATTCTTGGTACTGTAGTAGCGCATGGCTCATTTTAACACAGAGGGTAAATACTGTCAGGGAAAGATTGACATAAAACGCTGTAAACTATACCATATATTCAAGGAGTATACGTGGCAAAAGAAGAAGCGATAGAAGTAGAAGGAATTGTCAGGGAAGCGCTTCCCAATACTATGTTCCGTGTGGAACTGGACAATCAAAACGGTCATCTTATACTGGCTCATCTGTCCGGTAAAATGCGCAAACATTACATCCGTATTGTTCCGGGCGATCGGGTAAGGATCGCCCTTTCACCATACGACCTAAGCAGGGGCCGGATCATTTATCGCGAGCGATAGCCGCGAAACAGAAAGAGGTTTTTTATGGCTGATGATGTGGTTTTTATAGACGTTGTAGAGGGTTCAAAAAGGGTTATGAACAATGCCAAACTCTATGCAAAGCTGCTTGTTAAATTCAAGGATGATCCAAATTTGAAAGATCTTGACGCCGCTATGGCGGCGGGAGATATGGAAAAAGCCAAAACCGCGGTTCATACGATAAAAGGACTTTCGGCTAACCTTTCACTGATAGAACTGTATAAGCAGAGCCTGGAATTGGAGACCCAGATAAAAGCCGGTTCAGTAAAACCCAATCAGATGACAATACTGAAAGATGTTTTTTCCAAAACTTTAACGGAAGTTGATAAGGTCGTAGCGCAATATGGCTGATAATATTCAAACTGTTTTTGTTGTTGATGACGTTGATGTGAACGTCATGATTCTCGAAGAGATTTTGAAGGACGATTATCATGTTATAACCGCCTTTAACGGCATGGAAGCGCTGGAAAAACTCAAAACTGCCGATCCTCTTCCAAAGATTATTCTTTTGGATGTTATGATGCCCCATATGAACGGGCGTGAGCTGTTTGAGATTTTAAAGCTCGACAAGGCTTTTAAAAGGATTCCTGTTATTTTTATCACCGCTGAAAATGATTCAGAAAGCGAGCTTTTAGCCGCCGGCGCGGTGGATTTTATCAACAAGCCGTTCCTTCCCGAGATTGTAAAACTGCGCGTCAGAAATCAGATTGCGTTGAAAAATTACAGCGACAGCCTGGAGCAGATGGTTGAGGAAAAAACCGCCGAAGCTACCAAAACTCTGGAAAACGCGCTGCAGGGGCTTGCAAACGTTATTGAACACCGCGACCTGGAATCCGGCCACCATGTAAAGAGAACCCAGCTCTTTGTAAGGGCTCTTGTCGATTACCTTATCGAAAGTGCATCGATCTACGCGGAAGAACTGATAAAACTCCAGCCTGATATAATCATGAAGTCCATGGCACTTCACGATGTCGGTAAAATAGCGATTCCTGACAGAATTCTCCTGAAGCCCGGCAAACTCGATCCTGATGAATATGAAATTATGAAAACCCATACTACGCGCGGCAAGGAAATTGTCGGAGAGCTGGGCGATGTGAATTCTTCTCTGTATTTGAAACACTGCGAAGATATATGTTACGGTCATCACGAACGCTGGGACGGCAAGGGTTACCCTCGGCAGTTGAAAGAAAACGAAATTCCCCTTACCGCCCGCATTGCGGCCCTTGCGGATGTGTACGATGCCCTGGTCTGCGCCCGTGTTTACAAAGCCGCCATGCCCTACGAAGACGCGATTAAAATAATCGCCGAAGGAAGCGGTACGCAATTCGATCCTGTTGTTACTGAGGCTGTAATGAAGATTCAGGACAAGTTCAGGGAAATTTCGCAAAAATATCAGTAACCGGTATAGAGCAAACTTGAAACCTATTTCGCTCCTGAATTTTCCAATATTTTAATAATGTCAGTAAAGTTCTTTTTTTTAGCATGTGCCAAGGGGGTTATTCCGTCTTTATCCGGCAGATTAACGTCCGCGCCGGCATCAACCAACAGACGCACAACCTCTGTATGCCGCCTTCCCCCGTCGCCCAATATGATTGCCTCATGCAGCGCAGTCCATCCTATTTTATTGATATGATTGACACGGATATCTGTCTTTAAAAGTTCTTTTATGATTTCAAC
>JGI24698J34947_10001154_pt1 | contig 13739 bp, 12 predicted proteins | sample TergutMp193P3_FD_34947 | JGI IMG/M metagenome (IMG submission 34947)
ATGATGTTGAAGAAAATTACCACACCGAAAATAAGTGGCTACAGATACAGAATTATTACGACGATTTACGATTCAGAAAATTGAAACGATGTCTGTGAACCACACAATGCCCAATGGCTTAAAAAGCAACCGGCAGCAAGGAAAAAGGAAATTTTGGGAAAATATTATGATATGTATAAAAATGGGGTTTTTCTTGAAGAATTGGCAAGGATGGCAGAGCAAGAGGCCACTGGTACAGACGGGTAAACCAATTTCCAAAGGGAAAAATTACCGTTTTTGGAGATTTTTTGTCGATAATAGAATATGAGTGTTTCTGGCGCCAGCATAGTGGGGAGAATAGGGAGTGAGATAGATAAACAGGGCCTCAAAAAGGCTGAATTGTATAAAATCGTCCCCTCTGGGACTTTATCAAACTGGAAAAACCAAGGACAAGGTCCGAACGCTTATACCCTCTATAAAGCCTCAGTGTTTCTTGGGGTTTCTGTGGATTATCTTTTAACTGGAAAAAAACTCCTCCGGTCTGACCGGCGAAGAAAGACAGCTATTGGACTCTTTCCGCTCATTAGCAAGCCAAGGCGATAAAGACGAAATAATAGGAATTATTAGCCTCAAGCTTGAAAGGGCAAAAAACGCATAATTTGGAGGGGTTGAAGTGGGGCTATTTATATGCCATTTTGTACAGATTTTTCATTCTTTCCGTTCTTTTCATTTTGTACCAAAATGCTTGACAAATTATCCCGCTAACGTTACAATAAGTCAAGATATAAACATCTGATGTATAATTAGTCTAGTAAAAACAGTTGTTAGTTAAAACGACTGTAAGAAAAGGCTCTTTACCGATGCCGATGTGGTGTATCCTGAAAACTTTCGGGAGGGGATAGGGATACCGCTCACAGTTCTTGAGGCAGAAAGCGAAAGCAGATGGTAGGGGGTATAGTAGTTTTTTCCCCTCAATGCACTAATGATTATACAATATTTTTAGGGGAGAATAAAATGCCGGTTTTATTCAAAAAGCTCTTCAAAAAAGAGAAAAAGGTTTACGATTTCACTGGTAAAAATCCTAATGATATTTTAACCACTGATGAGTTAAAACATTATGATGAAGGAATGAGTCTCAAAAACAGTTCATTTTCTGCTGATAAAGTAGATTTCAAAAGAGCTGTTAAAGCCACCGTAGCAGATTTCCCTAATTTATTGCCATAAGCCAATTTTCTAAAGGCAGGAATAATGTGACCGGCGTGGTGTCAAAATTTGGGTCAGATACTTGGATACCAGATTTAAGGAATTTATGTATTGATTATTTAAAATATCAACAAATCAAGCGCGGATGTAAATTTCTAAAATTTAATGATGAAATTGGCGAAATTGATAAACCAGGTAGGATAGTAAAAGAATATCATAGAACTGCAACTATTCTAAAATTAAATATATACGGCGATGATGCAGAACATAAATATATGGATAACCATAAGATAGCAGCTCTGTATATTCGTTCTTTTTTAAAATATAAACCATTTTATTTGGATATTCCATTTGATACAAAAAATCCAGAAATAAATATTTATGCAAAATCCGCAAATGAATACTTTGTAATTCCCTACTTAGAGGCGGTATTCAAGGGATGGAAATCAGATTTCGATGGAGTGTTGCGAATGGAGCCTGCATATCAAGATTCTTTTATTAGGCTATTATATCAATACACAAAAGACATCAAAAAGATTGATCCTACTTCATTTTCTAATACTATCTGTTTAATAGAACAGCAATATTTTAAACATGGAGTATTATAAGTATTTGTGGGGTTCGTATAGATCGTTTCAATAAATATTGATATAACTGTGAGATGAATCGTGAAGAAAAACAATGGCTCGGCTGGGTGAAAATGTATGAACAAACCCATGATGCCGGGCTGACCTGTAAAAAATGCGGTATATCAAGGCCAACGTTACGCAAATGATGGAGAAGGTATCAATCTCAAGGGGAAGGCGGTTTGAAAAGCCGAAGCCGCTTGATCCCTATCGATAGTAAGTTTGAATGAAAAAGTAATCAAGCGATATATCCAAGAACAAAAAGCAGATGACAAACGAAACGGTTGAATCAATTTGGATTAAATAAAACTTAGAGACAACGATAGTCCACCTTTAGGCGGTAAAAAAACCCAAACCGCTTTGAACGGACTATAAATTCTAGCCCACAGCTTTGCAGGAGATAATAATTTGACAAAATTTCTGCATCATGTAGCATGATAGGGCTAAATAAAGTTTCATAAGGTAATATAAAACACTTGTAAAAGTTAAAAAACTATGATAAATTTATCATATTACAATGTCATAAAGCATAATAAGGTTGTATAAAGCTACCGTGGAGGGCTGAAAATCTGCGTGTCTGGAGTTCAATTCTCCGAGGTGGCAAGTTACAAGTTGAGCTAAGTACTTATGTCATAAAGAATTAGATCGTTATTCTGGATGTATCAACTCCGCAAAAAAGGCGAATATTCCTTTTATATGTGCGAATTGACAAAATTTGACTACATTGGACAGAAAAAAATATTTATTTACATCAAGACTCATATTATACTGAGACAGGAGGTATATATGGCTTCATCAACATTAAATACTTTATCGGGAATTGCGGCTGCGGCTGCGGGTTTTGCGGGAGAGAAAGTTTCCAAAAGCGGTTCGATTCCCGGTTTGGATTTGGCTGCAATCGTTCCTGCCCTGTTGGGCAAGGCAGGAGGGGCCGGCGGTATAATGGGGACTATTGTGTCTGCCGCGGCAAAATCAGGGGTGCTTAACAGTTCCAACCTGGGAAAACTGGCGGAATTAGCAGGTCCTTTGATTTCATTTTCCAATGCCAAAACAACGGGAGCAAAAAAAACTTCGGCTGAAGGCATTATGGGTCTGGCGGCGGCAATCGTCGGCGGTTCCGGTACTGGGGCAAATTTGGCGTCTATTGCGACTATGGCTTCCAAACTGGCAGGAACCGCCAAGGACAACAAGGCGCTGACAAGTATGGCTTCTGAGTTGGGAAAGACATTGAACGGCTCATTCGGCGTTTCATTTAATGGATCGGAGACAGCCGTTAAAGCCCTGGATAAGGTACTTGAAGGCGATACCAAGGGTAAACTTTTTCAGGCAATCCTCAAGGGTCTTGCCTGATATTGCAGAGCGATTATGGCAAGACGGCTGTATTTTCCGCTTTTTGAGTAAAAAATACAGCGTTATCAATGTAACGCAAAGACGCTTGTTACTCACACTACATAGAGCCTGTAGAACTCCTTTTTTACAGACTTCTTAAATGTGTTTATTGGAGATATGTTATGCGAATATTCAATGTTTTTATCTTTACATTTGTGGTTCTTAATGTTTTTGCAAATGACGATCTAATTTTTGAATATAATATTTTGTACAATGATTTAATGAATTTTGATACGCATGGTTATAGATCATCGTGGGATATTGATAATAATATAGGCAGTAATTCAATTAATTTATCTCAAGGCGCATTGATAGAAAGAGGGATAAAAACAAATCTTGCAATTTTTGGTGAAGGTTTCTTTAAAATAAGACTCGAAGATGATATTATTGGATATACAAGATCAGGAGAATTTTATTTTGATTCAGACTTTTGCCTTGTTACAGGGGATGGGTATAAATTATATGACAACATAACCGTACCAGCTTATTTTATGGAAATACTTTTCGAAAATAATACATTCTATGCTTTATTACCTAATTGAGAGCAGTAATGTAGATATTACTGTAGCAATTAACGGAAATGAACTGGTGTTACCTGGATTTGAATATAATCCATTGATATTTCAAAGAATGACCTATGAAAATGATAGGTATAGATTATTGAGAAATAGTTTGGGCTTTATAAAAATTGAATAAATGGATTTAAATCAAAGATAACTCCACGCTGGCAAACTCGTTAAGAGCGTCCACAGTGATGAGCGCCGCGTCTCTTTCCACGCCAATTTTTACGCCATCGCCCCAGAGTGTCTTTGACGCCTTCAATGCCCTTCCATGCAGAGGGACGCGAATCTCGACAGGAACGGGAACTGTTTCCTTCACCGGTCTCTGGGAAGTTCCTGTGGTATTCACCATAGCGATCACAAGATGATTGGGATCATTTTGATCCTCAATAACGCTGATGTTTACGCTCCTGGGCGCTTTTGCTTTTATAAGATAGCCGCCGCCTGTCGCGTAGTCCAGGGCGTTTTTATAAACCTCGGTGTAGTCCTCGTGGCCGTTGGTAAAACAGAGGGCTTCTATTGCGTTGGTAAAATAGACTGTTTTCCCCTTACCGTAAGTTCCGCTAACGATGGTGGGGAAATCTGTTTTCATATCTGGAATCCACGCGTACTCAGGCGGCTGGTTGTGTATAACAGGGATATGTGTGGCGGCGACTTTGTAATCCTTATTGACCAAATTCACAAGGACAGAAGAGCCGCCGTTGATCAGCACATCGGTGTCGCCCACATCCTTGAGGACCGGATTGTCTTTATCGCGAATCAACTGGTAGGTGTCATAGGACGTGTCAATGGACAGCCCTGTAAAGCCCACGCCAATTACGTCCCCAAGACCGAAGTCGTTACGTGCATTTCCCCTTTCATCAAAAAGCGAAACCTTGCGGGAGGCAATGAGTCCGCCGCCGTTTTTTACATACTCGCGGATAATTTTAATATGTTCATCTGATATATACGCAGTGTTGGGAAGCAGGAGCGCTTTAACATTTTTTAATTTCTCCGGGGAAAACTCCGTGTCAGGTATAAATCCGTACTGAATGTGGTTTTCCAGAAGCACCCTTTCGATGCCCCGAATATAAACGCCGTAATCGTCCTTTGTTTCGTCCTGTTTTAAAAGGCGATCCTTTGTGGCATTGGAGTAGTATATCGCAACATCCATGGACGGAACCGTATCGGAAATAAGTGCGCTGTTATGCGCAAGATAGGTGTAGACGTCCTTTTCACTGTAAGCCCCTCTGCGATCATGGGTGCGGCCCGGATGCTGGCCGTTAAAGTAACAGTTCCAGATACCGCCTCCCGCGCCTGCGATTTGCCACAGCCAGAGCCTGGTTTCAAGAGACGGGTCTTTCACATAACGCCAGCGGGTTCCGTTGCCGCCTGTAACGATAACGGGCTGTTTTTTCGGATCAAGCGCCCGTGAGAAACGGATGGTTGTCGCGGAATTGTTGATAATATCCCATGTCCTGTCCCCGGCTGCGTGGCTTTTGGCCAGGAATACGCAGCTTACAATAAAATCAAAACTCTTCTTGGCGTTGTTGTGATCTATCCCTGTGTTACGTGAAAATGAATCGCTGTACAGATCAAAAATCTCGGCGCAATAAGCCTTCTCTTCGCCGTATTTTTTTACAGCCCTTCTAAGCCGCTCGATGTGTTCGTCGGCGTGCCTTGCCTTCCAGATACGGTATTCGCCAAAGGCGGGAGTATCCAGAGCGGAAAGATCGTTTGGCCCGCCGGGAAGGCGTGGGATCTCCTTTCCTGTTTCCTTACGGTAGATGTCCCTGCACCGCTTGCAGTAACAGGGTGAATTGTCAAACCCGAGAGAGTTTTGCCAGATACCGTCAAGCTCGTAATGGGTTAAAAGATAATCAATAAAATTTACCGCGTGTTCGTTTGTATAGGGAGAGTTGTAGCACGGCTGATAAATGACAGCTCCCTTGAAATAGCTCGCTATCTTTGGGTTTCCGTCCTGATCGACGGCAAACCAGTCAGGATGAAGGTTGTACCTCCTAGGCTCTGGCCCCCTGAAATCGACCCGTGTAATTACGCGCATACCCGCCTTGTGAATTTCAGCGCAAATGTCAGGCAGTATTTCGCCCTTGTAAAAGCGGTTAAGGTTCGCCATGTCCAAATCGTGTTTGAAGAAATCAATCACTCCCCCGGCATTTACCACCAGTGTATTGGCGTTGACCTCCTTCATGTAATTTACCACTCCCGCCGCGTCGTAATCAATAATGTCAATCTCCCGCAAAACAGTCTGCAAAAAACGCAGGTTTTCCTGATACCAATACTTTGCCATTTTATCCCCCTGGAATATAAGTTTTACTTTTACTTATATGATATACTAAATCATCGGGAGTGTGTATTATGGAATATGTTAATTTCGGAAAAACCGGAGTAACTGTCAGCCGGTTGGGATTCGGCGGCGCGGTAGCGGGACTGAAAAACTACCTTTATTCATACGATCCTGATACCGATGACGCGAAACATTCCGTTCATAAGGCTCTGGAAACAGCGCTGGAATTGGGGATTACCTATTTTGATACGGCTCCGGGGTATGGGGAAGGCCGCTCTGAAACCATGTTTGGAGAAGTCTTGAGCGGGGTTGATCCCAAGAATATTTTTCTTGCGACAAAGTGCGGTGTTGCTGATTATGACGGGGTGCGCAAATCATTTGAAACGAGTCTCAAGCGGCTTAAGAGGGACTATGTTGATCTTTTGCAGATTCACGGGAACAGCTATGCCGATGAGCAAGTGGAAGAGCTTTTAGCGCGTAACGGAATGGTGGAGGCTATGGAACAGATGAAAGGAGAAGGGCTTGTCAAATTTATTGGCTTTACCAGCGAGGACAACAACCGCGCCCTTTTTGATTTGATGAACACGCGCCGCTTTGACACTGTTCAAATGTGTTACAATTTTATCTTCCAGCACGGTTATGAACCCAGCCGCCCTTTTGGAAGCCTCCTTGCCGCGGAAGAAAATCAACTCGGTATCGTTACAATGCGCGCTCCCACTTCCGGCACTTTTCAGCGGTGGATGAAGATGATCCGCCCTGACGATAACTTTGATTACGGCCCGGCTCTTGTTCAGTTTGTCCTTTCCAATCCCTATGTGGATGTGGTTTTGGCGGGAATGCGTAACGCGGAAAGGGTGCGTCAAAATGTCGCAATAGTTGACGACAAATCAGGGCGTGTTAATCTTGACGAAGTCCACGGACGATATGTAAATGAATAGGAGCCAAGCCATGAACATATTCCCTTCATTGAAAACGCTTGATGTTATGTGGGACGTTTTGGTTTTCGGGCATTTATTCTGGAACCGTTATTTTGGCGAGACGCAGGAAAATCCTCCACGTGGAATTCCTTCCACATGCAGTTCCACTTTGATTCGCGGGAAGGATGGAAATGGCAAACCCTACTGTCTGATTGTCGATCCCACAACCCGCCGAAGTCCCCAGGAGTTTTACTTTGACCTTAACCGCAGAACTGGGTTAAGACCGGAAGATGTTACCCACTGTTTCACCTCACATCATCATTTTGATCATTGGCACGCCCTTAGGTACTTTCCCAACGCCCTGTGGCTTACAGGGCCGCAAAACAAAGTATTAATAGAAGAAGCCGTCAAGCAGGCGAAGGATTCCAATAAAGATCCAGGGGACGGACAGCCTCCTGAAATTGACGTTGATAGAATTACAGAAGTTTCCGCAGAATTCCTGTCGGGTGTTTGGGCGCTGCCGCTTCCCGGGCACACAAAAGAACTTCACGGTATCGCTTTTTTGTCAGGAGGGAAAAAGATTCTTGCCGCCGCTGACGCGGTAATGACAGCTAACCATTTCCGGGATAGGGCAACAGAATTCCAGAGTGACAAAACTATGCTCTCTCTTGCGGCGGAAACAATTCAAAATATCGCTGAAAGTTTTGATATCGTAATACCCGGGCATGATAACCTTGTGATTATTTAAACTGCGGAACACTGCGTTAAATTTCCCCCAGGCTAAAATCGCCCTGAATCTTGAAGTGGTTTCTGTCGCGCCGTACTGTAAGTTCCCGTTCAGGAAAGTGAATGGGCAGAAGCTCCCTTACTTTCTGTGCCGCCGCCTCGTAGATTTCTCTGCGCACATCTTCATCTACTTTTTCAAGAGTTGACATCGCCACGTCAATCAGATAGCCGCGTCCCAGTTCGGAGCCGAAACCAGGCGTAAAATTCGCGCCTATGTTGAAAAGACCGTCCGTCTCCGGGTTTGACGTTTTGCCGCGGGCAGGTCTTACCGGGTGCAATTTGTACCTGCCGCCGTAGATATCTTCAATATAGTTGTCAACTTCGTCAAAAAGTTTCTTCATTCGGTCATCGAATTCTGTCATTTTTGGATGCCACATGAGGTTATTATATGTCTATGAATGAAAACATACAAGAATCGCAAATATTTTATTTTTTTTTCCAAAAAAATAAAATCCTGTGGTACAATGATTCCATGTTTGGAAATCGGATTCTGATTATGGCCGATGACCTTACCGGCGCGAACGATACCGCGATTCAGTTTGTCAAACATGGGATGACTGCATTGGTTGTTACCGACGCCATGTTTTGTGAATCTTCAGTATTTTCAACTTACGATGTACTTTCGTTCAACTCTGATAGCCGCGGGATGAGTTCCAAAGACGCCTACCATGAGGTAGGGCGTCTTATACAACGGCTAAGGGCGGCAAGGCTGGAAGGGCTTTTTTATAAAAAAGTCGATTCGGTATTAAGGGGAAATCCCGGGCAGGAACTTGAGGCGGTAATGGATGAACTTGAAGTACCGCTTGCGATCGTGTCTCCTTCCTTTCCCGCCAACAGGAGCGTTTTGGAAGACGGCATGCTCAAGTCGGGCAGGGCAGGACAATCGACAATCAACGCTGTAAAAATTTTTGCCGACAGTATGGATAAAAAAGCGGATAACATTCCGCTGGAAATAATCCGGCAGGGATGTGTTCAAACAGCGGAATATGTTTTGACCCGAAGTAAGAACGGGGTGCAGGTTTTTGTAGCCGACGCCGTTACAGATGATGACCTTCAGGTTATCAGCCGTCTTTCCACTGCCGTTGGAAAACCTCTTATCCTCGCGGGAGCCGCGGCTCTTGCGAACCAGATTGCCCAAAATATGAAACGCAATCAAACGGCAATAAATCAGCAGCTCTCCCTTGATTCCCGCGCGTCGGTGCTGGTGGTTGCCGGAACCCGGCAGGGGGAAACCGCCGCTCAGATAGCTGCCCTTTCCGAGACGCTGTCGGTTCCCGTTATCCGTTTTAAGGTTGATCTTGTTGAAAAAGGTAAAAGTGAAGAAGCCATACGCCTTGCGTTTGAAGATGCGATGCGGTACATGGAAAGCGGTTCGGCCCTTTGCGTTGTCGCGGTGGAGAGCATGTTCAAATCGGAAATACCGGAAGGCAATGTTGCCTGGAATCAAACAGACAGCGATGCCGATAGCGACGCCATTTCTGCGGCTCTTGGCTCACTGACCGGTAAATTATCGGAATCCTTGCGGTTTGCGGTGATGATAACCACAGGCGGGGATACTACGCTTGAAATATGCAGATCTTTGGGAATAACAGGGATTCAGCCGTTAGCTGAAATTTGTCCCGGTATTCCGATTGGCAAAATTTCAGGCGGAAACTGCGAAGGCCGGCATATCATTACCAAGAGCGGCCGGTTTGGAAACAGGGACACGTTAGTTGAAATTTTAAAATACGTTGAAAACTGGAAGGTCCGGGAGGGGTTATGAATCAGAAACCAATATTGGGTATTACAATGGGAGACCCTTCTGGAAACGGTCCTGAGTTATGCGTAAAGGCTTTGTCTCAGGCTAAAGTTTATGAAATATGCAGGCCTGTTGTCATAGGGGACGCAGGGACTATTGAGAAAGCCGCCAGGGAGGCTGTTAAAAGGCAGGATATTGTTATTCATCCGGTATCCTCAATAGGAGAATGTCTTTTCAAATCGGGGACTATTGACGTATACGATCTTCACAACGTGGAAATGGAAAAACTAAAAATCGGCAAGGTAGACGCGATGAGCGGAGACGCGGCTTTCACTTCGGTAAAAAAAGCAATTGAGCTTGCCCTGTCAGGTGAAATTGACGCTACGATCACAAACGCCCTGAATAAAGAGGCCCTTAACCTCGCGGGACACCACTATGCCGGGCACACGGAAATTTACGCCGACCTTACAGGGACAAAGAATTATTCAATGATGCTTGCCGAAGAAACTCTTCGGGTGGTGCATGTTTCGACGCATGTCTCGCTTCGGGAAGCGTGCGAGCGCGTGAAGAAAGACAGGGTGTTAAAGGTGATAGAACTGGCGCATAACACCTGCAAAAAACTTGGCATAGATGAGCCGAGGGTAGCGGTTGCGGGGCTTAACCCCCACGCTGGGGAGAGCGGACTGTTCGGCAGGGAGGAGATTGAGGAAATAACGCCCGCTATAGAAACCGCAAGGGCAGGCGGTATTAAGGTGGATGGCCCCATTCCGCCGGATACGATTTTCGCCAAAGCCCACGGCGGGTTGTACGATATAGTCGTAGCAATGTACCACGATCAGGGGCACATCCCGCTTAAAGTGCTGGGTTTTCAATATGACAGGGAAAAGGGCAAATGGAAGGCGGTCAAGGGGGTAAATATCACCCTTGGGCTTCCCATTATCAGAAGCTCTGTGGATCACGGAACCGCTTTTGATCAGGCGTGGCAAGGCTCCTGCAGCGAATTAAGTCTGATAAGCGCGATTGAGTACGGCGTAATGTTAGCTGAAAACAGGTAATAGATTTGTTCGGAGACTTCAGTTTCTGAACAATTTCTATAAAGTAGTTTCGTATGAAACTATAAATTTTTTTTAGGAGGAAAGTATGGAAGTATCGGGAACCCAATTAATTTTGGCGTTTATTATCGGTTTGTCTTTCTTAATCTTTTTGATTTTAAAGACAAAAATCCATGCGTTCTTGGCGCTGATTGTCGCGTCGGTAGTTATCGGTCTCATTGCCGGTCTTGAGCCACTAAGGATCTCCAGTTCGATTACGGATGGTTTTGGAGGGACCTTATCAAGTATCGGTATCATCATCGGTTTTGGCGTTATTATGGGAGAGATTTTTCTGGTTTCAGGAGCCGCAACTCAAATGGCACGAACGTTTTTGAAAATCTGCGGAAAGGGAAAGGAAGAAATCGCCCTCGCCATTACCGGGTTTATTGTATCAATTCCGATTTTCTGCGATTCTGCCTTTGTTATTCTCTCACCTATAGCGAAAGCTATTTCAAAATCGACGAAGAAATCGGTAGTCGGATTGTGCTTTGCCCTGGCAGGCGGTCTTGTCGTTACACATTCGCTGGTACCCCCGACCCCAGGCCCGCTCTCAGTTGCCGGTCTTTTTGGCGTTGACCTCGGTAAATTTATTCTTGTCACCATAATCATTTCCATTCCTATTGTAGTGGCGACGACGCTCTACGCAACACGCGTTCTTGGAAAACAGATCTATCAGATACCGAGCGCCGACGGTGAGGGATGGGAACGTCCCGAAAGCCGGCCTACTGAATACGGCAGTCTTGCCGATATTGACGCAAAAGGTTTGCCAAGCGCGTTTTTATCGTTTCTTCCCATTGTATTACCGATCATTTTGATTATTGGCAACACCGTTTCCAGCGCTGTCAAACTGCAAGGCCCTGTGGCTACGATTTTACTCTTCATCGGTCAGCCCATTATCGCTGTAGGTATAGGACTTGTGCTCTGCATTTACACGCTGGCATGGAAAATCCCCAGAAATGAAGTGCTTGGCAAAATGGAAAACGGGATCAAATCCGCAGGTATTATTCTTTTGGTAACCGGCGCGGGCGGCGCTCTTGGACGGGTGCTTACCAATACCGGCATTGGAGCCCACATTGCCAACCAGCTTGCCAATCAGCCAATTCCGATCATTGTACTGCCGTTCCTAATCGCGACCATTATGCGTTTCGCTCAAGGTTCCGGTACGGTAGCCATGCAAACATCCGCAAGTATCTGCGCGCCGATTGTAGCCGCAGCCGGCGGTAATTTAATGCTTGGCGCCCTTGCCGCGTGTATCGGGTCCCTGTTCTGTTCGCACTTCAACGACAGCTTCTTCTGGGTTACGAACCGTCTGACGGGCATCAGCGACAGTAAGGAAATGATGAAATGCTGGTCGGTTACAACGACAATCGCATGGGCGACAGGCTTTGTAGTACTGATGATCTGCCACTTCCTGTTCAGCGGTATTCTTTGATGTTGGACAGTATGAACAACAATGTCATCAAACAGCTTTGCGCCGAGGTCAACCTGCCAAGAATGTTCAAGGTGAAGCAGCTTTTTGACAGGGAACGGATTGAAAGCGCAAATATACCCAATGTGATTTTCTCGCAAATGGCGCGTCCCGAACTGGGCGATTATATAAAACCCGGTAAACGGATCGCCATTACCTGTGGAAGCCGCGGAGTCGCCAATGTCGCAATCATCACCAAGGCTATCGCGGACTTTGTAAAATCAAAAGGAGCGCATCCATTCGTGGTTCCAGCTATGGGCAGTCACGGCGGCGCTACCGCGGAAGGACAACGCGCGCTCATCGAAGGCTATGGGGTAACCGAAGAGTTTATCGGCTGCCCCATTGTCTCTTCAATGGAGACAGTGGTCATTGGCAAAAACGACGAAGGTCAGGACGCGCGTATTGATAAAAACGCCGCGGGAGCGGACGGGATCATCGTCGCCGGAAGGATCAAACCCCACACCGATTTCCACGGCAAATATGAAAGCGGACTCATCAAGATGATGGCAATAGGATTGGGCAAACGCGAAGGAGCCGATGTCTGTCATGAACTTGGTTTCGGCTATATGGCCCACCGTGTCCATCTCTTTGGCAGGGCTGTTTTAAAACACGCGCCTGTAATTTTGGGCCTTGCCATTTTGGAGAACGCCTACTGTGAAACCTGTAAGTTAGCTGCAATCAAGCCTGATGAAATAGAAGAGGAGGAATTAAAACTTCTCGCGGAGGCTAGGGGGCATCTGCCGATTTTATTTTTCAGGAACGCGGACGTGCTGGTAGTTGACCGCATTGGCAAGGATATCTCAGGGACAGGTATGGATCCAAACGTAACAGGAACCGGCTATTGCACGCCGTTTGTTACGGAGAGCTGTATTACAGTCCTGCGAACCGTAGTTCTGGATCTTACGCCGGAAACCCACGGTACAGCCTTTGGTATAGGAGCCGCACACACCACCACCAAACGTTTTTTCGACAAGATCGATTTTGACGCGACCTATGTCAACGCCGTTACATCCCGCGGTCTGGATCAGGTGAAGATACCCTGTGTCATGGACAACGACAGGGAAGCGATACAGCTTGCCCTGCGTACCTGTTTGGGGATTGACAGGAATCTCCCAAGAATCATCCGCGTAAGCGACAGCCTCCATACTGAGACCATCTGGCTATCCGAAGCCATGCGCCGGGAAGCCGAAGAAAACAAGCGCGTTGAAGTTTTGGGCGAACCTGAAGATTGGCCGTTTGACGCAAACGGCAATTTGTGGTGAGCGTCTCTGTTTCAGTTGATGAATGATAGGCGGGGCAGGTTACGTACAGCCTGCCCTGTCTTTTTTTCACATTGTTTAAAGGCTGGTTCAATACCAATGACGAGTACCACGAGATTCCGCCTAATAAATTAATCAGGTGTTCCAGTTATACGTTTAATATTATTAGGAATATTATATGTATTCCCAAATACTCTATTAGAAAATTCTACGGTTATATTACCCGGAGTTGTTATATCTTTCTCAAATGGGTTTATTCCCAAAAGAACAGTTGCATGGGCGTATTTATCAACGTCTGGCGGCAACATTGTTATTTCATTACTTTCCAAATTTAAATATTTCAAGGAATTAGGCACATTAAGCAATGTAGGAAATGTTTCAAGAACTCCAGATGTGAACCCAATATATTCAAGGTTTCTATTGTTTTTCAGATCAA
>JGI24698J34947_10001156_pt1 | contig 13736 bp, 11 predicted proteins | sample TergutMp193P3_FD_34947 | JGI IMG/M metagenome (IMG submission 34947)
TCACGCAGAACCCCGACCGCATTGGGGCGCTTTCCTGCAACCCTGCGATTGGCGGTCTTTCAAAGGGCAACCTTGTGCGCGAGGTGGACGCTCTCGGCGGAGAGATGGGCAGGCTGACAGACGCGGCAATGATCCAGTACCGGGTGCTTAACCGCTCCAGGGGACCCGCGGTTCAGGCTCCGAGGGCGCAGGCGGACAAACAGGCGTATCAGACAGCGGCTCGTTCCGTTCTTGAAAAGCAGAAAAACCTGAGTATTTTTATGGATACGGTAACAGATTTTATTATAGAAGGGGACTCTGTTTCTTCTACCGCAAAAATTGCGGGCGTTATCACACATCGCGGACATCGCATAACGGCGCGTACGGTGATTCTCTGTGCCGGAACTTTTATGGAAGGGAAAATTTTTATCGGTGAGTATGACGCTGCGCAGGGACGGCTGGGGGAGGAAGCGGCGCAGGGACTGGGCGCGTCGCTTCGCCGTCGCGGTTTTCCGTTGGGAAGATTGAAAACAGGCACTCCGGCGCGTCTTGCATCCGATTCAATTGATTACTCAAAAATGGAAAAACAGGAAGGCGAGGAAATGCGCCCATTTTCATTTGACGGAGATGTTGTTGACAGGCCTTCAATGCCATGCTGGATCACATACACTACCGTAAAAACGCACGAAATTATCAGGGCGAACATTCACCGCTCTCCGTTGTACGGCGGGAAAATAACAGGGGTTGGGGCGCGTTACTGTCCGTCTATTGAGGACAAAGTTGTGCGCTTTCCACAGAGGGAGCGGCACCATATTTTTATTGAGCCGGAAGGAGTTTCAACTAACGAAATGTACATGAACGGCGCATCCAGTTCTCTGCCTGAAGACGTACAGCGCGATTTTATTCACAGCATACCCGGTCTTGAACAGGCGCGAATTGTCCGCCCTGCCTACGCGGTGGAGTACGATTACCTTGACCCCCTCGATCTTTATCCGTCGCTTGAGTCAAAGAGACTGTCAGGTTTTTTTTCGGCAGGGCAGACCAACGGCAGTTCAGGTTACGAAGAAGCCGCCGCTCAGGGAATAATGGCAGGCATCAACGCCGCGATGAAAATGATGAGCCGCCCGCCGCTGGTGCTTGGACGCGCCGAAGCCTACATCGGCGTGTTAGTTGACGATCTTACAACGCTTGGAACAAAGGAGCCGTACCGTATGTTCACAAGCCGCGCCGAACACCGCCTGATGCTTCGCCACGACACAGCAGACACAAGACTAACTCCTCATGGGCGCGAAGCCGGTCTTATTGATGATGAGCGCTGGGAACGCTTTCTTGAAAAGACAAGAACGTTAGACGAAATCACGGAACTTCTTGCCCAGCGAAAATATTCAGGTCTGACTAACATTGCGGCTAACATAAATGATACGGAACTTGCCGGATACCCGGCTGAATTGGTAGAGCGGGCGTTATTGGATATAAAGTACTCAGGTTACATAGAAAAGGAAAGGCGCTTTGCCGCGAAAGCCGCGAAAATGGACGCGATAAAACTAGATCCCAATTTGGATTACGCTTCTATCCACGGACTTTCAACTGAGGCGCGGGAAAAACTCATTTCCGTTAAACCTCTTAACGTAGGGCAGGCGGCGCGAATACCGGGCGTCAGGCAGGGGGATATCGCAGTTTTGATAATTCAGGCGAAAAAAAGGAATGAACCTGACGCTTAATCTGACCAACAAGTAATTTTTTTCATTTTTTTAAAAAAACACTTGACAGGCATAGTAATTTGATATACATTGTAATACGAGACATATATTACAAGGAGGTACAAGTGGAATCGATACTGTCATCGGACCTGCTTAGGGGGCATACGGACGCTATTGTTCTGCGTATCCTTTCCGCCGGGGATGCCTACGGTTTTGAGATTTACAACCGCATCATTGAGAAAACCGGCGGGCAGTACGAGCCGAAGGAAACTACCCTGTACTCAAGTTACAAACGGCTTGAGGCGGAAGGCGCGATTGTTTCGTACTGGGGAGATGAGACGCAGGGGGCGCGGCGGAAATACTACCGGATAACCGGTGAGGGACGGAAAGTATTTGAACAGGATTTACGTGACTGGAAGTTCACGCAGAAAATTATCAACGATTTATTGGAGGATTTGTAAGATGAACGCAAAAGAATTTGTGGATTCGCTTTTCAATGGTTACGAGGAAACGGCGGCGCTCGCTGATTTTAAGGAAGAGCTGCTTGGCAATCTTAACGCGAAGATTGAAAGTCTTGTAAAAAAAGGTATGGATGCGGAAGCGGCTTTTAAAAAGGCAAGCGCCGAACTGGGCGATGTGTCAGCGTTGGCTGACGAACTTTCGCTGAAAAAGCGGAAGGAAGTGTTCGAGGAGGTTTATATGGATATCAGGAGTTTTATGAACGCGAGGAGGGTTACGGGCTATGTGGTTTTCGGCGTATTGGCGGTTTTTGGAATCATTGCGGGTTTAATTGTTTTCCTTACAATGAGGGATATGCAATCTGCTTTCGGTTCAATACTGCCCTTACTTACCGCCGCAGTCGCGGGTTTTACATGGCTGGGGGTTACTCAGGAAACCGCTTCGATGTACCCGTTAAGTAAAAAACGAGCCGCATGGTACGCGGCAGGCGCGGGTCTTATCGCCTTTGGCATATTAACAGTATTGATAGTTTTTTTCAGCAGAATCCCGATGGTATCAGGTGAAATCGTTGTGTTGGAGAATGGCGACGTTTTGGAGACGCTGACCGACGAAAAAAATTTGACGTGGAGGATTGGTGTCCTTAATACGTTAGGCGCATTATCCGTATTGATTCCGTTTGTGCTGCCAGGTATCGGTATGCTGGCTTTTCTTGTTCTTACCGAAAAAGACCGCCTCAAACCCTGGGCAAAGGATTTCCGCAACAAAACTGTAGAGCGTGAAATGGAAATATGGAACGATCCCGTAACCGCTTCGCGCTTTGGAATGTTCAGCGGCGCTATCTGGATTTTCGCGGTTGGATTGTTCATACTGTTGGGCTTTGTAATTAGTTTCAAATATTCATGGCTTGTTTTTATCTTTGCCGTGGCGTTTCAACTTTTGGTTCAGGGTGTTATGAGCAAGCGGGTAAATCTGGAGAGCAAATAACAGGGGACAAGGCGGCTGTTCGATAAATAATTTTCGGACATCCGCCTTTTTAAACAGGTAAAAATGCCATGCATCTATAAGCGCTTTATCTGAAGTTTTTCTAACCAGCTTTTTTTATCTTTTAACGAAATGTAGCCGATTATGGACATCGCAAAAGCTCCAATAGCGTCAACAATCAAATCTTTCATTGTTATAGAATATCCCGCTCAATGATCTTGAATGCCTTGGTTGGGCATTTTTCCACGCAGGTTTCGCAGGAATTGCACTTTGAAAGATCAACCACGGGAATATGAGTATCAAGGCTGATGCACTGCTGAGGGCAGTTCTTCACGCACAAGCCGCATTTGAAACAGGCTATCTTGCAGGTTTTCGCCACCATCTGCCTGATTGGGTTTTTGTTGGAGCAAAGCGTCATCGCGCCTTTCTGATCTTTTGCTACGCTTTTGAACAGTCCCTGAGGGCACTCACTAACGCAAAGCCCGCAGCCCGTACATTTTGAATTACTGACCTTTGGCAGATTGAGATCGCTCATTTCAAGCGCGTCAAATTTGCACACCTTTACACAGTCGCCGAAACCGAGACAGCCCCAGGAGCAGAGCTTTGTCCCTCCTGCGAGTTTCGCGCCGCGGCAGGTAACAAGGCCGGTGTAGGTTCCTTTCAGCGGCGTGTGCAGTGACGATCCCTGACAGGCGAGTACCGACACGGTCTGCACGACAGCCCCGCCTGACTTTCCTGTGATGGCGGCAATTTTTTCCGCAACTGAAGGACCGCCGACAGTGCAGGAGTTTATTTCTGCGCTGCCGGCAGAAATAGCGGCGGCGTAACTGTCGCAGCCGGGAAAACCGCATGCGCCGCAGTTTGCGCCGGGAAGAGCGGCGCGAATGTTAGCTGTCATCGGGTCTTCCGGCACTGCGAAAAATTTCCTGAAAAAACCGAGGGCGGTTCCCAGTACAAAGGCAAGAACCAGCGCGAAAATGGCAGTAGTTAAAATCATTGTGCCAACCCCTTAAAACCCATGAAGGCAATAGAAAGAAGCGTGGTCGCCGCGAAAAGTACCGGCGTTCCTTTTAGGAAAGCGGGAATGGGGCTTGTTCGCAGACGATTGCGAATACCAGCCAGCAGCAGCATGGAGAGCAGGAATCCCATCGCGACGCCGACAGCGTAAACGATAGACTCAATGAAGCTGTAGCCGTTGTCAATTACATTGAATGTTACCGCGAGGATCGCGCAGTTCGTTGTGATGAGAGCCAGATAAATTCCCATTGATCTGTACAGCGACGGCACAACTTTTTTCAGATAGAATTCAACTAACTGAACCAAAGAGGCAATAACAAGGATGAAAACCAAAATTTTAAGGAACTCAAGCCCCCTCGGTTCAAGGATGAATTTGTAAAGGGGCCATGTAACGCAGGTTGCAAGTACCGTTACAAATGTTACAGCAAGCCCCATGCCGATAGATTTGTCCTCGTCGGTACTCATCCCGATAAAGGGACAGAGCGCGATAAATTGCATCAACACGATATTGTCAATTAAAAATGCCGCTATAAAAATATTGAAAAGATTCATCGTTAATTTCCTTCCTTGTTTTCAGGGATACCGCAATTAGTCACCGTACATCCATGAGCGGCACATCCTTCACAATCAGCTTGTGGTGTGGATTTTTTTAACTTCGACCTGATAAACAGATTGAGCGAGATAAACAGGGCGAAAACAAAGAACCCGCCCGGCGGCAGGGCAAAGAACATTATCTGGTAATCCTGCGGAATGATCATGTAGTCAAAGACAGCGCCGCTTCCCAATAATTCCCGCACAAGGGAAATTCCTGTCAGTACCCATGTGTAACCCAACCCCATACCTAAAGAATCAAAGATTACATCGCCGAGCGGTGACTTGGAAGCGAAGCCCTCAACACGTCCCATGATGATGCAGTTTACAACGATGAGCGGAATGAAAACGCCCATCGCTCTTGAGAGTTCGGGGAACCACGCCTTCAGCACATAGTCGATAACTGTGGTAAACGAGGCGATGATAATTATGAAAATGGGGATGCGGATTGAATCGGGGATCATTTTTTTGAAAAGGCTGATCACAACTTCAGACATAAGAAGAACGAAGGTCATGGAAAGCCCCATGCCGATTCCATTTACGACCTTGGTTGTTACCGCCAGAGCGGAACAAAGGCCGATCATCAGTATTAATAAAGGATTCTCGCGGACAAGTCCGTTTGTGAATATTCCCAAAAGGCGTTTCATTTTTCTGCTCCTTCTGATGCGCTTACAACATCAGCTTCTTCACCTGAAAACCACGCGCTGGCCGCAAGCGCCGCCGCCTTTACCGATGCGGAAACGGCAGTGCTGGTTATCGTGGAAGCGGTAATCGCTATTATATCATCCTTCACCCTGAAAGAATGAGAGACATGTTTTCCGGCGAACTGTCCGTAAAAAGTTAAGCCCTTTTCCCTGTCAACAAAGTACGAAGAAGAGGCGGCGTTGGCTCCAAAGCCGACCGTGTCGGAGTGTTCCAAAATTTTTACCCCGGTGATGAAACCGTCTGTGTTCACCCCAACCATCGTCATAATGGGGCCTGAATAACTAGCGCGTGATAACTCCAGCACTGCCCCGATAATTTCGCCGTTCTTCAAAGCCGCGTGTGCAAGCATAATAGTAACCGCCGGATCGGGACTAACAATATTTTTTATTTCCTTAAAACTGACGGCGTCGGGGAAAAGTTCATTCTCCGCCGCTATAAGTTCCGCATCCTGACGCTGTTCAATTATTGTTTTCGTGCCCGCGTAAACAAAGGCAAGCATGATACAGGCCGCCGTTGCGAATATGGCGAGAATCATGCCAAGTTTCATCATGCCGAAAAAATCTTTTAATTTCATTTTGATGGTTCCCCCTTTTTCACAAAGCCGTATTTTTTCGACAGCAGTTTGTTGAGGAAGGGAACTGTGGAGTTCATTATCAATATTGAGAAACATACTCCTTCGGGATAGCTTCCCCATTTGCGGATCAGCATGGTGATAAGGCCCGCGCCAATTCCAAAAAGTATTTTTCCCTTTTCTGTTACGGGGCTTGTCACATAGTCGGTTGCCATAAAAACCGCGCCGAAAACAAGGCCGCCTGAAAGTACGCTGTAAAACGCGAACCCAAGGTCCTGCCAAAAAAGAAGAGAAAAAATAAAACCCGAGGCAACCATGCAGACAGGGGTGCGCCAGTCAATAGTTTTGGTAACAAGCAAGAATAAAAATGACGCAAGCATTATAAAGACTGAAGTTTCGCCAATACAGCCTGCGTTAAAACCGAAGAAAAGATTTTTCATTGTTGACCAGTAAGAGTCCGAAGCTGAAAGTCCCGCTTCGACAAAAGACCTGCCCACTTCGGAAATTCCTGCTCCCATTTTTGTAATGCCCAGAGGGGTTGCTCCGGTGATTACATCCACCGCAAAAAACGGCTGATTGGGCATTGGCCATCTGTTAAGCGCGGCTCCAAAACTCATCACCAGGAAGGCGCGGCCAATAAGCGCGGGATTGAAAATATTCGCGCCCAGTCCGCCGAAAAATTCCTTGGCGACAATTACGGCAAAAACCGCGCCGAGGGCTGTCATCCAGTACGGTGTGTTGGGCGGGAGGACAAGCGCCAGTAACAGCCCTGAGACTCCTGCGGAAAGGTCTTTCGCTCTGACCGGCTGTTTGATGATCAGGCGGAAGAGGCTTTCTCCTGCAATGGCGGACACCGTCGCTACTATGATGTTGAGTAACGCGGGAAGCCCGAAAATCACAACGCCGAAAATTGAAACCGGCGCAAGGGCGATCAGCATATTGCGCATAAGAGCTGTCGAATTGACAGGAGACGCGATATGCGGACTTGACTGGAGTAAAATTGAAGGTGTTGATTTATCTGCCATACTATCTCCTATTTAGCCTGCGTTGCTTGCAACGCAGCTTTCTGCGCCGTTGCTTGCAACGCAGCCTGTTTCATTCGCAGACGCTGTTTGCCGACGCGGAAACGCTGAACAAGTTTTATCTTCGCCGGACACATATAGGCGCAGCTCCCGCATTCCATGCAGTCCAAAAGACCCGCCTTTACCGCGTAGTCAAGATCGTCCGCTTCAAGACTGTTGTTCATGATAACGGGTGAAAGTCTTGCGGCGCAGTTACGGATACACCGTCCGCATCGGATACAGGGACCTTCGGCATCGGCAGTGGTTTCCTCTTTTGTCATCAATATAATACCTGAAGTGTTTTTTTGAACCGGTATCTCCAGAGAAGAAACGGCGGTTCCCATCATCGGGCCGCCGAAAATAATTTTCGCAAGTTTTGAATAGTCGATCTCCATGAACTCGACCGGCAGGTCTTTTATTAAGGTGCCGATTGGGGCGCGGATATTTTTCGGCGTTTTGCACGCGCCGCCGCTTACGGTCAGGTCGCGGTCAATGAGCGGCTTTCCAAGCAGGAACGCTTCGGCAATGGCAATAAGGGAACCTACATTCTGCACGATACACCCCACATCCATTGGCAGCCCGCCGGATGGAACTTCGCGCCCCGTCAATGCGGTAATCAACATTTTTTCGCCGCCCTGGGGATAGCGCGTTCTGCAAAGACCGATGGAAATATCGCCCTTAATTTCACCTACCCGCAGTTCCCTTTCGATCATTGGAATCAGATTTTTCTTGTTATCCTCCATTCCGATGATTGCCCGATTGACGCCTGTGATCTTCATGATGATTTCAAGTCCCTTCACGAGCAGGTGAGGTTTTTCAGTCATTGCGGCTTCGTCAGTGGTGAGGTAAGGTTCGCACTCCGCGCCATCGGCAATGATAATGTCGATGGGTTTGTTAGGCGGCGGCGAAAGTTTTATGTGCGAAGGAAAACCCGCTCCTCCCATGCCGAGGATTCCCGCCTCCCGGATACGCGCCAGGGCGTCCTCTTTTGTACAGGTGAACGGGTCCAGCGGAGTCATAAACTCCTCTCGTCCGCCGCCTTCCTCTGTTTCGATAACAACGCACAACCCCTCGGTATTGTTAGACTGGGTTCGCGGCTCGATTTTTTTCACAACTCCGCTGATTGAGGCGTGAACGGGGACCGTCATCGGCCCCGGAGAAACGGCGTCGGCAATTTTCTGTCCGCGGATTACCCTATCCCCTATATTGACAAGAGGCTTATTTGGAGCCCCAAAGTGTTGATTAATGGGAATAACAACCTGTCTGGGCGGCGGAACCTGCTCAATGGGTTTTCCCTCTGTGGCGTGCTTCCTTGTGGGAAGTTTCAAGCCACGCCTGAATGTACTTACAGACAACAACCCTTCCTCCTTAATTGCAATGAATTACGTTTTCTATATATACAATATTCATTATAATACAGGATTTCAAATTTCCACACATATAAATTTATTTATCACAGCCTAAGTGACTATTCCCTGAACTCAATATCCATGCTTTTACCGGCATATCCGGTTTCCGCCGTTTTCCTTCGCGGTATGGAGCAATTTGTTTACTTCGGCGAGAAAGCCGTCCTCTGAGTCGCCGCCGCCGGGGATTTTTGAAATGACGGCGAGGCTGACGGTCGCGCTTGCGTCTGTTCCCTCGGCGCATTGAATGATCGCTTCATTGATGTTTTTCCATATTTGTTCGGCGGTACTCATTGCCTCGTCAGGGCCTGTATCCGGCAGAAGACATGCGAATTTTTCGCCGCCGTACCTTGCCGCAAAATCCGCCCTGCCCGGTACTTTACCCAAAACTTCCGCGATTGATTGCAGAAGATTATCGCCCTGCGGATGTCCGTATGCGTCATTGTATGTTTTGAAATTATCTATATCGATCATTATAAGGCCAAGCGGTTTTTTTCCCTTGCATGCCTGCTCCCATTCGGCGTTCATCCGGGTTTCAAAGCCCTGCCTGTTCGGTAATCCTGTCAAGGCGTCAAGCATGCACAGCTTGTCAATTATGCTGATGTACTCGGACATTCTCAGATGTGTTTTTACTTTTGATTTAACAATCGACTTGTTAAACGGTTTGGTGATGTAATCCACAGCGCCCAGAAACAGCCCCTTTTCTTCATCCTTGGCGCTGTTTAATCCGGTTATAAAAATGACAGGAATATTTTTCGTAACTTCGGAATCTTTCAGCTTGATGAGGACTTCAAAACCGCTCATGTCAGGCATGATTATATCGAGCAAAATAATATCCGGTGTATGCTTTACAGCAGCTTCAAGCGCCGACGCGCCGTCTACCGCTACGATGATCTCATACTGCGGCTTTAAAAAATGCGCAAGGGCGATGATGTTCATTTTCTCGTCGTCTATTACCAGTATTTTTTTTAAGCCGCTCATGCCCCATTCTCCATCCGCAGTTTGATAGCCGCAAGCGTCTGACGCGCCTGCTTGAATTTCAGATTTTCCACCTGAGAGGCAAGCTGTTCCATTCCTGGAATAGCGTTCAAATCGTCCACAAGATTCACGCTGTCGAAGCTGTCGGATTCCAAAAGAGAGTCCAGCGTATCAAGAAGTTCCAGGGCTTTATTTTTGTCGAAAGAGCCGTTCCCGGTTTGTTTTGCCGCCTTACCCGAGTGGCTCATAACATGCGTAAGCTCGTTTAACGCGGCGTTTAATTCTTTCTCAAGCGTATTCATTTGATCGTCCAAAAGTTCTAACCTGCCTGTGGAAAGGGACTGTTCAACAATTCGGGCGGCCTGCGAAAGAGTGTTCATGCCTACTAAACCCGCGACGCCCTTTAGCGTGTGCGCCAATCTGTGCGCGAGTTTTACATCTCCCGCTTCAAGCGCGTCGGTCATGTCTTTGAAAGTAGTTTGATTACTCTTTACAAAGGCTGTTATCAGTTCCATGTGCTGATCGTCTTCTTCAACATATTCATCGTCATTTTTTATGGACAACATGCTGACAGGTTTTAAATGCATTAGCAGGCATGACCATAATTCATGCGCTACGAAGGGCTTTGACAGGCAATCGTGCATTCCAGACTGAATATACGTTTCCCTGTCGTTGGACATTATGTTAGCTGTCAACGCGATGATCGGCGTTTTAACGCCCATCTCTATAATTTTTTTCGCCGCGTCAAGACCGTCCATTTCCGGCATGTGAATGTCCATGAATATCAGATCAAACATTTTTTCACCGTTTTCAATCCGGCTTTTTACCGCGTTTACGCCGATGCGCCCGTTTTCCGCGATGATTGTTTTTATCCCTACTTTGGAAAGATGGTCGCATATAACCATTTGATTGAGGGAATTGTCCTCGCACACCAGAACTTCGCCGTCAAAGATCGGTTTTTCGTCAATGTTCACAGTAACGGGCAAATTGGCGTAACCGTTGGATGAGTCTACTGTTTCAAACGTTAAATTAAAACTGAATCTGCTGCCAAGGCCGGGAGTGCTTTCGACCTTCAACTCTCCGCCCATAAGTTCGATAAAATTCTTTGTAATTGAAAGGCCAAGTCCTGTCCCGCCGTATTTGCGCGTCGTGCTGTCGTCCGCCTGCACAAATGGTTCGAATATTCTGCTGATCTGTTCGTCCGTCATCCCAATGCCTGAGTCCTTGACCTCAAAGTGCATTGATATGGTATTTTCAGTTTTTTCAGAGATGGCGGAAAGTAGTTTTACCATACCGTTATTTGTAAATTTGATGGCGTTGGACAGGAGGTTGAGCAGTATCTGTCGCAGTCTTGTCGGATCGCCGAGCAGGAACCTGCCTATAGACGGTTCGGAGTAACAGAAAAGGGTCAGTCCTTTTTCCCGCGCTTTTGGAGAGGAGATCACGCGGCAGAGTTTGAAAACCTCGCTCATCTCGAACGGGATCTTTTCCAGTTCCATTTTTCCGGCTTCGATTTTTGATACGTCAAGAATATCGTTGATAATGAGCAGAAGGCTTTCGGCGCTTGTCTTTATTTTTGACAGGTAGTTTCTGGTTTTATGAGGTATGTTATCGTCGAGGGCAAGTTCGGAAAACCCGATGATCCCGTGCATGGGGGTTCTTATTTCGTGGCTCATGCTGGCAAGGAAAACAGACTTCATGCGCGATGATACTTCGGCGTGTTCTTTTTCATGCGCCATCTTCGCTGCCTCGTGTTCCGCCTTGATCTTGTCTTCCGTGATTCTTCTGATGTCTGTCATGTCAATCGCCTGCTGCAGATGAACCTTGACACCGCCGGGCCAGTCTATATAACAGTCTGTATGGCGCAGGTGGAGTTTGTGTAAGTCGTTGTATTGCTCCCATACAACAGTTTTGTCAGGTTCTTTATCAAGCTGATGGCACGGACAGAAATCACACTTCTTTTCTGAACCTTCGAATAATTCGTAACAGGACTTTCCGGCGAATTCGCCGATTTTAAATCTTTCTTTCATGTGCCTGTTGATAAAGAGCAATTCACAGGTATCAGGATTGGTAACATAAATAAACGCGTCAACGCCGTTTAAAATAGTTTCCAGCATACGCTGCGATTTTTTTGAATCTTCCATAAAAGATTCGATGCTTTTGATCATCGAGTTTACCGTGGTCTTTAAGACGGCAAATTCGTCCTTGTATTCGCCTGTTATTCTGACGCTGTAATCCTGATTGGTTATTTTGTTCGCGGCATCCTTGAACTCTCTTAACGGGTACAGCAATTTTCCTATCAGATAGTTCAGGGCCAGCGCGATGAGGATAACAACGATCCCGACAAATACCACGATAATAACGATCAGCCGGGTTCCGTTTGCGTTGATCTCTCCAAATGGGGCAGCGACGGAAATATAAAAACGGCTGTCGATCTGCGGAAAGTATGCTGTTTCGATAGCTATTAAAGTTTCTTTATCATTAAATATAGATTTATCGTTGAAAATAATGGATTCTTCTGTAGCCGGAGGCAGTGGGGCAAGCCCCACTTCTTCCAGTGTTTTGCCTATATCCTCAAAAATGGGGCTGTAAACCAATTGGCCCTTGTCGTTCACTATGATTATATAGCCTGTTTCATATATACTCTCTGCCTGAAGCTGGGCGTATACATCCCCCAGGAAGATATCAACGGAAACCGCGCCTATAAATTCATTGTTTGGCCCGCGTATCGGAAACGCGATTACAAACAAAAGGATATTTACCCCGTCTATCTCATACACTTCCGGGGCCGTGTAAACCGGGGCATTCAGCGTTTTGGTATCAATATAGAAAGGCTTGGAAAACTCAACATCATTTTGTAAAGCCTCCGGCAGATAGTATGTCTTTCCATCCATACGGTAAAAGTAATAGGCAATCCTTCCCGAAAGCCCTGTCCCGAATTGCGTACCGGCGTATTCAGAGTCCCTGCCGTCGTACATATCAGGTTCAAAATAGATATTGGAAGCGTAGACGTTTGGATAGCTGTCAAATACATCCCATACTATATTTTGCAGTTCTTCCCTGTAGGCATACCCGTTTCTAACCTGCAGCTCCAGTATTTTTACGAGGATTGACATATAATCCAGGGTACTGCTTATTTTATCCGCGAAGACATTCGCATATCTGGAGCCTATGTACCGCAATTCCGCGCCCGCCGCGCTGCGCTGCGAATTAAACAGCGAAATGGAGAGAACCGAACATATAAACGCGATACTGACGAAAACCGGAATTATAGTATAGATGATTGTTCTTTCTTTCGTTTCCAAATGGCGATCAATTTTTTTCATTATTGATTGGTTCCAGGACCCGTAATTACTGTATATCCGCAGAGGTGATGCTCAGTTTACCATCATCTTTAACGCTGGCTATTGTTTTGAAGTATCCAAAGTACTGTTTATCCATTACTGCTATGTGGGACAAGATCCACTCTTTTAAAAACCTTGTAAAACTTACAAGGGTGAGCCGCTTTCCGGCTTCGTAATCCTTGACGTTGTTTAAAACGGCAAGCACAAAACTATCGTGCTCTTTTTTATGTTCCGCGTAACCCGCAAATTTTGTAGCAATCATGATTTTTTCTTCCGTGGCAAAGTGAACCCTTACATATTTTACCGCTTCCTGAATGACCCTGTTGAAATAGTTGCGTTCCTGCACTTCATTGCCGTTGATGTGGTTAAACATCTCATTTACCAAATTCACCAGCCCCTTGTGCTGATCGTCTATCAGCTTTACCCCGCACGATAATTTGCTGGACCACGCGATCCATTCAGTATCGTAATTCGACATATTCTACCGCCATATTGATATATTCCGCCCGCAAGCCGCCGGCATTTCAGGCAGGCTTTTAATATACCATAATAAACCGCGCTTCTCAATAGGGAGGGTTGTGAATATGTATGGCGTGGCGGACTGCGCACAGCCTGACCGTGGGCTAGACGGCTGTGGCGTCTATCGACGCACGCTTTGGCGTGGCGTTTTTTGAATCCACACCGTGCGCCCCCGGCCAGGCTGTGCGCAGTCCGCCCTGTCATACTTTTTCACGTTGGCGGGTATAGTTTACACACCCAAAAACCCGCGAAATTCCCCCCTCCCCAAAAAGTACAAATTCGCGCAAATTCGTCAAATTTCCCCTTGACATAAAATTACGAAATTTGGTAAAGTAACAATACCGGCGCAAAAGCCGGAAAACGCAAAAAGGGGGGAAATCCATGACTGTTAAAATCGTTCTTTTATGCCCCCCCCCCCCCCCCCC
>JGI24698J34947_10001158_pt1 | contig 13722 bp, 13 predicted proteins | sample TergutMp193P3_FD_34947 | JGI IMG/M metagenome (IMG submission 34947)
ACAGCAAAAGATGGGATTCCCATAACATTTGATTTTGAAAAAGACTATGACGAACAAATATTGATCCATCATCAGGCGGGGGGGGGATTCATAGGTATACTTACGCTTGCCAGATTAGGCTTAAAAGAAGACATTAAATTACATATAAGGAGTATCATTGAAGATCTAAAAAAACAAGCCGGCAATAATGGCAAATATTATGCTATCCACGTTCGCAGCACGGATGCCAGGACAGACTATAAATCCTATTTTAACGACATAAAAAACAAGCTGGACAAAACTACATTCCTTTGTACAGATGATTATGAATGTCAACAGTACGCCAAAATGTTTTTTGGGGAAAGGGTAAAGCCCGTAACTGATATACCGGATTTATCTTCCTGTCCTAAAAAAACTTTACATTATAATCAGTATATTGATCGCTATAAAACCAATGTCGGTGCCCTTACAGATTTATTTATACTGGCATGTTCCGAAAAACTATATAATTCTCCGCTTATTGGCGGTTATTGGGCTGGTGACACTGGTTTCTATGTATATCCAGGTATTTTAAGTGGATATTTCGTGTTAGCAAAATGTCTCCATGAAAACAAACGAATAATTAACAACCTTTTATACGGGAAGTCGAATGCTTTTCTTACGTATCATCTTGCATTACATGAATGTCAATTGCGTTTTGTTTTTGCCCCAATACTGCAAATATTTCGCAGATTATTCAGCTTAGTGCATGATAACGGAATATATTATACCGTTAGATATATATTGTATAAATTTTTCAAAATTGATACATAACACAACAATATCGTTTTCCAATCAATTTTCGAAATTTAATCATACTTCTGTGTAAATCATTCAAACATTTTAAAAAATCTTTTTTATTGCAAGTACTTTTTGAAGAATGTCATATAGTTATGGTGGTAAAGTAATGCAACTGTCAAAAATTATTGATGAACGACTTTTACCAGTAATAAAAAAGAACACTAAAACATATGAATGTATTTATCTGGATTTACCATATCACACAAATATAGGCGATACTCTTATTTGGCATGGTACAGAACATTTTCTTAAACGAGCAGGATTAAAATGTTTGTATAAGACTTCTTTTTTAGTATATTCCGAAAACACTATGAAAAAAATTATTAAACGATCAAACGCACCGCCATATAAGAAAACCTTGATTTTTTTACATGGCGGTGGAAATTTCGGAGACTTGTGGGAAATTCATCATAATTTTAAGAAAGAAATTATAAAAAATTATCTTGATAATCCTATTATTATTTTGCCTCAAACGGTTTCTTACAGCGACGTAAACAAAATAAAAACGGACTCAAAATTATTCGCACAACATAAAAACCTAACTATTTGTGCTAGAGATAAAAGATCATATCAGATACTTAAAAATAATTTTCAAAACGAAATTGTTTTAGTTCCTGATATGGCGTTTTGCATACCACTCAATGAATTAAAATATTTTCGTGTAAAACAAGAAAATAAAACATTGTTACTGAAAAGAAATGATATAGAACTGAATAATACAATAGATTATTTAAAATTTATTCCTGAAAAAGAAATAGATATACGTGACTGGCCTTCAATAGAAAAAAGAATGATTAGCAGTTACTTTATGGAGAAAATTTTTGTCTTAAATAGGAAAGCATCGAATCAATTTTCACATTTTACAGATATTTATGCATCATATTTCTATAAACGCAGTTTAATAAAAGCCGGTGTAAAATTTATAAGTAAATATAATAAAATATACACAACAAGACTACACGGTGCAATATTATCCTTTTTATTGGAAAAACCGTGTATATTATTAGATAACTCTTATGGGAAAAACAGCACTTTCTTTGAAACCTGGTTAAGTGATTCAGACGTAATACAATTTTTCCACTCGCCTTCCTCATGAAGAAAGTTAAATATATCGAATAAATATAAGATGCCGCAATTTTCGATAATCATTCCAGTCTATAATGTAGAAGAATATCTTCGCCAGTGTTTGGACAGCGTACTGTCGCAGACATTTCCAGATTATGAGTGTATCCTCGTTGACGATGGCTCACCGGATAATTGCCCTGCGATTTGCGATGAGTACACTGAGAAGGATTTTCGATTTAAAGTAATACATAAAGTAAACGGAGGGCTATCGGACGCACGAAATGTGGGAATACAAAAGGCGTCAGGCGAATATATCATATTATTGGACAGCGATGATTTGTTCGCAGATTATAAAGCACTGGAAAATCTTTGGAATATAATAGAAACAACAAAATCAGATGTAATATATAACAGCAACTTAACTACATTTAAAGATGACACCTTTACATCATCTGATGAATTTGATAAAGATTTTATTTGCGGAGATATAATCCAATTTTATAAAGGAATAAAGCTTGGTAAAAATTTGGCTGCATGGTCTTTTACATTACACCGCAATTTTTTATTACACCATGATCTTTTCTTTAAGACAGGCATCGTTCATGAAGATGAACATTGGGTTCCTCGTGTTATATGCGCTACCTCTAGTGTAGCCGTGAATCACAATTTATTTTACACATATCGTGTGGAACGACCAGGAGCAATAACGGCTACGTTAACGCTGAAACGGCTTTCTGATATAATTACAATTATTGAAGACATAACCAGTTGGCAAAAAATAAAAGATGTAAAAACTTTTCATCGTCAGATATATATAGAATGGGGTATTCATTTGTTAATATTTACTTTTTATCAAATAACATTATTAGATACAGAGTATTATCCCGACAAAATATTATTATTTAAAAAATTAAGTAAATATGCTCATCTTTTACTTCGCAAAATGTCTGTAAACAATTTTAAGATATATTTATTGATAAATTTTATTTATTCAAGCCATAAGGGACTTATATTTCATAAAAAATATTTGGATGTAAAGAAGAAAATGACATGCCACTAATCTCAATAATTATTCCGGTCTATAATGTTGAAAATTATATTCGTGAGTGTTTAGACAGCGTTCTTACCCAAATATTTACTGATTACGAATGCATCCTTGTTGACGATGGCTCGCAGGATAATTGCCCCGCGATTTGCGATGAATATTCCGAAAAGGATTTCCGATTCAAAGTTATACATAGAAAAAACAGTGGGCCGTCTGATGCACGTAATGAAGGAATAAAAGCTGCAAAAGGGGAATATATTGTTTTTCTTGACGGCGATGATTTTTTCGCGGATAAAAAATCGCTTGAAAATATATGGAAAATAACGGAAACAACAAAGGCTAATGTAATATGCAATAGCAACTTAACTACATTTAATAATGACAACTTTATATCATCTGATAGATTTGATTTAAATTTTATTTGCGGAGACGTAATTCAGTTTTATAAAAAAGTAAAACTCAATATAAATATGGTAACAGGTATTTGCTCTTTCACATTACACCGAGATTTTTTATTGCGCCACAATCTATTCTTTAAGACAGGTATTTTTCATGAAGATGAACACTGGATACCCCGCGTTATATGCGCTGCTTCCACTGTAGCTGTAAACCACAATTTATTTTACACGTATCGTGTGGAACGACCAGGTTCAACAATGTCTACATTAACTCCGAAACGTCTTTTTGATATGATTTCTATCATTGAAGACATAACTGGTTGGCTTAAAATAAAGGATATTAAAACTATTCATCGCCGTATATATTTGGATTGGATCGTTCATTTGTTGAGATCTGTTTTTTATCAAAGTATATTATTGGATGCGAAGTATTATCCAGACATGATAATTTTACTCAAAAAATCAAAGGAATATGCGCCTCTTTTACTTCGTAAAATGTCTGTACAAAACTGCAAATTGTATCTATTAATAAATTTTATTGATTCAAATTATAAGAGGCTCATGTTTTACGAAAAATATTTGGAAGTAAAGAGAAAAATCACATGCCGCAAATCTCAATAATTATTCCGGTCTATAATGTGGAAAACTATATTCGTGAGTGTCTGGATAGCGTCCTATCACAGACATTTACCGATTACGAATGTATCCTTGTTGATGATGGCTCACCTGATAATTGTCCTTTAATATGTGATGAATATGCGGCAAAGGACAGCAGAGTTGTCGTTATTCATCAAAAAAACGCCGGAGTATCTGCCGCAAGAAATGCCGGCTTGGATATTGCTCGTGGAGAGTGGATAGGATTCGTTGACAGTGATGACTGGTGTGATTATGATATGTTTCGTTTTTTATATGAAAATGCCATAAATCATAAAGTTGATGTTTCTGTTTGCGGGGTGAATGTTTTTAAAGACGGTAAAGTTTCACCCAGAGATAAATTCTTATATGATGTTATGCTTACTTCAAAAGAAGCAATATCTCTTATGTTTGACAGAGAATCCTCCTTTGGAGGATTCTCTGTCAATAAGTTGTTTAAAAAGCAACTTATTGACAGAGACCATTTAAGGTACGATGAAAGTATAAAATATATGGAAGATGTGCTTTTCTTTTACTATTTATTCAAGATCGCTAATAGTATATATTATTCATCACAGCCTTATTATTATTATCGTCAAATTGAAACTTCTGTTACAAATCAAACAAGCTTTACACCAGCAGTTTGTACGGCAATAAGAGTTCTTGATCACATGCACGAAAAAGAACAAGACCTCGAAATTCAGGAAAAAATATTTATCAGCAAAATATATTTTATATATAACATTTGTGTTGGCTGTATCCTAAAAGGAAAGAAAGATAAGGAATTTTTATCAAATGTTTGCATTCTAAAGAAACAAATTTTTAAAAAATTTTCTTTAACGTTGGTATTTCGCTGTAAAATCATTGTGTTAGCATATTTTAACTGGGTAATTCCTTTTTATCTGAAATTTAAAGGTGTTAAAAACAATGAATAAAGAATACGTATTAAAACATAAGGAAATACCAGTAGTCACTTTCAGGATAAATGAAGAAAACTATGATCTGCTTGGAATAAATAAAATATTAGATGCTAAAAGACTTCCATTTTCAATAGAGAATGGTGATAATTTGGCGCAATGTGCCATAAAAATGAATAGCTGGATAAAAGGAAGAGGCCTTGTGGATTCAAGAAAAGATATAAAAAGAATAAAAAAATTGTTTAAAGCAGAAAGTAAAGAAGAATTGATAATAAGATCTTATGGATTAAATCTTACAGATCATTACTGGCTACATAAGACTGAGGAAGATTTGAAATGGAGCGAATTAAATTTCTTTGATAATAAATTTGATAAATTAAAAGTTGGGGAAAATGCAAATCCTGATATTGATGAAAGCGTAGGAGATAAATCGCCTAATTTCTGTGTTGACGGCAGTATTGAAAAAAGATGGATAATTAAAGAAAATAATGCAAGGGTTTTACTTAAAGGAAGCCGTTATAACCGAATGCAGGAGCCCTTTAATGAAGTAATAGCATCAGAAATATTGAATGAACTTGGAATTGAGCATGTAGCGTACAGTCTAAAAAGAACCGAGGATAGAAATGTTCCGTATAGTGAATGCGAATGTATGGTAGACAGAAATTTTGAGTATATAAATGCATCCTTTGTAATGGAAAGCGCAAATTACGAAAGAAAAGAACCTTATATTCATTATTTAGAAATATGCCGGATAAACGGAATACGTAATGCCAAAGAAAGAATTGAGGAAATGATTACCCTGGATTTTATAATAGGCAATAAAGATAGGCACAGGGGCAATTTTGGAATTATAAGGAACGCTGATAATTTGGAATGGGTAAAGACAGCTCCGTTGTTTGATAATGGGAATTGCCTTTTTTTTGATCAGGATAATGATGATATTGAAAATTTTGGGGTTGATTCTCTTGGGAAAGCATTTGGGGACAGCAACAGATTATGCTTAAATTATATAGATTTTCCGAATTGGTATAGTCCCATTGCGGGTAAAAAAATAATTGGTATTGTAAGAAACGGTCTATGCAATAACGAAAGATTAAAGAGTGAAAGAATCGATAAAGTTACCGATATTGTTAAAGAGAGAATAGCGATCTTTGAAAAAATAATCAGAAAAAAAAATTTCAGATGAAAACAATACTATTTATATACGGCACACGCCCGGAAGCAATAAAATTAGTAACAAATATAAAACGATTGCGTCATCCATGAAAAAATTATTGGAAGAAAATAAAATATATTCAGCTGAGAGAGGTTTATTTAATGATACCAAAAATTATTCATTATTGCTGGTTTGGTGGTAATCCATTACCGGAACTTGCTCATAAATGTATCGCTAGCTGGAGAAGGTATTTTCCTGATTATGCAATAAAAGAATGGAATGAGAATAATTATAATGTACATAAAATATCGTATATTGATGAAGCGTATAATGCAAAAAAATATGCCTTTGTAAGTGATTACGCCAGATTTGATATTCTGTATAAATATGGTGGCATTTATTTTGATGTTGATGTAGAAGTAATAAAACCTTTTGATAACATAGTAAAAAATGGCTGTTTTATGGGATTTGAATCAGTAGGTGTCGTAGCTGCGGGGCTGGGCATAGGATGCAATGCGGGGCTGGGTATACTATATCAAATTCTTGAATTTTATTCAACACTGCATTTTTTTAATTCGGATGGTTCTTTCAACTTGCGTACTGTCGTTGAGTATGTAACGTCGATACTAAAAAAAAATGGGCTTGAAATGGAAAATACAATACAATCATTTGAAGGTCTAACTATTTATCCCAGCGACTATTTTTGCCCAAAAAGTTATGAAACCGGAAAATTAAGCATTACCGAAAATACCTGTTCCATACATCATTATGACTCAAGCTGGCTCTCTGAAAAAGAACACCAAATTACAAAAAAGAAACAAAAAATTTATGCTTTTTTTGGAGTTACCATTTTTTCCAAAATCATCATTATATTTTTATACGTCTTAAAAAGAATTAAGGAACATGGGATAATAAATGCTTTTAAATACTATTATTCCAAATATGGAAAATCGTAATATGCCGCAAATCTCAATAATTGTTCCGGTCTACAATGTTGAAGAATACATTCATCAGTGTTTAGATAGCGTTCTTGCCCAAACATATCCTGACTACGAGTGCATTCTTGTTGATGACGGGTCACCGGATAATTGCCCTGCGATTTGCGATGAGTATTCCGAAAAAGATTTACGTTTTGTTGTGATACACAAAAAAAACGGTGGATTATCGGATGCACGGAATGAAGGAATTAAAATAGCCAAAGGAGAATACATTGTATTGCTAGACAGCGACGATTTGTTTGCGGATAAAAATGCACTTGAAAACCTTCAGAGAATAATAGAAACAACAAAGGCGGATGTAATATATAACAGCAACTTCACTATATTCAATAATTATGATTTAACGTCATCTGATAGTTTTAATAAAGATTTTAATTTTGGAGACACAATTCATTTTTATAAAGAATTAGTGCGAAGCAAAATAACTTTGTGCGGATGTCGTTTCACGCTAAATCGTGACTTTTTATTGCACCATAATTTGCTCTTTAAAATTGGAATCCTTAATGAAGATGCGCATTGGATACCTCGTGTTATATGCGCTACCTCCGGGGTAGCTGTAAACCACAATTTATTTTATACCTTTCGTACCGGACGACCTGGTTCAATAACGACTGTGATATCGCCTAAACTTCTTTTTGATTCAATATCAACTATTGAAGACATAACTAGTTGGCTAAAAGTGAAAAACATAGAAACTTTCCATCGTCAGGTATATATAGATCGTGGCTGCGCTTTATTAAGATACGTTTTTTATGTAAGTACCTTATTAAGTACAGAGCATTATCAAGACATATTATTATTGCTTAAAAAATTTAAAGAATATGCTTCTCTTTTGCTTTGTAAAATATCTGTAAAAAATTGTATAGGTTATTTATTAATTAATTACATCAATCAAAATTATAAAAGGTTTATTTTTTGTAAAAAAATTATTGATATCAGAAGAAAAATAGTAAACCGCCGAGTTCAACAATAATTCAGGCTTCGTCATGAAAAAGATAGCTATTGTTATTTGGGACATAACGTTGATGGCTGGAACAGAGCGAGCGATATGTAACCTTGTCAATTTATTGATAGAATACGGCGGCTATGATCCTGTAATAATCAGTGTATCATCCGATTCAGGAAAGCAAAAATATCCCTTACTTAAAGAAGTAAAGATATATCATTTGGGTATATCTTTTTCAAATATATTACCCGTAAAATTACTTGATTTTTTTTCAATGTTAAAACAAATAAGGAAAGCGGATAAGATAGAACATTTTGATATAATAATTGGGACAGGACTTTATAATAATGTGTTCTCTACCTTTGTGCGAAAAGAAATAAAAGTAATAGGATGCGAGCATTTTGGCTATGACGCCGTGTCTTTACTCTCAAAGATATTCAAAAAATATTTTTATTCACGTCTTGATGCATTGGTTATTTTAACAAAATCTGACTCAAAGTATTATTCTTTTCATAAAAATGTCGTCATTATTCCCAATTCACTTTCTTTTAAAATATACACTCATGCCAATCTGAACATAAAAAGAATACTGATAATAGGTAGATTATCATATCAAAAAGGTTTTGATATGTTAGTGGAAGCTGTTTCTATGATAAAAGATCTATGCCGGAAACTTGAATGGGAAGTCAGGATAATCGGCAGCGGAGAGGATGAAGATATATTAAAAAATAAAATAAATGAATTGCATATTGATAATATCGTTAAGATATATCCGTCAACAGATAATATTATATACGAATACTTAAACGCAAGTATTTATGTAATGAGCTCAAGATTTGAAGGACTACCAATGGTATTAATTGAGGCCCAATCAGTCGGGCTTCCAATAGTCAGTTTTGATTGTCCCGAGGGGCCTGGAGAAATCGTAATAAATAATAGAAATGGGTTATTGATAGAGAACGGAAATATCAGACAATTGGCGGATGCTTTGGCAGAATTAATAAACAATCCGGAAAAGAGATTTTTATTCGGAAAAAACGCGCTGGAAGATAGTAAAAGGTACAGTCCTGAAAAAATTTATACCCTTTGGGATAATTTATTTCAATCGCTGGAACGCTGAGATAAAAGGATATTACAGGAAAATTGAAAGTACTGCATGTGGTAAACATGAATACCGGAAATGGCAATGCATCATTCATTATGAATTATTACCGGCATATTGACAGGGAAAAAATACAGTTTGATTTCCTGTCTTATTCATTATCAGACGATAATTATACGGAAGAGATACAACAACTTGGCGGAAATGTTTATAACGCGCCTAACTATAAAAAATTAATAAAATATATCGCTTATGTGAATAATGTTATTTCAAATAGCGCTTATGATATTATTCACTGCCATGAATTCCTGGTAAGCGTTATTTCACTTTTTATCGCGAAAACAAAAAAAATTAAAATACGAATAATACACAGTCATGGTAATTCAATTTCGTCATTAAGCAAGAAGTTTTTGGTTCATTTATTCAGAAAATTATGGCCTTTTTTTGCCACTGATTATTTTGCGTGTTCCAAAGAAGCGTCAGATTTTTTATTCGGCAGGCGCTGTAAATGCATATTGGTTAATAACGCGATAAATACTGAAAGATTTGTATTTAACAATACGATCAGGAGTATTACAAGAAATAATCTGCATTTATCAGATAATGCTTTTATTGTTGGATATGTCGCGAGATTTGACAGATCGAAGAATCATCATTTTTTAATTAATGTATTTAAAAATGTTGTTCAAAGAAATATAAACGCGTATTTATTATTGATTGGCGAGGGACCCTTGCAGGACGAAATAAAAAATTATGCCGACGATTTGGGAATTTCAAAAAATGTAATATTTTACGGTATATCTAAAAAAGTGTATGAGCTATACTCGGCGATGGATATATTTGTTTTTCCTTCATTATTCGAGGGGCTCGGTCTTGTTGGGATAGAAGCCCAGTGTGCGGGACTACCAATGATAGCTTCTACTAAAATACCAAGAATAATGCAGGTAACTCCGCTTGTTTGCTGGCTTGATTTGGAAAGCGGCCCTGAAATATGGGCGGAAAAAGTTCTTGAATATTCACCACTTCAGGAAAGAATGGATATAACGGATTTAATTACCAGGAACGGATATAACATTAAAATTGAATGTAAAAAGCTGGAGATAGAATACTTAAGGCTAATATGAAAATAGCCTTTCTCATCCAATGTCATAAAAAACCGGAGCAGATAAATATTCTTCTGGAAACACTTGAACATGAAAATAATTTTTTCTTTGTACACGTAGATGCCAAAAGTTCGATAAAAAGCGAAATCAGGAACAATAAAAATGTTTTCATTCTTGATGAATGTATTGATGTTAAGTGGGGGCAAATTTCGCAAGTACAGGCAACCTTATTGTTATTTAATATGGTTGTAAAAACAGGAATTTTTTTTGATTATGTATGGCTTATCAGCGGGGAAGACTTTCCCATAAAATCCATTGAATTTATTCATAATTATCTTAAATCAAACCATGGCATTAATTTTATATCTGTATATCCTGAAAACAAAAAATATCATAAAAGAAATGAAATATATTTTCCTTTATGGTCTATATCATTAAATATGTTACCACGTATTATACGCCGTTTATGGATAGCTCTTTCCGGTGGTTATGGAAATACTTTCCGGTTTTTTAAAAGAAATAATTTAACCAACAGAAATTTTTTCTTTGGAAGTTCATGGTTTACCATAAATTATGATTGTATGTGCTTTATACTAAAAACCATAGAATCAGAACCTGAAATTATGAAATTCTACAAGAACACGCTTTGTCCTGATGAATGTTTCTTCCAGACAATTATCATGAATTCTCATTATAGGGATACGGTTAAAGAAAATCTTGTGTATACTGATTGGACCAATTGCAAAAATCATCCCAGAAATCTGAATGAATCTGATTTTGATAACTTAAAAAATACCTCGAAATTGATGGCCAGGAAATTCGATAACATTGAAATACTAAAATCCCTAAAACAATATGCAGTATGGGAAAATAGCAATCGTTATTGATATTATAACTGCGATGGCAGGAACAGAACGAGCGGTATGTAATCTTGTCAATTTGTTGATAGAATACGGCGTCAATGATCCCATAATAATCAGCGTATATTCCAAATTCTCCCGATAATCCGCATGTCCGGTTTTTCTCGAAAAAAACATTGTGCGGCTTATTTATATCAGAAGGATTTTCTGTAAAGCATATAGGTTCATGGGGTCGCATAGCAGGTGTTTTCCCGAAAAGCCTTTGTGCCGTATTCGAAAAATTATGACTAATTTTTCAGTATTAATGTCAGTATATCATAAAGAAATTCCAGAATATTTAAATCAATGCCTGGAAAGCCTTGCGCTTCAAACTTCCCCCGCGACAGAAATAATTGTTGTAAAAGACGGAATATTGGGTGAAGAACTGGACAAGGTATTAGCGCTGTGGCAGGACAAGCTTCCCCTTAAACTGGCAGGTTACGAGCAAAACAAGGGCCTTGCTTATGCCCTGAATTATGGACTTCAGTTCTGTTCTTGTGAATTTGTGACCCGGATGGATAGTGATGATATATGTGTTTGTAGTCGTTTTGAAAAGCAACTGGGGTTTCTCGAATTAGACCCTGATGTTGCTTTATTATCCGGTTACATTAGTGAATTCAAGAGCGATCCTGATAATATCTATAATATTCGTAAAGTGCCCATTGACAGTAACAAGATCGCTAAATATTTAAAGTGGAGGAATGCCTTTAACCACATGACGGTGTTCTTTAAAAAATCAGCAGTTCTCTCTGTTGGCGGTTATAATAGCAATGTAACATATTTTGAGGACTATGATTTATGGATAAGGCTGGTTCAGGCAGGGTATAAAGTTGGTAACATTCCTGAAGTATTAGTCAATGCCCGTATAGGAAATGATATGATAGGCCGTCGCCATGGTCTGGCTTATGCAAAAAAGGAACTGGATTTTTTGGGGTTACAGAAAAAACGCGGCTTTATTTCAGGAAGTGAATATTGTTTACTGGTTTTGCTTCGTGTTCCCCCCAGATTGCTTCCAAAAATAATGCTCAATTGTATATATCAACTTCTAAGACACAGGAAAGTAAAGGTAACTCAATGACACACTCCCGTAAAAACCGTCAATTATTTATCGCCTGTATTGATATAATCATACTGGTAGCCTCTGTCTACATGAGCCTTTGGCTTCGTGATTTGCAGATACCTTCGACTGACGAGTTTTTACTGCATTTTACTTATTTCATACCGCTTATAATTGCCTGGATTATTTGCCTATACACGGCGGGCTTTTACTCCCTGGAAATTTACCAGACAGGATACCGAATACTTTCCCAGCTTTCGATTATAGCTGTAATATGCACCCTTTTTGGGTTTGCTTTTTTTTATCTAAACTTAAATGCCCGTGTTTTACCCAAGACCATTCTTGTTATATATGGCTTTGTCGCCGCCGCGATAATAGCACTTTGGCGCTGGGCCTATACCGGAGTCGCGCTGAAATTTTTTGCGAACACAGACATTGCCTTTATTGGCGTTAATGACGCGGTTATTGAGCTGTTAGGCAGAATGGGTAACTTTTCCTATTTAAGTTACAGGGTCATGTTTCTGTATACAGACAAATCACACGACTATCAAATAAATGACATTCCCGTCATAAATGATCCGGCGTCTTTTGCTGACGAAATAACGAAACATAAAATCCAGGTGGTGGTTATTGGCAGTACAGAGGATATACCGAAAATCAAGCAGGATGTTTTATTCGAACTTTTAAGAAACTCTGTAAGATTTATCAACCTTCCGGATTTTTATGAAATATTTATGCGTAAAATTTCGCTGGACGCGGTAAATGAACAGTGGTTTTTGACCAGGGTAGACCTTCAGTCCAAACAAATATACCGCCTTTTTAAACAGATTATTGATACTGTAACTGCCATAGTATTTTTACTGATAACCTTGCCTTTCTGGCCTCTCATAATACTCCTGATAAAACTGGACAGCCCCGGTCCCGCGTTTTTTAAACAGGAACGGACCGGCTATTTGGGACGATCGTTTACCGTCATCAAATTCCGCACCATGAGAACAACAGATAACGCGTATACGCCAACAGAGCAGAATGACGCGCGTATTACAAGGATTGGGAATTTTTTACGGAAAACAAGGATAGACGAAATCCCCCAGTTTTTGAATATCATCAAGGCGGACATGAGCTTCATTGGCCCCCGCCCCGAGCGGCCCGCCCTTATACAAAAGCTTGAGGGTGAGGTTCCTTTTTACCGTCAAAGGCTTTTGGTAAAGCCGGGACTTTCCGGCTGGGACCAGGTTTCCGGCGAATACCACTCCCCTTCAAGGGAGGATACCTACAAAAAGCTTCAGAACGATTTGTACTATATCAAAAATATGTCCTTCTTTCTGGATGCCTCCATTTTCTTCAAGACGCTTATTACGATTGTTAAAATGCACGGAATGTAAGGGACTTGGTGTGAGGGACTTGCCCAAATCCCCTTAATTTGGTATAAATACAGCAAATCCCTTTAGGGAGTTAAACCATTCATTACGCACCGGTTCCACCGGTAATTGAGAGGAGAGAATATCATGGCAAAGCAGTTAGTGTTCAACGAGGAAGCCCGCCGCAGGCTGCTGTCGGGTGTTGAGCAGATTTCCCAGGCCG
>JGI24698J34947_10001159_pt1 | contig 13715 bp, 18 predicted proteins | sample TergutMp193P3_FD_34947 | JGI IMG/M metagenome (IMG submission 34947)
CGCGAATTTCCCATAACGGGTCTTTTGAAAGCGAGCGGAAAATAAACCTGTCCACCCAAAAGAAAATCAATCCGCCGATCAGGTTAGCGATAACCGTCGCCACAAGGGTTGGCATACCTGCGAGTAAAATCAAAACAACCGCCAAAATTGGCGTGCTTAACTGCCAGCGCAACAGATAAAGCGCGTATTTCTTCATAACATGTCAGCTAACGGACGGTTGCGACGCTCCGTTAGCTTTTGATTTTCTGTAGCGGACAAGTAGCGCGATTAAGAGAGCGGTAACAACAAGAAGCGGAATCGCGACCAGAGGACGCACGGCAATCCACGAAATTGCGATAACAAGAAGCGACAGCGTCACCCCGGCTATTGCGCCGATTACCTGCGCGACTGTTTTTGTCGCTTTGCCAAGGAATTTGCCGATGAACGGTATTACGCTGACCAGCACTTGAACGGGAGTGAGGAACATGGCAAAACCGGCGCACACGAGTATGGTTAATATAATTCGAAGAATCCATGTTATCGCGCTGTTTTCCGCCTGAAGATAGGCGACCATTTCTGCGCCGGACATTTCTCCGGCGAACAATCTGTCAATCCGCGTGCCGTTTTTTGATGTGTAGCTGACAATCGCGTTTCCTTGCTGTCTGCCAAGCATGGAAGCTCTTGTTACTTCACTTGTTAAAAATGAAATTCGCAAGTCGCCAATTTTCGGATCTGAAAGGTCTCCGCTACAGATATACCTTCCGTCCGCACTGCGGCGGAAACCTTGAGGAAACTGCGCGTTTTCAGGAATCGTAAATATTGAAGACGCTGACAAACTCGACAACTGTTCAGGCGTTACGCGAAAATCTCCAAGCTGGACATCTTCGGCATAGACGCTCTTTCTTTGAAATGCCTCGTCCGAGGGCCAAGGTTTATTGGCATACGATTTATCATAAAACCTGTCGGAATTTATGGAAGAGGATTCCCATCCCCCGGAGTATTCATAGGTTATTTCGCCGTCCGTAGAACTTCCCCTCTGTATTTCCCGCCACTGATACATCTCGACGGCTCTTATCAGCACAAATGAATTCGCCGTTATCCGGTACGAGGAATCGCTTACAGGTGAAAAGCTGAGACTGCCCCTGATCGCGACCAGCCTACCGTCGTTTCCGGGGTTCGCCTGAGCAGAGCCGGTCTCGATTAAATTTTTACCGACCTCGTCGTAGGCCCTTATAGCCGTGACGTTTCTCCGTTCATTACAGCCAAGGGCGATCAAGCAGATAACGATCAGCGCAAGCCCGATAAAAACCGCCCCGATAGAATTGAGGAAGCGTCCGCCAAAACTATTTTTTCTTGTTACAACATTACCCATTTTGATTCTTCTCCCACTTTTATCGGGCAAGCCGGAGTTGAACCGGCGACCTCTTGGTCCCGAAGTAAATTTGAACGGTATCCGTAATTCCTTATGGCATATGTAATTACATATCCTGTAACGATTTACGCCATTTCTAATATGTCTATATTATCTAAATTGTGTCAATATGTGTATAATAAATGCACGATAAATGCACGATTGGAGAGCGCATGAAAAACGAGATAATACCAAACCGATATGACGGCGCTCACGCCCCGGCTAAAAAACTGCCGTCAAGCCATGTCAGCTTGGACTATGCCAACTCGGATAATGCCAAAGAAATAGATGCCGGCATAAGGGACACGATAAAAGGGGTGCGGCTGTCTATTCTGGCCATGGGCATGGGGCTTGCGAAGCTTAAAGCCAAAGGGCTTTATGTTGACCTCAAATACCGCTCAATGAACGATTATCTTGAAAACCTGTGCGATGAAATGCAAATCGAGCGCAGTACCGCCCATAACTGGCTGTATATCGGCGAAGCGTATATCAAATACCGCAGGGAGTTGGATCGGATAGAGTTCAGCGACGCGGACGGGCCGACAAAGCTCCCTTATGTAGACAGGGCGCTGGAAACCTATGAGAAAAAAGAAGTATTCAAGAAACTCAAAGATTCAAGCGTCAGGGAATTTCGGGAGTTTTCAAAGGGAAAAACAGCCGCCCCAAAACAATCAAAAATTCATGTAGTTGGTAAAAAAGTCTATGTCGGAAAAAAACTGGCCGTAACCCTCGCGGATGAACTTGACCCTAAAACCAGAAATTATCTAACCGACATCAATGTAAAAGCCGGCGAAGCTCTGGAAGCCGGGGAGGTGCTCTACGCTACCCGGCTTTACGATATGGACGAGCTGAGGCGGTTTGAACGCGGAGCTGAGAAGATTAAAAAGGAAATGAGGGTAAACTACAAGAAAAAATAAAGAGCCAGTATGCACAACATACATACTGGCTGGAGAAAAGTATGAGAAACCGTCGCGCGGTTAACAGCGCAAGTAGGGGTCGGTTTCTGCTATGGTTTTTCCCGCCGCAGGTTTAGCCCAAAACTGACCCGTATTTATATCGGGTATTGCCCCGTCCGGCCGTATGGCTATTTCTTTATAATTTTCCATATCCGCCTGAAAACTGATAGGTTCTACCGTTACAGGTAAAACCTCTACCAGAACCGTGTCCGGCGTAACAGCGCAGTTATCCGCGCTGTCTCCGTACAATACCGCCTCGAAGTTCAATACTTCGGGCGGATGGGCGGTATCAATCGCCGACACAAAGCCGGTCAGGATAACCGTCATAAGTAACAGAAAAATCAACTTTCTCATGTTACCCTCCTGCAAATATTTTCAGCCGTTTCCGGCTATTTCCCATTTATCGTCCCATACTCTGCTACAAGTTCGTTCTGCTTCATAGTGCGCTTTCCCTGCGGTATTGTTTCAAGATACGCTATATAGTCTTGAAACTTTTTAAGAGCGCACCGGAAGTTCTCAACGACTTGATCCGATTCATCGGCCTTTATTTCTACCACTTATATTTTATTCGCCTGCTACTTCCGGTGTTTGGCTACTACCGGAGCTATCACTACTGCCGCTATTAAAGTCACGCTTACGACTATCGTAGTAGTCCTGTAGAATTTTAATTTCCGCTCTAATTTGTGCGTATAAATCGCTTGATCGTCTACCAGATTCTCTAAGTTTGTTGAGATTAAAATCTGTCTCTGCAAATCTTTCTCTCTCTCGTTCAATTCGTTGAGCCTCTCTTGATTGATATTCTCCAAGCTGTTCAAGTAACTGTCTTTCTCTATCTGAATAGCCTCCAGTTCGTCCACTATTGTCAGTATGCGCTGCGCCGATGAATATACCGGCGACTCCTGCGCATGCAAAGAGAATGAGAAAGATAAGGCAGCAAATACCAATAATCCTAAGAACTTTGTCATGTTCATTCATTTTTCCCCCTTGCCGCTTTAAGCGGCGTTTTTAGACGTTCTGTCCCAATCATTGAGGAACAGTTTCAAATCTTCCCACCTCTGCTGTCCGTTAATATCCACGCCGTTGTATTTAGTGATGACTTTGGAAAACTCCGTGTAGTATTCAGGACACGGCTTGCCCTGCGTGCCGTCAAAATGCCTCTTTAACGGCAGTTCCAAGCCCGTCTCTTTCCGTATGTGCTGAATTAATAAGCGCAGGGTATCAATAGACTGCATGCTGAATTCGCCGTCAATGTTCATCGGTATGACTTCAATTCCGATGCTGTCATAGTTTCTCATGTCGCCCGAGTGCCATAATACCTCGTCCAGTTTCGCGCATTGAATAACGTTCACGTCTTTTAAGATAAATTGCGCCGATGCCTGTTTGCCAGTGCCGTCTAATTTTCCGGTAACAGGGTTTTCGTTCTCCCAGCAGTTCCACGGATCAAGCACGTTCTGCCAGGGATACGGCCCGATCCAGTGTATGATAATTCTTTCAAGCGGTTTCTTGAATTTAATCCCCGGCCTCGCGGGTTTTCCCAAAGTCAAATGCCTCTGCGTAATTGTCATGTCGTCTCCTTGATGTCTTTCGACAATCCGACAGAAGCCTTCGCTTCCACATTCAATTTCCCGTTTTCAATGAGTACGGAAATCGCTTTATAAAAAAATAGGCAGAAAGAAATTACTCCCCACACTATCACTAATGCAAGCTTTATTTTTTCTGTTATTTTTGCTGTATCCATATCCAAAAAGAAAAATACAAACGCGGTAGAAGCGCACCAAATCAAAAACTGTTTGTTGATCCAGCCGAGGATGAATTCTACCCACGACCATTTACGGGATTCGTTCATAATTTTACCCCTTTCCTTTCTCCGTTATCGCCGCGTCAACGTCGGCGTTCCGCAGTTTCGGCGCGGCTTTTATCACGGTAAGGTACATATCTTCCCTGCCGTCCAGCACAAATGCAATAACGTCGCGTTTCACATCGCCGTTGCGCCCTTTGTAGAGGTAGCGCAATCCGTCCGTCATCCGCTCCGCATCCGGCAGGCTTTCGGTATAAAAATTTGACTTTAGAATCGAGAAGCTATTATCGTTCACGTTTTCCTGAATATCCACAATCGTCTGCGCGACATCTTCCAGCTTTTTTTCAAGCACGGAAACGGCGTTCAAAATCTTTCCGCGGTATGCCCGCGTTTCCTTCTGCCGTTTCTCGTGCGTTTTCTGTATATCTTCGGTTCTTGCGAACAGCTTGCGCAATGCGTTCCAGATACTTTCGTTGCACTTCGGGGAGGGGCAGCACCCGCTTTCCTGCTTGGGCATTGACAGGTCTTGGTTCTCTATCTCAATGCCCTGTAAGCCAGCTTTCACTTTTTTAGCGTTGATGACCTTTCTAATCTGCCCGGTAACAATAAGATAAACCAGCAATGCCAGCACAGACACCGAAAACCAATGCTCAATAAGAAATTTGCCAAATTGTTTAGCTTCTTCCATTACGCCTTCCTTAACGGTACGGGTTAAAAGTACCAAATCAGCGGAATTTAACAATATTTAAGGCTTAGGGCCGAATCCGCAGGATTCCGCCTTGACATATGCGGAAAGAGGCGCTAGACTTTCAATCAGAGGCAAAAATGAGCAAAAAACCGCTTTTACTCCTATGTATTGTTTTACTGTTCGCCGCATGTGATAAAGAAGACATGAATATGCTTATCGGAACATGGGAAGATTCAGGCACAAATAGTAATGGTGACTGGAAAGATCAGTTTATTTTTACAGAAAATAATGAAGTTACAAGAATTTATGATGGTTTTTCTGTCAGGGTTGACGATTATGGTACAAAAATAAACCCATTAAACGAAACCGATAATGGAACTTACACCTGTAATAATTCTATAATATATATTAAATGGCAAAGCTCCAATTTTTCACCGCCCAACGGCACCCCTCTTGAGTTTCCTATAGAAATCTCTTACAATTATTCCATAAAAGGAAACGAGCTTTTTATTACTTTTCCAGACGACAGAGGTACCTATTCTTATAAAAGAGTAAAATAACATTAACCTGTACTAATCATTAAGTGGTTTCCCTCTCTATATACAAGCCACTTGATTCTAGGATTCTCATCCGGTATATTCATCATTGCCACATTCCAGCCTGTTGTCTTATATCTGAATGATAAATTTTCCAGTAATGCGGTTGTTTCTGATCTCAATGGACTCCGTGTTCCATCACTATAAGTAACTGTAATGCCACTATTATCAAGAACACCAGCCCTACCGTAATCATTAATTAATATACTGACAATCGCTCTGCCGCCATAAGTACCTTCAACTGATTTTTCTACGTTAGAACCATCAGTTGGTTTTCCCCAAAATGAAAATTCTATTGCCATTATATCTCTTACTCTTTCTCCAATAAAATAATTTCTTTGGTTAGAAAATAATGTCGTTGTCGTTGCTTGCAATACCGGCGTTTCAAGGTTGCCTTTAAAAAACCCTTCGTCTGCTTCTATTCTTCCTTTAAGATAAGCATTTACAAATTTTGCATTATTAGATTCAATCAGTCCTCCGCCTGTTTCCGGATCAAATGCTTTAATCCAGAATCCAAGTATATCGCCATCAATACCAGTAAAGTCTTTCGATTGAATTACTCCGTTTTCGCTCATCTCGATTAATTTAGAAAATATCTTTTCAATAATCGCCGTTTTAGTAATTAATGTATTAATAAAGGCGTTAGAGAATACGCCCTCAAGCGCTCCATCGGTTAAATCATTTATGCCGTCAAGGTATTTCCATCTGTTTGCTTCTATCGGCAATAGCATCCACCCTACGCCTGTCCATTCGTACATGCGTGCCGTTGTCCATGTTACCCCTGCCGCGGCCGCATTATTCCCTGTGTACATGATATAGTCGCCGGAGTTCATCTTTTCCCCTCCGATTTCGCCTTCGGCGTTTCCGGGCGTTGAAAATGCTCCTCTGTACCTTGGGACTTTCCCAGAAACGGCTTTCATTACGCTGACATTGTTAGGCTGCCCCTGCCCCGGTTCCCCGTCAAGCAACATCCTCTCATAATTGTCATAGACCTTCGGCGTCGCGCTGAGTATGCTTGATTTATAATCCGGTATTTGATCTATGGAAGTGGTTTTGTAAATTTCCTCGTTGTACTGCACAAGCGCAAGATCGTACCCTTGCGGGTTTTCGCTCAAATCGCTTACAAGGTACCGCTTGGATTCGTATATTTTCCCGGCGATGCCTGTCGGCTCTCCAGGAATAACGCTCAGAATGTCCCCGAAATTCGGTAGGTAAAAACTGTCTGCCGGAACCGGAACGGAAAGCATTAACACATTCGTATACTCGCCAACGCTCTGCAGTTTCATTGTCCTCTGTTTAGTCTCAGGCATGCCCATGATCTCAGGCTCAGGGTAAACGACATGGTTTCTTTTTTCATCGACAACGTAGTATTCGATAAAATAATCCCTGTCGCTCAAAATATCAAACTTCTCCATAAGCCTAAAGCCTGTAATCAGACCGCCGTCGCGGAGTATCTCAATTATTTCCCCGCTTCCAATCCCTATTTTGAACCGCTCATGCTGGACTTTAATCAGGCTCCCCGGCTTGTAATACCTTCCTTCCTTTCCGACCGTTACCTTTAACTCGCCCGGCCTCAAGATTTCCTTTGCCATCATTCTTCTTGTCAGCCACATTGCCTGATAGTAGTTTGTGGTATATTCCAGCTTGATCGATGTATATGTATTTTCTCCCGGCCTTAATTCCATGCGCGGGCGCAAAATTCTATGCGTATCGTTTGACCAGTCCGCTTCTTCGTTTACAAACTCGACCTTGTACCCGTCGATCTTTCTTGCCAGGCTCCTTTGTTCTGTCATCTTTACAATTCTCTGAGGGTTCAAAAGCCCTACGGGTACAGACTGGTAGTCGTCAAAATAAACTATGAATTTCCCGTACTCGTTTATGTACATGCCGGCTTCGCACGTCGCCAGCACCGCTTTTATCAAATCAATTTTCCGCGCCGAACTTGTAACAACGCCGTTTGCTTCAAGAGAGAGCGGCCGTATGCCTTCGCCTTCGATCTTGGCTTCCTGCCGAAGGCAGAATTTGTACAGCTCCGCGAAACTTTGGAGGCATATATTGTCATCCGAATACCGGCTCGGCTCATGCGTTAAGCCTGTCAGTATTTCGAGGGCAACAGCCGCAGGGTTAGAAGTTTTTACTTTATTTTCCGACCATTGGTTATTTTCAAACACCCTTCCCGTCATGCAGGCTATGATGTTAAACTTATCAAGCGCATCCTCCGTATTTACGTTTGCCTTTATTTTAATTCCCAATCTGCAGAATTTATCCTTGATTAACGGATTGATATTTTTTGCTGGCATGAGTTCAAAAACTGACGACTCTTTCGGGTTGTACTGCTTTGTCCTTACGGCGGATAAATACACCCTGTCCCTATATGAGCCGGAGTGCATCGGGCATAGCCTTGTGGCTCTAATATTTACAGGCTTTCCGTCTTTAGAGTAAACGCTCGCTGGAAAATCTACCTCCGCAAGAAACCGCATCTGCTTCGACTTTGCCCTTGTAAGCGAAGTCCCGTTCCAGCCGGTTATGGGAATCGCGTGCCATGTCTGGCTGTCCATAGACCATTCAATTTTTACTTCAACGGACGCAGGGGTTTCAAAGCCGTTGTTGCTGTCCCATCCATGCAGCCCGTCAATAAAAAGCTCTATTTCTGCCCTCATGGGAAAACGCGCAGTTTCCCTTATAACCGGCTCAGGTCCGTCATCGTCCAGCCAAATATCGCCGATTGTTTTAGCGCCTTCTTTTTTCTTCCTCCCAATTTCCACAGTAGACTCAAGCGCATCAACCCATTTCTCTTCAAAAATCGGCTCGGTGAAAGCATTGAGGTTTGTTTCCCCCTTCTGCACTATTTCTATAAAATTCGCCGGATCGTAAAACGCTTCTCCGGCACTGCTTTCAAAAAAGTATTTTCCCTTCTGAGCCGTGCTGCCTGTCAGCGCAACAAGCTCTGCCGCGCCGTTCCTTACTTTTTCAAAACACAGCCCGTTCTGCCCGGCGACGAACGCCCCGTACCAGTACAAATCCTTCCCGTCTTCGCCTGACGGCCTCATATACGGATCGGACAAATAGTAGGGCGCAAATAAATGACGGCCTATGATTACCGGCGATTGTTTCCCGTCGGCCTTTTCGTTCCTTCCGCCTGAAAGCTGGGGTATCGAAGAAACATCAGACTGCTTGTTTGTTTTCCCTATTCTTTTCAGGGCTTCGTTCATTTCCCTTTCGGCTTCTTTGGCTTTCACAGCACTGTATATTCCAACGCCGACGCCTACTGCTATAGATATTATGCCTATTACAATCATTGCAACTGCGGCGCTTCCTGGGTATTCAACGGCTAAAACAATGTCGCCGTCTTTCACGCAGTAATCGGGGGTTAATTCCTCAGAACCTTTGTATATTTTTACATATTCCCAATTAAGGGCAAGATTTTCTTTAATAACGCCGTTGAATGAGAATGTTTCTTTTATTGTGTCTAGGCCCCTGAATACGTTAACTGTTCCCATTGAACCTATAGTATCCCCTTGCATTGTAATTAACGATATTTTCAACAACCACGCCTTCGCTATGGGTGGCATGGATCATGTTTTCATTATCAAGCGCGTACCCAAGGTGCAGCCTTCTGTCTATTTCCATTTCGATAACGCATCCCGGCTCAAGGGATTCTATTTTTTCTACGCTCATTTGATCGGCCAGTTTTATGAGGGACGATTCAAAGCCCCTGTACCACGGGTCAGGAATAGGCGTCCCTTTTCTTTGGGCAATAAGCCATATCAAGCCGAAGCAGTCAAGCCCGTTTTCATCCCTTCCGTGAATTTTGTAAGGGATGCCGACTAAATCGCTAACCTGAAAGCGCATCTGCGTCAAAGTTTATAGGGTTTACCTGCATCTGCAGCCGGTCTTCTTCGCCCATGTTCCATGTTATTTTTTCTCCGTCCCAATTAACCGTGCCGTGCCTTTGGGTTAGCTGACCGATTTTTTTAATTTCTCCGTTATTGATAGCGGCTATTACCTCTATCTCCGCTTTGTCGTCGGCTTCGTCAAACCATTTCAGCAATTCATACCCTAATCCGTTTGCATCCTGCTGCTGGCCGATGTCTATTTCCAAAGCGCCGCCCAACGGCACTCCGTCCCTTGACCGCGGGTGCTTGTAATTCATCGGAACCGAAAGGAATAATTTGTTTTCCCACTTAATGTCTCTTATATCGTTTGTAAAATACCAGCTCAGCTTCCCCGGAGACCTCAGTTCAACAAGCACAGGCAGCGAGTAGCCGCCGCTGCGGAACAGAATAGAAAAATCTATTATTTCCATGATGATATAATATAAGGCAGTTTTAATTTAACAATATTAAAGCGCAGAAACCAATTCTATTTCGCTCATACTTCTGAGAGTGAGAGGCGGTATTTCTCATATAATTTCGCCTTGCCTTCCTGATACCATGCAACGGGATCAAATTCTTTTCCCTGTATCTGTGCGCGTTTTTCAAGCCTTGCCGTTTCATCCGCGAGATTATCAAGAGCCGCCTGCAGCATTTGCTCCTTTTGCTCAGGCGTAAGGGCTTCTATGCGATCTTCCTCTTCCTGCATGAATATTTCTTCCCGCTGAATTTGATATTCTTCATTTCGCAGATCGTCTGCCGGAATTGCGCCTTGGGGAATGCCGGCGCCCAACTGTAGGATTTTATCCTTAATCCACCGTTCATCATTTTTTATCCAGTATTCCTTATTGCGGCAATCATTGATTATCGTTCCATCGGACAAGAGCTTTTCGCCGCTGTTGAGATTTGCAAGCTTTTCTTTGAACACATGGCAGGCATTGTCCGGCAGCGGTTTTTCATTTGCCTGAAGAGGGGCATATTGTTTGTTTGCTTCAAAAAGTTCTGGAAGCTCGTCCTCTCCGGCAGCCGGGAAATGTTCTTTTACATACCTCGCGGTCTCCTGCGGGTCGTAGGTTCGTTCCTTTGCGTCAATGACCACTTCATGTCCGTCAACAATTTCAAAACACGCGCAACACTGCATTTTAAGCCTCCGTATAGATCAAGGATTACACGAGTAAAAATAACAAACAATATTTAGTATGTATGTACGGCATTTTCATTCAGGAGGTTTTTATGAAAATCGAAGATTACGCAGATTTATTTGCGCAGGACGGGTACTGGCGGTACAAACGCGCCGAAAAGAAAAAAATGTTTACTGACAAGTCCATGCTGACCAGGGCGGCGGTTATGAAGAACTGGATTGTTCCGTTATGGGGCGAGGTAAACCCAAAGCGGCTCACGGTAAAGATGATCGACCAGGCGATGTACGGAGCGGCATCGGAGCTGACGCATAGGCCGCTGGCGGGAGCGACGCGGAACCGAATTTTATCCGTGCTATCGGAGATGTACGTGCATCTAATTGAGGAAGGGCGTCTGAGGATTAACCCTGTACGAGACGTTGTTCGGTGCAATTCCGCGCCGGAAAAGCCGCGGAGCGCGTTACCGCTGGCAGAGATAAAGACGCTGTTCCCGGACGGCCGCGCGGAGTTAAAACGGATATGGCGGACGCAGAAATATGTCTGCGCGTTTTTAATTTTGCGCGACACCGGCTTGCGCCCCGGGGAACTTGTAGCTCTCAAGTGGCAGGACTGGAACCCTGAAATAAAATTTTTCCCGATTCTGAGGGCTATCGAATCGGGCAGCCGGGACAAGGAAAAAGGGACTAAGACAGGCTCTACCAAGCCTGCGATTATCACCGATCAGACCGCAATGGAAATTGAGGCGCTGAGGAAAAAAGCAAAGCCTAAACCGGAGGATTATATCTTCGCCAACAAATACGGCATGCCTTACAGCACTCACCGCCTGTCATGGAATTTTCATCAATCCGTATTACGCGCAGGGCTGGACAGAGCGGAGCTGACGCCTTACTGGTTAAGGCATACGTTTAACTCGATGATGCTGGAAACCAACGACACCAAAACCGTACAGCTCTTAATGGGGCATAACACGGAGGCTATGACGCGGTATTACCGCCACGCCACGCCTGAATCGTTAGCCCGTACCGCTGATAAGATTAGAGAGAAAGTGAACGCCTGCCGGTTGTACTAGCGGCGGTTGGGAGGGGAACTATTTATAATTCCTTACGATGGAAAGAACGTAGGGGAATTTATTAGCGATGCTATCAGGAATATTCAAGGCAACTTCTCGATTAAAGGCGCGAATTCCAATGATGGCGGGATTTTGGTACCTGATGGAAGATATGGGGCAATTGAAGCAGTGCAGATAAATGATACGGCACAACAGGTACAAACGACCCAGACACAAGGCAAAAAGCGCATTGTTATGTTTGATGCAAGCTTCGCCGTTCCAACCGCCCATGAAAACCGCCCCAGTTCTATTTCTGCTATGTTCTTCATTAGCTATTAGCGATTCCTTACGATGGAAATTCCATAGGGAGTTATGGCCAAGATGGAATGCCCGATATTACCGGTTCTATAGTTTTAGCAAATAGAGTTACAAATACCATTGTCAATGGTGCATTTTATTTAAGTGGAAGCATACATGGATATGCACTTGCAATAGATACTACAAATATGGATAAAATAGGATTTTCATCCGCTCGCAGTTTCCCCCGAGTATCTAACCAAGTAGTGGTAGCTAATATAGCAGTCGGTGTGTATATGACGTATTAAACAATTCTTACGATGGAAAGAGCGTAGGGGAATTTAAGCAAGATACGGTTGGTCTACCTGCCGTTAGTGAATTCTCGTCTTATGGATTTTTTAACGGAGTCGCCATTATTATGTCACCAAACGGCGCATTTTCCATGTCAGTTTTGAATACCAACGGAGAAGACGCGGGAATTGCTATCACCCCCATGTCTAATTGGAAACGCACTACATTGAGATTCTCCGTTCCGCGCGCAGGTGTAGAGACTGCCGGTGCTTCTCTCGTGGTTGCAACCTACATCTCTTACTGATTCCTTACGATGGAAAGAACGTAGGGGAATTTATTAGCGATGCCTATCAAGGGCATGGACATGCAATAGTCGATACAGATATAGGTTCCCCCGCAAACTGGGGAACAACGGGCAACGATGCGAGTGCCGGAAATACAATGGGCAACGGAAATCATAATGCTCGACGATTTATTGCCATTACTTCCATTGCTACTACTGGTGGCACTCCACGTACTGCATACGAAACAAGAGGCGTTTCGATTTCCGTAATTGTTTACATAGCATACTAATTTCCTTACGATGGAAAGTTTCCGGGAGAATTCATTAGTGATGCAATTAGGAATATTACAGGCTGGTTTTATGGTAGGTATCTAAATACTCTGGAGGCCGGCGGCGCTTTTTATCCAGGCTCCATTAATGGAAGTTCTATTTGGTCAGAATATTCAGGTACGGGAAAATACAATTTTAATTTCGACGCTTCTAGAGTGGTTCCAGTATCTTACGAAAATCGTCCCGGTTCCATATCTGTTGCTGTATATATTTCATATTAATATTTTCTTACGATGGAAAGGGCGTAGGGAGCTTCAACCCAGATGTTACGCGGGATTTTATTCTTGAGTTTGGTAACGATACTGAAGCAAGCTTTGAATTAAGCCAATATAATATTGGCGGATGGGTAAGCTCGATGTTTAAGCTCATGTCTGGGCAAGGTCAAACACTAACATCTTTTTGGATAAAGAAATATGGCAACTTCGGCAATGAAACCGCAGGTGCTTCTATTGCTGTCTCTGTTTATGTCTCTTACTGATTTCCTTACGATGGAAAGATGATCGGGGAATTTAGCGCACATAAACTCCTAAAACACGGCCATATGACGGGTAATTTATATCTTGAATGGGGCAGTATTGGCTTAGCACAGGGAAATTCTTACTTAACCCAAGTGGGGGCTCTTATGTCTGGCGTTGCCGGAGACAGCGATGAAAACGCGCCATGCTCGCTCTCTGTTGATTGTTTTATTTCTTATTAAAGGAATGCTTAATAGGAAATATAGACGCCAACGGCTAACCAAACCCCCGCTGTTTCGTTGGCGCCGTAAGCTGCTGTGTATTCCTCATTGTTTGATATTAAAAAACCATAGTCGGTTGTGGGATTTATTCCGGGAGTAACGCGGCTACTCCCCGGGTACTTTAAGACGTACCCCATAGAGTGATTGTGAGACGCGGTTTTATGAGGATTAAAACTTCCAATCGAACCGCCATAATTTGGCGGGATTGACAAAACGGACAATATAGACAAAATACTACAAAACGGACAATTTGGAATTGACAGCTTTTTAGTATATGTTTATAATGTATCC
>JGI24698J34947_10001160_pt1 | contig 13706 bp, 33 predicted proteins | sample TergutMp193P3_FD_34947 | JGI IMG/M metagenome (IMG submission 34947)
GCTACATAGCCGTCAATTGTAAACACGTAATAACTCCCCCCCCCCATATCCGACAAACTTATTGGCAAGGATAGAAGCGTAATACCGCATTATGCCTTCTTTGACTTCTTTTATCTCGATAATGCTGTCTTTCTTTACATCATAATCAAACGGCAGTATCCCCTTCGCGCCTCGCAACTGAAACACTTTTGAACTCGGCCAACAGACTTTTTTCCCTAATATCTCCTCAACCTTTTCAGGTTGATTGGAAACCATCATAACGTCTTTGCCCTGTCTGTATGCGGGACGGTAATAAAACGGAGCCCCGGAACATTCAGATATAGATTCCCGCATTTCTCCGGCGATAATCAATGCCGGCGCGTCTTTGTACCTTTCCATCATTCGCTTTATGTCGTTGTCCGGGTCCCAATTACTGAATTGCGGTTCATTCCACGATATTCCAACGTCATAAAACGATTCATAGTCTCCGGCCGCTATTGGCGGCCATAAAACCGCGACGGCCTTTGGATCGTCGGCTATCCTGTCCAGATGGTCAAAAGCGTCTAGGTTGAAAAAGTTAACCGAAGATCCGAGAAAATCCTTTAAGAGGTCGAGCTTTTTCTGTATCTGCTCAATACACGAAGCCTTGTTTTTTTGCATGGAGCGCAGTATTACGTCGCCATAATAGCTGGAATTGAGGTTTTTCATGTTACGTGATAACACTGTTGAATATAACGCCAAGGCATAGGTGGAACAATCCAGTCCCAAATCCGATACCGGATTAAGGGTTTCTATGGGCTTCCCTGTTACATAATTACCTATAAGGCATGGGATAAGGCCAACGTCCGATGCTTCTATGGTGCTGTATCCCTTCTCTTTGGCGATTTTGGATATAACCATCATGCCGGAGCATGGCTCTATCGTCCTTGAGAATCCGTGCTTGAGCGCTTTTTCGAGTAGTTCTGAGACTACATTGCGCTCCTCTTTCTTTAATCCGCCCATGAATAGGGCGGTCGGTTGGAGCATAGCCATAATTTATTGATATTATAAAGGCATTGCCTAGAAAAGCGCAAGCTGTTTCGGTTCAGGCTGGGCGGCTTCACGGAAGTAAGGCAGCACCTGGTTACGGGCTAAACCGTACTCCGTGATCTCAATTCCAATCATGGCGTTTTCCAGCCATTCCGCAACCCGGCGCCGGTGGCAGCGCTCATTGGGTTTCTCCCAGCAGAGTAGGATAGGATCGTCGCCGCCAAGCTGGATCAAGTCACGGTAGACTTCTTCCGGGTCCAGCTTTTCCAGGATAAGGCCAAACTCATAGTCATATTCTTCCCACGACATTTTAAGCATCTCATACCGCGGGGCAACAACTAGGTATCGCGGGCCTCGGAAATAATCGGGTACGCCCCTGCTAATTGACACGGCTCCGCGCAGGTTAGCGCAATTTCGGAATGAGCCAGTTTTCATAATGCTTCCCCTGTTTGGATATTCGTAACTTCCCGTAGAACAGAGATGCCGGCATGGACGCACTCTTCAATGTTTTTCCCAATCTGCCGGTAAAATTCAGGAAAATTATAGCACTCATACGCACGGCTCATTACTGAGCGCTGCTCTTTGGAAACGCCGATGCGAAAATCTTTTGCGCCCCGGAGAGCGGCCTTAAAGTTTCCTGTGGCTATTAGATTTCGTACTGCCTGTGCTTTCATTCTGTTTTCCCCCTCCTATGGCTATTACAATAGCCGGTTTATTTTCTTGCATTATAATACTAGCACACATGATAATAATTGTCAATAGTTTTTTCCATCCAAACGTTTGGATAGAATTATTCTCCTTTCAGTTTCTTAGACCAATTGACTGCCGCGGCTGCTATTGGGTAAGGCAACGCCCCTGCGATGGCATGGACGGCCTCGCCTTCTGTATATCCTTTAGCTACCAATCCTTCCCGCAATGCGCAAAGCGGCTCATTCACTTTTTCAAGCAACCCCTCTTCTTCGATAATTGCACGGTTCATAACCTTGCACTCTTCCCCCTGAGTCGTTTTTTCGTCCTTTCCCCCGTTCAGGTAATGGACGCGTTTTGCAGCCTCATCTTTTGATTCGTGGTCGCTTTCCGGGTTCCATTTCCCATCCGGGTCATAGAAGCCAACGGTATAAAGCGTCTCCCAAGGGTCACTTGATCTTCTGTAAACGTACATATTTACCTCCTATCTCTTTATTTCCAATGAGAACGCACCTTCTTTCCAGCATGGGAAATCAGGCTCTCCGTCAAATTCATGTGTGGTGCAAAGGCTACGCAAAAGTTCTAATTGCTCTTCATTATTCAGAGACATGAAACCTCCATCCGGTACCAGCTCAGTTGTTTTATAAAATCTGCCGTTGTCTCCTTTGAACACAACGCGATTCCATCCGTCAATTCCGACAGGTGTAAGTTTTATCATTTCATTCCTCCTTTTACCTCGGCTTTTAGCTGCCTGACCATTTCTTCATCATAGATGCGATAGTGGAAAGTGTAGGCAAACTTCACCCAAGCTCCACTAAAATCAGTGAACGCCTCGCCATACCCCTGACCATTAGACCTCTCAAAAACTCTTGTTGGCTTTTCAAAATGATGATTTCCCATCTTCATATACCTGATCATCTCAAACGGGTCGTTGTGTTCTCCATAAAACTTGAAAAAACGACCGCCATTTGAAAGAAGCATTTTCTTATACTCTTCGATTTTCCAATCTTCCTCTCCCTCTACACGATTTACGACGAAATAATTTTTTCCGTCTTTGACCATGAAGACAGGAATAAGCACTCGTCTTTCTCCAGGTGTTACGCCGATATGCGGCTGTTTTTCAATGAAGGTTATCACTTGATCCTCCGCTTTTTTTCTTTTTTCCGCTATTTGTATGCTCATGCTGTTATCCTCTTTGCCCTTTCCGGGCCTTTATTGGTTTGGATTCGTTCCCGCCTAGGGACGATTTTCAAGGGCTTATCCCATTTGCCGATGTTGAAGTGGGTGTAGAAATTGGTATCAAAATAATCAACTTGGCTGTCAGAATCGTTGTAGCGGTATGAATTGACTAGGGCTTCAATATCTTCCAGTACCGCCCTTGCTTTGTCGGTCATCTGGTTGTAGTGCCATTCCCAGCTTTGCATATATCCGCCCTCTATTATCTCCCTATAACGCTGGACGGCTTCCTCTTCGGTGCTGTAAAGCCCCCGTTTCGATTTTGCGGCTGCACATACCCGTTCATCGACAAAGATTTTTTCCGGGGCTTCCATAAGGCTTATATGGATTGCACACCCCATAGAGAAATATTCGGTGGTAACACTAAATCTGTATGAAGGGTAAACGTCCTTCACATAACCCCGGACTATAGGCGCAATCTGGCGAATGCCGATCCGGGGGTTATATCGGGAACCGGCCCAGCCAGTTTCCGTGTAAAATTGCTTTCTGTATTCTGCTGGTGTTTCAGTATCAGCGGAGCGCGGCGGGGCTTTCTTTTCAAGTATACGGAACATCAAATCAAACTCGGCATTGATCTCCTGCATGGTCTCTGTTTTACCGCCCTTGTCAGGGTGGTTTTCCAGCGCAAGGTGCCGATACTCAGATTTCAATGCGTCCAAGGTGTCGATGCGGTAAAAGTATTTCATATTACGCCTCCTTTTCCCGCTGCGCTTTCACAAACCTCGAAAGGGATTGCAGGATTTCATCCCGTGGCGTGTTTATGCGGAAATAGGCTTCGTAATACCCAATAGAATCGCCAACCATAAACTTCTGGTGGAAGGGGTGAATATCCAGGGTATACGCCTCGGAGATGAAGAACCCGCCCCGCGTCCACTTGAGCGGCGGCAGAATGTTCAGCATTTCGTTATAACGCTGCTCCGTCGATTCTTTCCATTTTCCGCAGAACTCTACGCAGAAAGCCTCGACCTTTTTGTCGTATTCAGCCTTGGACAATATCTCGTATTCGTCCGTTTCGTAGGCTTCCCTGCACTTGCTTCCGCCCCACCGTTCCCTGCCGTTTTCAAGTATGGAGTAGGGAATGCCGTGGAACTCGTCGCCCTTTTTGATAACGAACTCGATATTTACGATCATTCTTCCGCCTCCAACTGCTCAATCTGCCTTTTCTTGGCAAGTTTCAAACCGTGCTGTAACCGAGGGTCTTTTTCAATATCCTCTGGTTCCAGACAAAGAGCGTCCAGGGTGCTGTCAACGTCACGGCCGACAACGTACTCATGGTTCGCCAACTCATAATTGAACATATCAAAGATAAAGCCTTCACCTGTCGGGTCTGCGGCTATAGCGTCCTTCATTTCCTTGTCATGCCTGTTAATCATCTCGCGCAAACGCGCCGCATCAGTACGAAGATAAAATCCTCCGGTGTTGTCAAGACCGTAAACTTTGTCAGTGTCATCGGGCGATAATCCCAACTTCGCCATGCCTTCCTCAAATTGCTTGTCGCTGAAAGCAAATTGCATGGGGAAGCCATTAAACTCATTCTGATGCCTATCTTTCATTTCCTTATAAGCGTTGTTCACTTTGTCTCCTCCTTCTCCTTTTCAAGAGCGAACATCTGAGCGTCGCTATACTCGTAGAAGTCGGCCAACCATTTCTCCGTGTCGTCTTCTTGTGTTTCATAGACACCCCAATATTCGGCTTCGTCTTGTTCATCTTCTGAATCGCCAAGTATTTCAACCTTGCCAAATTTCTCCTTACAGCCGCGTATTCTGTACTCCTTCCGCTTTGGAAACAAATTGTCGGCGACTGTACGAAGGGTTTCCCAACATACTCCGTAATTGGCGTCATGGTGATGTTCAACTTCTCTGAGAACTTCCATTGCCTGTTCATTGGTTAGATGAGGGCGCTCTTGCTGCACGTCCTCGATAGACCAGATAATAGCGATCTGTTTGTTCGGATCAAAATTTTCCATACCTTACTCCTTAAAAGTGCAAATCGACCGGCACCGCGTACCACGCATACCCGTCTTTGTCCAGCCCGTCCTCTCTTTGTAAGCATTGCTCATTAACTTTCCTCCTCTTCCATGTCTCCTGAAAGCTCGGCGACATACTGCTCAAGCCTCCATTCGTTATACCCGTCATCAGCATCGGTAATTATTCCTTCCTGCCGTAACGAGCACCATTCAAACTCCTTTGGCTGCCGTAGCAGCCTGAATAATTTATAAGATATATTTAATATCCTATAATCTAATATTATCACATATGCAAGTATTTGTCAAGTGTTTTTTGAAAAAAATATATTATTTTTTATTTTTTTCTGTTTTATGTTAACGTTTGTTAAGTAGTTTATGTAAATAATTACGCATAACGTTTTATTTAGTCAAAATCTAATAATCCAGCGCCGTCTCCCTTAATCCACAGAACCTCAGTCCTTTTCGTATTGCCGGCTGTCTGAGACATACATTCTTCCGCTTTCCAGTCATGGTACAGATCGTCGTATAACTCAGAACGGTAGCCTGAGACAATCACCGGCCCCGCGGCTTCGTGCAGTACACGGGCAAGCTCGACGTGATCAGCTTCCGTAAACTCATGCCGGTAATCGTTGCCGTGATCGCGCTCGGATGAGAGATACGGCGGGTCTGCGTATATGAGGGTGTCTTCGGTATTATTCTTTTTAATCACCACCTGAAAAGACGCATTTTCAATTACGACTCCGCGGAGCCGCTCTAGCCCCGCCATTACCGTATCCGAAACGTGACACCAATTCGTATGAGGATTATTGCCACGGCATCTCCACCCAATGCGGAACCCGTACTCTGGCCGCGCACACTTGCTGCCTTCGGTCGCCGTGACGTACCCGCTGCCGAAACCCTGGAATGAGCGCACAATAGTACGCCGGGCTTGCTCAAGGGGATCGTCGGACAGCTCAAACGATTTAACAAACTCGTCGCGGGAATATGGAGTGAGAAACACCATGCGGGACAATTCGGCTCCGTTATCCCGGGCGACGCGGAACAGGTCAACTATTTGCAACTGCTTCATTTCTTCTCCTCAATTCGCAAAAGCCTGTCGATTTCGGCGGCTATCAACGCGCCTGCTTTTTCCAGTTCGCGGATACGGTTGGATGTCGGCTTCCTCCACTTAGCATTCCAAGGCCACAAATGCCACCACAAATCCCTCGTTACGGTTACCTCGGGGATAGCATCATACTTATATCTTTCTGGCAAAGCATAACAAACAGCCGCCAACGCAAGTTCGTCCTCTCCCCAACCGTCGTCATACTCGGCAGACCAGCCCTCTTCCACAATCTGCCGCTTTCGCTCTGCGGCGATTCTTTCTGCTCCGTTCATTTCCTTGCCTTCCTCCGGTAAGTCAACCAGCTTGAATATCACATTTTTGCCGTCTTTGCGATCACTTCCTTTACACGGAAGATAGGTCTTATCAACAAACTGTTCATCCCATTCAGGACATTCCTTATCGAACACGCCCCCCTTAGAAAACACACAGCCTAAACAGTAGCTTGTTCCTTCCACTGCCACCAGAGCCTTGTTTAACGGTATGTCAATCATCATTGGCCTCCTCGTTTTCCTCTTGCCTCAATAAATCTATTTCACGCAATTTCATTATTATTCGCGGCCCAACATCGCCGCTTGAACCGTTAAAAACATCTGCCGGATAAACTTCATCCAGAATATCCATGAGCAAGTCCCATGAGTATTCGCGCTTATTCCACGCGGCGATTGCGGCTTCTTCTGAAAAATCATCTTTATGTATGTGGCAGTTAGTACACCATACCCGATATATTTTCCCAGCATTATCAAAAAACGTATCCATCTGTGGCTGACCTCCGCAAAACGGGCAGGGCTTTAATTCATTATTCATCCTGCGCCTCCGCCTCCTTTTTCCATTTTTCAGTTAACGCCCCGATAACGAATTTCTTAAACTGGTTAATGGTTGCGTCAGGAAGATCAAAGATATCCGCCCCCAGTACTAGCAACAGCTTATTTCCGCAATATAAACTGCGTAATTTCCACACATACTTCGGTCGCAACAAATCTTTTAATTTTTCTGTCAGCTTCATAATTCCTCCATCATTAAATTCCATAAGTTTATAGCGGCTTCCTCCGAATCTCTAAATTCAGAAGATTCTCTGCACTCAATACACCATACAAAGTGCAGTTTCGGCATAGCGCCCGCCCAGGTTAGCCGCGCTTCGCCTCCGCATTTACAGCGCTTTATCTTTTCGGCCATCTAATGCCTCCTCCGGCGGCAATAACCGCTGTCCGCAATGAGGGCAGTAATCGTTAAATATAAGCACAGTCCTATCACATTTGGGACAAACTAAACGCCCACATAACATATCAATATGTGCATACCTCCACCGTAGCGGTTCACCGAAATCGCGCTCCCATTTTTCGTTCAGGGCTTGTGGTACAAAATTGCAAAAGTCATCAAACAATATCTCTTCTTTTTTTCGATTACGAAAGTTAGCATAATTTACTGTTACCAGCGGCGATGTACTGCCATCCATGAATACTCTGAAATGAGAATCAATTCCCCTCCCTCGGCAAAACGGCGGCTTTAACAATTCCTTAAGCGTTGGATTCATTGGTAGCCTCCACAATTTTCAGCGGGCAGAAGGAAGCCCGCTCTTTCCATTTGTCAAACCCATCGATAAAAGTAGGCACCCCCTTCCACCGCCCGGTGATCCTATCCCTGTCGGTGCCTACGCAGACCATAAACCCATTCTGCCCTTGGTACAGCGGACAGGCTGAACAGCTATCCGGCAATTTAAGTTCAAGTATTGCTTTCATCTGCAACCCCAATAGATTCTCGTAACCGGCACAAATAGATTTCATAACTGGTCTGTAAGATATCGTCAATATTTGATTGACGAATAGCGTTGCAAATCTCTACGAGCGTCCCAGCTATTTCTATAGCCTCTCCTCGATCTTCCACAACAAGTTTCATCCCATCCTCCTGTCCAAATACTCAATTATGCTAACCGCTACTGCGGCGACCTGCACCATTTCTTCTCGCTGTTTTTCCGGCTCGGTTTCTAAAAACGCCTCGCATATTTCTTCAATTAAAACATCTAGCCACCCGTGTACCCCGGCTTCAATTCTCTCCTTCGTCAATTCAAGTTGATTAACCAGTATTAATTCCGACGGGTACGGACCCATTTCAGGAAATTTTAGTTGTTTGCCCAGCATAGGGTGATTTTGCTCACCAAATTTCTCATCCTGCCTCCGGCGTTCAGCGCGGATTTCGTCAAAGATTTTATCTATCATCTCCCATCCTCCTGTATCCAAACACTCGCAATAATCGCAACCACAGCGGCGGCTTGGGTCGTTCCTTGTCACGATACGCTATCCTGTAAACCGTCGGGTTTTTGAAGCCCACGGCCCTAAGCTGTCCTTTTATTGCCTCAATCGCTGCTTCCTTTGTTGCGTACTCATTGCCGGAGTTATCAAGGTAAACCCTGTCAACCATTCTGGGCCTCCCTGCACTCTTTACATCGAAGGTACTGCTTGTAAGTAGCGGTTCCTTCATAGTTATACTCTCCGGTCAGGTTGGCGCCAAATGCCATGCAGACCGGCACATTGCCATACATAAACGCCCGAAACCTACAGCCTGTTGTTATCGAGGTATTGCATACGGTTTCCCCGCACTCGATTGGTATTTTCAGATTGACTATCATTGCGGCCTCCAATCTCCAGACCTAAATCTGTTAATAGCATCGAGTTGTGTTTTATAGTCTTTGCCTTCTACGCTTTTTCTCATGGCGCGGTATCTATCACAATTCCTATCAAATTGTTCACTGCAAGGAGGGCACATGGTATCATTTTCTATTTCTTTGCCGCAGCGGGAACATCTGAGTATCATGATTCCGGCCTCCAGTCCTTGTCAGGCTTGCCAAAGGGAGTGCAGGCGCAGACAATAAACTGATTTCCTGCCTCTCTTTCCATAGCATAAGTTCGTAAAAGCCATTTGCCACCAGAAAGAGGAAATTCATATGGATCAATTAAAATCCATACCGCCCCGTCATCGGGATACTCCTCGCCGTACTCCTCCCTGAACTGTTCGGGGGTTGGCCATTTGCGGCAACGGGCGGGGCAGTCAATACAGCCGTGTATTTGGCTAGTCGCGCAATGCAGTATCTCCATACAATTCATGACCGCAGAGCAATAAAAATCTTTGTCAATTTCGTTTTTCATAAGCCCATCTCCTTAAAAACGTGTTTCAAAAAATCAATGTCGCAAGACTCAAGGTAACACCGACCACCCGCTTTTTTACCATCAATGCCGATTTCTACAAATAGGGCATTGTCATCTGCGTAGTATTTAGCGCGACGCCCCGCAGTTTCAAAAACAACCGTTTTGTGAATCGTTTTGTCAGTTTCTTTCATAATTTTTTCCACTCCCTTATACGGCAAAGCGCCAGCCTCGCGTGATAACGACAACACTTAGACAATGCGTCGATAAAATGGAATGTGCGTCCGATTGTAACCGGCTCTTCATATTCCTCGAAGTAAACGCCCCACTTGTAGCCGATTAGTTTTTCAACAACTTCCCCAATAACGCCGTCGCCATAGTCAATTTGCAAAAGTTTCATTTTTTCCTCCTCTCTTTCTTTACCGCGCTAACCCACGCGATTATAATAACCGCCACAAAACCGGCAACGGTTAAAACTATTTCTGTGGTCATGGTTTGGCCTCCAAGAGTTCGGGATTATCGTGAATGTTGCCGACGACTTCGTGGTATTGAGCTTTATACTCTGCTTTATCATAAACAAATCCGCTAAAGTAAGGCGTTTTCCATTCCACAACTCTTTTTTCATAATGCGGTTCACTGCCCCGCGCGGTATTGACGGATAAAATATCCCCCTCGAAAATCTTCACGCCGTTTTTGTCCAGCAAGCCCGTGTACTGGCCTACAGTTTCGGGGTCAACGCTGTAGGTATCGTTATCCTCATAGTCAGTTATTACACAATTCCCACTGGGGTTCTTGTGGAAACTTCCGATCGCCCATACCGGAGGCGTGTAGCCGGGATAAGCATCACGGCCTTCGCATCTTATTACCTTCCCCCTGAATAAATGCTCTCTCATTTTGCACCCCCTACTTTTGACTTCCCCCGCCTTTTGCGGGACTCTTTGGCGTTTTTCTTAAGCGTTTCCTCGCGTAGAAATTTGGCAATTTCCTTTGCTTTTTCTATAACCACGTCATCGGGGTCGTTTATAAAAACGCCGTCATACGGAAAATAAGAACGGTATCCCGTTTTAGATACCATATCGCCCCGAAATTCAAGATGAGAACAAAATGATAAAAAGTGCCGTCGGAAGTGAACGGATACTTCGCTTCCGTCTTTCAACGAAAAAGAGAAATTCATTTCCTCGCTCCCCACTTTAGGCGGAGGCTCCGGTTCAAATAATTCTGCCTGTCTCATTTTTTCACCTCGATTTTCAACGTGCCGCATTTGGGGCAAGCGTATAGCCTGCGCCGTTCCCATCTATCATCAGGGGGGAAAATACCTTAAAAAAATGACCTATACTGGTGTTGTCGCCGCAACGCACAGCTATCTCGATAAACTTTTCGACTTCATAACCGCATACGCATTTCATCTCATGCCTCCTTAACCAAACGATAGCCGGTGGAATTCGCCTTAAAGCGGCTGACCTTGATCCTTGTTATTCTGCCGGTCTCCCTGTTTTGGCATACCGCATGGGTATTATCGACTATCAAGACCTCCACGGTTCTTACCGGCTTCATCATCTGCACACGAGGATCGTTATCCTGCCAAATCTGGCCGACCCTTACACCTGTATTTTTCATAGTTTTCTTCCTTCCTCATCGTCAGGGTTATCAAGCATGAATTGAACCACCATCATAAACAGCAACCTGTTTCGATAGCTCAGCTTTTGGAAATCTGCCATAAGACGATCACGCTCTTCCTTCTTTTTTCGTTTTTCTTCTTCCCACGCCTCTTGACGTGCTTGACGTTCTTCTCTGGTCATCATACTGCCTCACTTATTTTTTTAGCCTGCTTGCGAAGAGAGTGGGTTCTCTTGCACCTGCTTGCGTCATAAATAGAGCTGTCAAATCTGTCGCATTGATGCCTATTATTCTTACCATCAACAAATCGCCTGCAGTATTTACAAACTTTCAGAACTTCATTTCGCCATTCGTCTAATGTCATGCCGTCACCGCCCCCACCCTTAGTTAAACATCTTGTTTATGATCGTTGTCAGATAATGCCTGTCAACTTTGTCTTTGCTTTTTATTGCATCAATGAGGCTGCTGAAATAAGCCGAATCAACGCCGATTAACTGATCCCGCAACACACGCACGTCCGTCAAATCGAACTCGTTTATGTTCATGGCGATCTTAAGAATTTCGCCGGCCGTTATCGTAAAACCCCGCGAGATAAACTTCCGCATACGGAACAATGAGCATACAGGGTATTTGCTGCCGACGTAGATCAATTCCTTGTTATGGCAGGCTTCATATGCCTCAATGCTGAATACAACCCTGCCCTCGCCGCTAGTCCAGTAATTCGTCGCATGGACGTAATCGAAGTTTGAATGTATCTGCTCAGGAGTGCCATAAAACCGGGTGACGATCTGGATTTTGTCTGAGAGCGTGATGGCGTTGGATGAGAAAAACACCGGCCGGTACTTCGGCTTCGTCTTGTCTTCCGTGTCCTCAACGTCCTCATCCAGCGGGTTCTCGCAATCGTCAAAGTCTATTGGTTTTTCCGCAGAGATTCCAACGCCTCGAATATAGATGAACACCCGGCCTTCTTCCTTGCTGGGCGAATTCATCTCATAGAAGTCCACCAGGTCAATATCCCTTCCTTCTTCGGCATCATCCGGGATAGCCTTCTGCCTTGCGTATTCCTGCGACAACTCAGAATCGGGGTTCGCAAAATCATCACCGGTATAAAGCCTTATCAGAGGGCCGTCCGGTTTCATCTCGCGGAATTTGCCGATGTAATACTTAGCTACAGCCAACACCGTTTCCCGGTTGGTAAAGTACACGTCGAAATCGCTCACCTTTTCGTTGTTAATCATCGAAGCGATACAGCCGCCGGTTATAACGGTGTTTTTCTCTACCAGTTTCTTGACCTCTTCATCACTGATGCTATCCAACCATTCGTCGAATTTTTTAGTGATGACCGCGTTAATTGTTTTCTTTTTCATGTTATCCTCCTGTATGTTTCCGTATATTTTGCTGTCTGTACTGCTCGGAAAGAGAGCCTTCCGGGGGCGGCCCGTGGTAATCCCATTCCCGGTTGCCTTCGTTGAATGAGTATTGGGCATGGCAAGAGTCGCAAACCCAAGCGCCGTCCCATTGCCGCAACTTTGCTCCGCAGTTGCCGCACTCTGCAGGGTGGTTTTTTCGCGCCGCGGCAAGGGCTTCTTTGGCGGCCCGGAACCCGTCGATATTCTCCTGTTGTTGCCGCCATCTGGGGTACTCTTCCCGGAGGTTGGGAGCGTCGAATAAAAGTTTTCTAAACACCCGGTGCTGCTCCCTCTTGGGTTTATCCCCGTATTCTTGCCGGACTGTTTCGGCAATAAAGTTTATGAATGTATGGGTGCCGTAAAGCCAAGCCGAATCTATTTCGGCATTCAAGCGCTCTATGGCATCGTCGTCATCGAGGAAAAAGCCACAGGCTTCGGTTTTATTTTTAATAAACAAAAGTGGTGGTTGATTTTCGCCATTACCATTACCATTACCATTACCATTTTCATTTACATTTTCATTACCATTATGGGTTTCTGAATTATCCCAAATATCATTTGGGTTATTTTGGGTTTCTATAGGTTTGAGTGGGTTTTCAGAATTATTTTGGGTTTTTGGTCTACCGCCCTTTTTGCCATTTTCTCGCTGTTTTTCAAGCCACTTTTCGTTCTTCCTTTTTGAATTTCGTATCAAATCCCGCATTGGTATCCATATAGCAAGTTCAACGCCGGTAAAATCAGGTTCTGTTCCATCAACGCCATAGTTTGCTACAGCCCAAAAGAATTTTAATTGCATTTCCGGCGGCAATGCTTTTATTTGGTTTAATGTCGTTTCGCCAATTACAAAGGTTGCGAATTCATCAGCCATTAGAAATCCCCCTCCCATGTTCCTTATGCCATTTCATACTCCCCTCCGTCCAAACGTTTGGATAGCTCTAAACGTCAGCATTATACAGCCTGTGTTCCGGCAGCAGCCGCCGAAGATTCTTTTTGAGATGTACTTTGGTATTCGGAGCCAGTAGCTCGATAAGCTCTTCCAAATCGGCCCGTGACGGCTCCGGCAAATCGTTCCCGCAGCTATCGGCCCCGATGTTCACCTGTACGGGATGGCACTTCAAAATCGCGTTGGCAAAGTTGGAAGGATGTACCATCTTCATCACCGGCTCTATGGTGATCATTCTCTTGTCGCCGATTTTGGCTAATTCTTCCAGCCTTATCAGCGGTGCGGGAGCTACCCCCATATGCCGATACCATCCGTCCGATTCGGCGGTAACGCAAATAATCGATCCGCCGGGCCATGTATACCCATTGTGAGCAAGCTCTAAAATCCGGCCGGGGTTTTTGGTATGGAACAAATACTTGTTTTTCTGATAATTCCTTGCCTGGCAAATAACCTGCGCGATCCAAAAATCGGGGACGGCCGGGTGAAACAAATCGCAACCTGAGCAAACAAAGATGAAGTTTTCTTCCCCCAAGTTCGCCCTCAGCTCACGCTCGTCTAAGCGCAGTGGTATTGGGTCGTTTCCCCATTTATTCACATA
>JGI24698J34947_10001161_pt1 | contig 13704 bp, 15 predicted proteins | sample TergutMp193P3_FD_34947 | JGI IMG/M metagenome (IMG submission 34947)
GCAAGCGCTATGATTTTATCTATTTCTTTGATGTCAAAGACGGTAACCCTAATGGTGATCCTGACGCAGGGAATCTACCCCGGATGGATGCAGAAACCGGATGTGGTCTGGTAACGGATGTGTGCCTTAAACGGAAAATTCGCAATTATGTGAGTCTTATGAAAGGTGAAAAATCACCTTATGAGATTTATATCAAAGAAAAAGCCGTTCTTGGACGTGCACATGTGAGAGCATTTAACGAATTAGGTATTTCTCTTGGTTCAGAAGCAAAAAATAAAGTCCCGGAGAATCTGTTAGATGTGTTGGAAGATTATGAACTTCCTGAAGGTATGTCTTTGGATGATACAGAGGAGGGGCGCTTCCTTGTTGTTTCTTTTGATGCTGACGTTGCTGAAATAAAGAAACAGATTAAAGAGAGTAAACCATCCAAAGAGATAAAGAAATTCTTTGACGATACATTAAAAGGCGGAAAATTCAGAAAGCCAACAGCCGAAGAAACAGAACGTGGTAGAGATTGGATGTGCCAAAACTTCTACGATATTCGGGCATTTGGAGCTGTTATGGCATTAAAATCCGCACCAAATTGCGGACAAGTCCGTGGCCCAGTCCAACTGACTTTTGCGCGTTCTGTTGACCCAGTTGTTGCTTTGGAACATAGTATTACGCGCATGGCTGTGGCAACTGAAAGAGAAGCCGAAAAACAGAGCGGTGACAATCGTACCATGGGCCGTAAGTTTACCATCCCTTATGGACTCTATCGAGCTTATGGCTTTATTTCAGCACCTCTGGCAAATCAGACAGGTTTCTCCGAGGAAGATCTCGCGCTATTTTGGGAGGCTCTGCAGGTGATGTTTGAACATGACCGTTCCGCAGCCCGTGGGCTTATGAGCGCCCAACGGCTTATCATTTTTGAGCATAGTTCTCCTTTTGGGAACAAACCGGCCCAGGAATTGTTCGATCGCGTAATAGTTGAGCAAAAGGACAAAGGGCCAGGGCCAGCGAGGGATTTTTCTGCCTATACAATAAGTTTGGATGGGAATGCCCTGACCAATTTTAAAACGGTTGTTTCCGTTCAGGCGTTGTGTACACCGAAGACGACCTGATCCCTATTTCCGCGTTACAGCACGCGTTATTCTGTGAGCGGCAATACGCACTGATCCACCTGGAACAGAAATGGGAGGAAAACCGCTTCACCGCCGAAGGCAGGGTTCTACATGAGCGCGTTGATGTGGAACACCATGAATCACGTCGCTTGTTCAAGCAGGAATACGGGATGGCAGTGCGCTCTCTCCAATGTGGGCTTATCGGCAAATGTGACCTCGTGGAGATTTGGTACGACAATGACAAAAGCGTGATAAAAGTGTCGCCGGTGGAATTCAAACGGGGCAGAAAGAAAGCGGACGATACAGACCGGGTTCAGCTATGTGCACAAGTTTTATGCCTTGAAGAAATGTTTGATATAACGATTGAAGGAGGTCAATTTTACTATCTACAGGAACATCGCAGGAGCAGTGAGGTTGTCGATGCTCAGCTTCGGGAAAAGACTGTCGCGTTGATTGACCGGATCATGAAGATTCGTGAGACAGGAGAGACGATAACGGCGAAATATGAAAAACGGAAATGTGACAACTGTTCCATGGTGGATTTGTGTATGCCCAAAAACACCGGGGCAGGGCACAAGCAAGTGGGTCGATTTATAGAAGCTCAACTGCGGCTTGTGGAGAAAACAAATGCGGAAACTACTTAATACACTTTATGTGAGTTCTCAGGGTTCCTATCTTTCTAAAGAAGGGGAAACTGTAGTGGTGGAACGGGAGAAACAGAAAGTACTGCAGATTCCAATTCACACCATCAGTGGTATTATTTGTTTCGGTAATGTACTTTGCTCTCCGTTTCTCCTTGGCTTCTGTGCGGAACGGGATGTGGCGGTTTCATTTCTGAGTGAATATGGGCGCTTTCTGGCCAGTGTCCGTGGGCCGGTAAGCGGGAATGTGCTATTGCGCAGGCAGCAGTACCGGATGGCTGATGATGAGCAGACGACGCGGGGAATTGCGGCTAACGTTGTTAGCGGCAAGTTGGCAAACTGCCGCATCGTTTTGAACCGCACTATTCGGGATCACTCTGCCAAAGTAGATGCCGGAGCCCTGAAGGATGCGTCGGAGAAGATAGGCAAGATTATAGAACGAATCCCTCGGGCGGCCGGTACCGATGAGGTACGTGGGCTTGAGGGACAGGCAGCGGCAGAATATTTCAGGGTTTTTAATCATCTCATTGTTGATCAGAAACAGGATTTTATCTTTGCCGAACGGAGCAGGCGGCCTCCTCTTGATGAAGTAAACGCTTTACTCTCGTTTGTGTATACCTTGCTCGCACACGATGTGCGCTCTGCCCTGGAAACGGTGGGGCTGGATCCGGCAGTAGGTTTTCTGCACCGGGATCGACCAGGGCGTCCGGGGCTAGCCCTGGATATCATGGAAGAGTTCCGTCCTGTGATAGCGGATCGGCTAGTGTTGTCCATAATTAACCGAAAACAGCTTGTAAAAAAGGGTTTTACAAAAGCGGCCAGCGGCGCGGTAACAATGGACGGTGATACCCGAAAAACAGTTTTGACAGAATATCAGAATCGCAAGCAGGATGAGGTTTATCATCCTTATATTGAGGAGACAGTTCCCATAGGCCTACTCTTTTTTATACAGGCGAATCTCATGGCTCGTTACATCAGGGGTGATATCGACGGTTATCCTCCTTTCTTCTGGAGGTGAATGGCGATGATGGTTCTGGTTAGTTACGATGTTATGGTTACGAGCCCCGGTGGGCAGAGACGGCTCAGGAAGGTTGCCAAAGCTTGCACAAATTATGGGCAGCGGGTCCAGTATTCTGTCTTTGAATGTGTGATTGATCCAGCCCAGTGGGTCAAGCTCAAGAACACCCTGGAAAATATCATTGATGACAAAACTGACAGCCTGCGATACTATTACTTGGGTGCTAATTATAAACGACGGGTTGAGCATATTGGCGCTAAACCTTCTTATGAAGTAGATGGGCCCTTGATTGTTTAGGCATCTCTGTAAAAAATTGTCTTCAATACAGACAATTTTCATATTGCGAACCTCAGAGGCACAGAAATTTCCGGTATGTTCGCGGTATATTTAATTCTATGTAGGATAGTTCTTTGAAAAAATAGAGAAGGATATTTTACTATTTTTACACCCATTATTCTGTAGTTCGCAGATTCAGGGTTATAAGTTGTTGTAGAGTAAAGATATAATGAGGTGTATGTCGCACCCCGTGCGGGTGCGTGGATTGAAACCTCAAATTTCACGATGTGGCGCAACGTGGGATTGGGTCGCACCCCGTGCGGGTGCGTGGATTGAAACGGTAAAACCCTCGTCATCGCCTTCGGTAAACTGGTCGTCGCACCCCGTGCGGGTGCGTGGATTGAAACCAATTCGATAAACAACCATGTCGTCCTCATCGGACGTCGCACCCCGTGCGGGTGCGTGGATTGAAACCCGCCCTCGGTCTTGTCGGCATTCGTACTGCCGGGCGTCGCACCCCGTGCGGGTGCGTGGATTGAAACCATTGTCAACTGGCGGCTTCTCTGGCGTATGATGTCGCACCCCGTGCGGGTGCGTGGATTGAAACCTTTTATGCCGATAGGATTTACAGATTCGATGTCGTCGCACCCCGTGCGGGTGCGTGGATTGAAACTTTTATTGGCCGGGTTTAGATGATGTAAGAAAATACCGTCGCACCCCGTGCGGGTGCGTGGATTGAAACTATACTCTTCAGGCTTGCTTTTTCTAAAGTGTATGTCGCACCCCGTGCGGGTGCGTGGATTGAAACTCTTGATCTCAATTATCCAGGCTTTCACGCTTTCGGTCGCACCCCGTGCGGGTGCGTGGATTGAAACTGAAGTCCCACGCTTCCCATTCGCATGGCAGCCAGTCGCACCCCGTGCGGGTGCGTGGATTGAAACCGCCCGGAGCCAACGCCTGACGCTGGTTATCTGAGTCGCACCCCGTGCGGGTGCGTGGATTGAAACGTTTATAGCCTGTAAGAACAAGCCCGACGATGGGTCGCACCCCGTGCGGGTGCGTGGATTGAAACAATCGTATCTACACCGTGAATGGCGAGGATTTGTTAGGTCGCACCCCGTGCGGGTGCGTGGATTGAAACCGTTAAATATGACCGTTATTTTTCCCTGTTTCCCGTCGCACCCCGTGCGGGTGCGTGGATTGAAACCCTGTATGCCTTGCTCACCTGCCGGGCCTTGCGTTGTCGCACCCCGTGCGGGTGCGTGGATTGAAACATATTTTTTCTTGCCCCTGTCATTCTTGTACGCATGTCGCACCCCGTGCGGGTGCGTGGATTGAAACTAATTAATTTATCAGCGCGCACCATGCCCTGACTTGTCGCACCCCGTGCGGGTGCGTGGATTGAAACCGGCGTTTACGCATAACGTATGGAATCCGCCTATGGTCGCACCCCGTGCGGGTGCGTGGATTGAAACACTTTCAGCAAAATCACCGGCAACAATGGTACTGAGTCGCACCCCGTGCGGGTGCGTGGATTGAAACTGGCGAATGTTTTACCATCCACCTCAAAATGAACCGTCGCACCCCGTGCGGGTGCGTGGATTGAAACCAGTCCACAAAAGGCCGATCTGATTTTTCCGGCTCGTCGCACCCCGTGCGGGTGCGTGGATTGAAACCTTTGGCATTGTCCGTACCTCACCGGTCACGATAGTCGCACCCCGTGCGGGTGCGTGGATTGAAACCGGGATCGGCGGCCATGTCATTAAGGCAATCTGCCGTCGCACCCCGTGCGGGTGCGTGGATTGAAACGGTAAAAAACATTAAGACCGCGATGGGGGATGACCGTCGCACCCCGTGCGGGTGCGTGGATTGAAACACCTAAACCCGCTGACAGAAACCATTCTGTTCAGGTCGCACCCCGTGCGGGTGCGTGGATTGAAACAGGATGGTACTTGCCTGGGTATTGCCGTTCACGATGTCGCACCCCGTGCGGGTGCGTGGATTGAAACAAACCTTCCTGGAAGAGAACCTTGCCCAGGTAGGGATGTCGCACCCCGTGCGGGTGCGTGGATTGAAACTAGTAACAGCCATTTGTATAGTGCTACTGGTTTTTGGTCGCACCCCGTGCGGGTGCGTGGATTGAAACATCAGCGAGATGATAACCCAGGAAAAGGATTTTTACGTCGCACCCCGTGCGGGTGCGTGGATTGAAACTTATTATCCCGGTAATAACTACGCACTTTTCGGCGTCGCACCCCGTGCGGGTGCGTGGATTGAAACCCGAACATATAACCTACGGGTTCACCGACGCCGCATGTCGCACCCCGTGCGGGTGCGTGGATTGAAACACGAAAGACGAAGAGGATGATCTTGATGAGCAGTGTCGCACCCCGTGCGGGTGCGTGGATTGAAACACCACCTTTCTCATAAACAGGCTTAGGGTAAGCAAGTCGCACCCCGTGCGGGTGCGTGGATTGAAACGCATTTTGGGTTTGGCTGCCTTGTTCCGATTACGTCGCACCCCGTGCGGGTGCGTGGATTGAAACAGATTACGGAGTTTGTCAAAAAAATAAAGTATCGTGTCGCACCCCGTGCGGGTGCGTGGATTGAAACCAATACGTGACAAGGCGACAAGGTACAAGGGCGGCGGTCGCACCCCGTGCGGGTGCGTGGATTGAAACCGGCATGGTTGTAAAACTTCCCATCTTCACCAAGTCGCACCCCGTGCGGGTGCGTGGATTGAAACCCATAATACCGGCAGGGAGGCCGGACGGGAACGCCGGTCGCACCCCGTGCGGGTGCGTGGATTGAAACAGGCGGTTTGAACTCCCCGGATGCTGCGAGAAGTGGTCGCACCCCGTGCGGGTGCGTGGATTGAAACATGGGCGGTAGTTTGGAACTGGATAATTTTTGCGAGGTCGCACCCCGTGCGGGTGCGTGGATTGAAACCTTCGCTATTTTGCTTACATCATCTATCACAACGGGTCGCACCCCGTGCGGGTGCGTGGATTGAAACATAAACATCGCCAGTTTCTACTGTTGAATGAAAATGTCGCACCCCGTGCGGGTGCGTGGATTGAAACTTTTACTTATCGTGTCAATATGCACGGTATAAACGCACGTCGCACCCCGTGCGGGTGCGTGGATTGAAACTGGGATTGTGAGCCAATACGGAAGCGGTGATGTCAGTCGCACCCCGTGCGGGTGCGTGGATTGAAACGCGACTACCACAAGCCCTCAAGCGGCCTGGCGAAGTCGCACCCCGTGCGGGTGCGTGGATTGAAACCAACATCGCTTGGCCTATCCGTGTACGTCGATAGAGGTCGCACCCCGTGCGGGTGCGTGGATTGAAACCTAAACTGCTGGAGCCGTTGGAAAGCCCGTGCGTTCCCGTCGCACCCCGTGCGGGTGCGTGGATTGAAACATAGACAACGTTAAGGGCAACGTGAATAACGTACTCGTCGCACCCCGTGCGGGTGCGTGGATTGAAACCAGCAACAGAAAGCCGTTGTTTTACCGCTGCGGGGGTCGCACCCCGTGCGGGTGCGTGGATTGAAACTCAAACCGCTTGCAATCGGCTTCCGTGAAATTATGTCGCACCCCGTGCGGGTGCGTGGATTGAAACCATTTCTTTACGTCGTCAGGATCCATGCCGAGGAGTCGCACCCCGTGCGGGTGCGTGGATTGAAACAATTAAAGATTAACCTGAAGCGCTCCGGCTTGCGTCGCACCCCGTGCGGGTGCGTGGATTGAAACCGGCTCCGGCTCCGCTCCCCGCAATGACTCCGCGTCGCACCCCGTGCGGGTGCGTGGATTGAAACTGGATTGAGGTTTATCTAATCATAACGGCAAGGCGTCGCACCCCGTGCGGGTGCGTGGATTGAAACTCGGCAAGATCAACCAGATCATCCAAAATTGCATAGTCGCACCCCGTGCGGGTGCGTGGATTGAAACTGAGGTTTCTGTTGGTACTATACGCTATTATTTTAGGGTCGCACCCCGTGCGGGTGCGTGGATTGAAACCCTGTAAACCCTGCGGCCCTTGCTCGCCTTGAGGCCGTCGCACCCCGTGCGGGTGCGTGGATTGAAACACATAACCATAGCCGATGAAAAGCCCATTTATGGTCGCACCCCGTGCGGGTGCGTGGATTGAAACTTGTTGATGTCGCTATACTCAGTGTCAATGTGCGTCGCACCCCGTGCGGGTGCGTGGATTGAAACAGAAAATGATATAGATTATGTAGACACGATGGCTAGGGTCGCACCCCGTGCGGGTGCGTGGATTGAAACACTAATACGACAGGGGGAGGTTCGGGTTCGGGTCCAGGTCGCACCCCGTGCGGGTGCGTGGATTGAAACCCGCGTCAATTTCCTCGGCCTTGTCCGAATTGGCGTCGCACCCCGTGCGGGTGCGTGGATTGAAACAAAGCCGGGCGAAACCGAAGTGATGGAAATAGCGGTCGCACCCCGTGCGGGTGCGTGGATTGAAACAACGTTGAAAGGAGAGAAAGGGTCTACAGGACAGACGTCGCACCCCGTGCGGGTGCGTGGATTGAAACCCGGCATTCCCTCGCCTCATATCTGGAAGCTAAAGGGTCGCACCCCGTGCGGGTGCGTGGATTGAAACAGTATCATATTTGATGATATTTAGGGGGAATAATCAGTCGCACCCCGTGCGGGTGCGTGGATTGAAACACCGTGCCTTCGGTTATCACCTTCGACACCTTCACGTCGCACCCCGTGCGGGTGCGTGGATTGAAACGATGGCAGGGCATTGTCTTTCGATTCCCCAGTTGTAGTCGCACCCCGTGCGGGTGCGTGGATTGAAACCTTGTTTGTCGCAAATAAGACTACTTTTTTTATGGCGTCGCACCCCGTGCGGGTGCGTGGATTGAAACATAGGTGTATGCAAATGCGAATATAAGGCTTGCAGTCGCACCCCGTGCGGGTGCGTGGATTGAAACTGATTCACACGCGGTCAAAGAATGGAAAGAAGTAAGTCGCACCCCGTGCGGGTGCGTGGATTGAAACTACTCGATAGATTATGTGGCGGGTTTTGAAAATTCGTCGCACCCCGTGCGGGTGCGTGGATTGAAACACTGAGAATCCCCCCATTGAGGACATCGTAAAGGCGTCGCACCCCGTGCGGGTGCGTGGATTGAAACCAATTGCCACCCGCGATCAGGGCAATGAGATTGAAGTCGCACCCCGTGCGGGTGCGTGGATTGAAACCAGGGATTGAAACCACCTCGGTCGCGTGGCAGGGGTCGCACCCCGTGCGGGTGCGTGGATTGAAACCGCCTAACTCCTCAAAGGTAAGGCCCTGCGTCGTGTGTCGCACCCCGTGCGGGTGCGTGGATTGAAACCCGGTAAAGCGAGGCGTGGATTTTTTGGGATACAGTCGCACCCCGTGCGGGTGCGTGGATTGAAACCCGAAGGTGGCGGCGGAGGCGGTGGCGGCAATGAGTCGCACCCCGTGCGGGTGCGTGGATTGAAACTGGATAAATTATTGAAATATGGTATCTTTAATCATGTCGCACCCCGTGCGGGTGCGTGGATTGAAACCGGTAGGTGCCGATCTAAATGACTATAATACGCCGGGTCGCACCCCGTGCGGGTGCGTGGATTGAAACACCAGTGAGTGGCCAGAAAATTTTGGACGCCCCAGTCGCACCCCGTGCGGGTGCGTGGATTGAAACGATATCTTTCATATCACTGTCTTTCATATTCCCCTGTCGCACCCCGTGCGGGTGCGTGGATTGAAACTTGACCCTTGCCTGTCCAACTGTGCCGGGCCTTTCGTCGCACCCCGTGCGGGTGCGTGGATTGAAACGGGCCGTTTATGCAATCCGCCTTGCAAATAATGGGGTCGCACCCCGTGCGGGTGCGTGGATTGAAACTTTTCTTTGACGAAATCGACCAATACCCGGGAGACGTCGCACCCCGTGCGGGTGCGTGGATTGAAACATTGAGGATTTGAATAACCTGGGTGCGGTCTCCGGTCGCACCCCGTGCGGGTGCGTGGATTGAAACCCAGGGAACACGGACATCAAAGACTTTGAGAGGGGGTCGCACCCCGTGCGGGTGCGTGGATTGAAACTTAACGTCCTCGATCCTGTATTTACGCACCTCTGTTGTCGCACCCCGTGCGGGTGCGTGGATTGAAACATCATTCTCCCCCTATCTGATATGGAAGGTCGTCTGGTCGCACCCCGTGCGGGTGCGTGGATTGAAACAACAATCGCCTCAATCCATTCTCGCTTTGGTATAATGTCGCACCCCGTGCGGGTGCGTGGATTGAAACCCGGAATACTTTCCCCACCCGGTCAATTCAAACGTGTCGCACCCCGTGCGGGTGCGTGGATTGAAACACGAGGCCCTTCCTGTAATTCTGGTCGAGGGCGAGTCGCACCCCGTGCGGGTGCGTGGATTGAAACAGAAAATCAAAGCCAGAGGAATACCGGAGCCGAATGTCGCACCCCGTGCGGGTGCGTGGATTGAAACGTCCATAACCACACGTCCGTCGACCACCCTGAGAGTCGCACCCCGTGCGGGTGCGTGGATTGAAACTGGATTGAGGTTTATCTAATCATAACGGCAAGGCGTCGCACCCCGTGCGGGTGCGTGGATTGAAACATATTAGTCTTAATGATTAGGAGGGGAGATTATGCGTCGCACCCCGTGCGGGTGCGTGGATTGAAACCCAATACTTTGAGGCCGCCCGGAAATACGCGGCTTGTCGCACCCCGTGCGGGTGCGTGGATTGAAACAGGATTAAAAGATTGAGAAAAACAAAACCAACGCGTCGCACCCCGTGCGGGTGCGTGGATTGAAACTGCCGTTATTTCTCCCTGCGCGTATTTCTGCGGCAGGTCGCACCCCGTGCGGGTGCGTGGATTGAAACTCTTGATGGCGACGAGATAATTGAGTTCGATGTGTGTCGCACCCCGTGCGGGTGCGTGGATTGAAACAGGACATAAACGAAGTGCGTGAAGCGTTAGGCGAGCAGTCGCACCCCGTGCGGGTGCGTGGATTGAAACAAGGTTGGCGTTGAAACTGTAAGGGAAATTGCGCCGGGTCGCACCCCGTGCGGGTGCGTGGATTGAAACCAGATATTGAAACCCTGTACTGATTTATTCAGCGGGTCGCACCCCGTGCGGGTGCGTGGATTGAAACAGAAGTAATCGCGCCGGTTATGCAGAAAATCTTGTCGCACCCCGTGCGGGTGCGTGGATTGAAACATGGGCAAGCGCAGCAACCTTCGCCTAACACGCTTTGTCGCACCCCGTGCGGGTGCGTGGATTGAAACGAGGATGTTGAGATACACATAGAAAAGGGCAAGCTGTCGCACCCCGTGCGGGTGCGTGGATTGAAACCGATGTGATGCGCCGCAAGCGCGACGGCAGCATGGGGTCGCACCCCGTGCGGGTGCGTGGATTGAAACATCTTAAACCCCCAGTTTTTGCAGTGCTTAATAACGTCGCACCCCGTGCGGGTGCGTGGATTGAAACAAGAGTGATAACGGCGTCCCGCTTAACCACGTGAACGTCGCACCCCGTGCGGGTGCGTGGATTGAAACTTGTTTTTGTCCATAAGGCCTGTGTAATCGGCAGCGGGTCGCACCCCGTGCGGGTGCGTGGATTGAAACCTTCGCGCCATAAATAACCCCGCGCGGCATGCTCTGTCGCACCCCGTGCGGGTGCGTGGATTGAAACTCGAAATAACCCAATGAGCTTTTAATTGCCGCGTCGTCGCACCCCGTGCGGGTGCGTGGATTGAAACAAGAAAAAGCAGGAATGGGAAGAGCGGGGCCAGGTCGCACCCCGTGCGGGTGCGTGGATTGAAACGCCTGTATCCATGCCACCGCTTCCACAAGGCCGGTGTCGCACCCCGTGCGGGTGCGTGGATTGAAACCTCCACTGAAGCTCGAATGATTCTCAATTCCTTGTGTCGCACCCCGTGCGGGTGCGTGGATTGAAACGCCATTAATTCTTCAAGGTCTATGTCGGCAACCTGTCGCACCCCGTGCGGGTGCGTGGATTGAAACAATAAGCTCAATGCCAAGCTCGGATATGTCACCGGAACGTCGCACCCCGTGCGGGTGCGTGGATTGAAACCCCAACAAAATACGTTGCCTGGCGGCTTTGCTGTTGGTCGCACCCCGTGCGGGTGCGTGGATTGAAACCCGGCCTGCGCCGCGCCGAGGTGTCGGCGCTTAAAGTCGCACCCCGTGCGGGTGCGTGGATTGAAACGCTATAAAAGTTTTGACAGACTCATTGCCTATGTAGTCGCACCCCGTGCGGGTGCGTGGATTGAAACCGGTTTGTTGCCGCTGTGCCATGCCTCAAACAGGCGTCGCACCCCGTGCGGGTGCGTGGATTGAAACCAAAATGGGCGCTTCTGGCAAATGGAGCGACTTTGTCGCACCCCGTGCGGGTGCGTGGATTGAAACCCGTGAAGGGATAAAATATATATAGACAGTTTATAGTCGCACCCCGTGCGGGTGCGTGGATTGAAACTCCTTATCTGGGTGAATATCCCGCGTCAGCGAGAGTCGCACCCCGTGCGGGTGCGTGGATTGAAACCTCATCCCGTTCGCCTATTGCCGCTTCCTGAATGTGTCGCACCCCGTGCGGGTGCGTGGATTGAAACATGTTTTGCTCTCCCGATATTTTCCATGGCTTTGGTCGCACCCCGTGCGGGTGCGTGGATTGAAACAGGGCCGAATATATCAAGGGCGTTGTAGATGGTTTTGTCGCACCCCGTGCGGGTGCGTGGATTGAAACACCGTCAAGCCAGTCAGCGATAGCCTGTAGTTGATGTCGCACCCCGTGCGGGTGCGTGGATTGAAACTTTATTTAATCAGCGTCCCCACCCATATCCCTAAGTCGCACCCCGTGCGGGTGCGTGGATTGAAACCTATCATTGAAAAATTAATGGGTAAAGCTGAAGAAGTCGCACCCCGTGCGGGTGCGTGGATTGAAACTAAGGTTAAAATGTTAAATGATGGCTCGTATACCGTCGCACCCCGTGCGGGTGCGTGGATTGAAACCCCGTAACTTGACGGCGATAGCTATTTTTTGCCATGTCGCACCCCGTGCGGGTGCGTGGATTGAAACCTAATAGAAATAAAATCTTTACAATAACTCATTCGTCGCACCCCGTGCGGGTGCGTGGATTGAAACGTTCATTCTGCCTCTCAGGGCGCAAAACCAAAAAGTCGCACCCCGTGCGGGTGCGTGGATTGAAACCTCCCCCTGTAAGGCCCTTCCCCCGGTGAATGTCGTCGCACCCCGTGCGGGTGCGTGGATTGAAACTGGGTCAAATACCACATTGTTTTCTTCCATGTCCACGTCGCACCCCGTGCGGGTGCGTGGATTGAAACTTTGGCTAGGGCTTCCAGCGGCAAGTCAACCTTCAGGTCGCACCCCGTGCGGGTGCGTGGATTGAAACTCGGATTTTATCGGAAGGCTGGATCGGGAGGGATTGGTCGCACCCCGTGCGGGTGCGTGGATTGAAATATAGCACGTCACGTTGAGGCGCGGCTCATATTTATTATCATGTCATGCTTTTCAGGCGGCGTGAAGAATGATAGAGTACTGCTTATGATCCCCCTGCACAAGCTCAAAGAGCTTCCCCGATCCCTGCGTCTGCGTAAGGCGGCAAGCCTTTTCGGAGCTGCGGAAAGGCGTCTTGTCCTTCTGGGAAAGCTCCCTAACAGGGAAACTGAATACCTTGGAAGCGTTGTTGAATTACTCGCGAATGATGAAAAAATTGCGGAGGCGCCGCTTGAAGCGCTGAAGAATGCCCGCATCACTCTTGTGAGCGCCGGTACGGACGAAAAGGAAATCCGCCGCGCCCTCAATGCGGTTCATCACATCATCTTGAATGAGACCGGACGCACTCAGGCGGACTGGGATTTTCTCGAGGCGTCGGGTGCGTTGGACAGCTCAAAGCGGCGTCCTTTTGCGGGTATGCAGGTGTACCTTGAGGATATACGCTCGCCTTTCAATGTGGGCTCCATGTTCAGGGCTGCCGAATCATTCGGAGCGGAAAAACTCTGGCTTTCGCCCCTTTGCGCCGACCCTCGTCACAAAAGGGCGGCGCGTACCGCCATGGGTTGCGTGGATATTCTTCTCTGGGAACGGCTTTCCCATGATCCATTTATAACGGTTGATGAAGGAAACTCTTCTATTTTGTCATTTTCCGAAGGTCCTTTCTTTGCCCTGGAAACCGGGGGCGCTCCCCTCGCTGATTTCACCTTTCCGTCCCGTGGTATTTTAATCGCGGGTTCCGAAGAACTGGGTGTGAGCCCCCGGGCGCTTGCAACGGCAGACGCTTCCCTCGGTAGGGTCACGATTCTCACCTGGGGCGCGAAAGGTTCGCTCAATGTGTCGGTCGCGTTTGGAATTGTTATGCAGGCTTGGGCGAGTGCGCTAAACTCTAATTTGTCGTGTAGTTGACACACATTAACCGGAATGATACTGATGAATGGGTGGGCAAGTGACGCGAGAAAACCTCTTTTTGGACTCTCCGGCAAAGGAGACCTGTAATGAAGCAGAACTTTAAAGTGAGTGATGGACTGACCACTAAAACGCTGAACTTTGTAGGTTAATCAAAGCTTGATGTTTTAGTGGTCAGTGGGCTCCGGCGCCGGGTTCTCCAA